>Ga0326511_10000035_pt1 | contig 103430 bp, 110 predicted proteins | sample 0_2496_0518_D_FD_203701 | JGI IMG/M metagenome (GOLD analysis project Ga0326511, IMG submission 203701) | Bovine rumen microbial communities from UC Davis, California, United States - 0_2496_0518 | ecosystem: Host-associated > Mammals > Digestive system > Stomach > Rumen | place: USA...
GCTTTTCTGTACAATGTCTCAGAACAAGTTATTCTGCGACGAAAAAATTTCAATCTTCGCCTCTGTCCTGATCATATTGATCTCACATCTGCGAATAGTTAGGCCTGTCTGCTGCCATATCTTACGGGGAGCTGTGCCCTGTGTTTCATCTTCCCATAATTCTTATATGGTCATTTCAGTATATATCAAATGTGCTGCCAGACGCAATATCCCGAGGCTTGGTATCCGCAAAGGGCAGCTATTGTTTGACTGAAATGCATGCATTTTGCCGTACGAACCGGATAAATCCTTATCCGTATGAAGTATGAAAAAGAGAAGGCAGTGACTCAATCGGTCATCTTGCCTTCTCTATTTTTCGATACGTTTTTTACTTATTCATTGAGCGATCCGCGGTCAACTTCTGACAGATACGGGCTCATGCTGATAATATATAGGCGAGTACAGTGTTCTGATTGTCCGCTCGGGGCGGAGTGCCCGCTTCAACATGTTGCAACTTAATTATTTCACATATCCCAGCATCAGCAGCTTATCGAATAATGCCTTTGCCATCTGCTCATGGCCCGCCTCGGAGTAAGCCACCTCATCGATGGCTTCGCTCATGTTCAGATAATGATCTCCCCAGGTATCTCTCAGAATCTGATCATATGCGGCGGTATCGATCGCAGCATCCGGATAGAAGCCAACGATCACAAACTTATCCTGCTGGTTGTAGGTGTCCAGAATCTTCTGCTGCTGTTCGCAGAGTTCCACATTATCGTAGCTCCATCCGCCGTAGAAGCCCATGCAGATAACCGGGATCGCATCCTGGTCATCGCGAGTCGGACGGATCTCATTCATATCTTCACGTACCTGCTGCTCCGTAGTGGTGAATAGGTCACCGAGGACTTCCTGATGAGACTGGTTTCTTGCAATGAAGGCATTGATATCTTCATCACTTACACCTGCATAAGCCATCTGTGACAGGCTTCCCGACATATCCAACGTATTATCCTGAACAACATAATCCTTGCCGTTGTCTGTCAGCAGCTGCTGCAGCTTTGCCGGATAACCGATTGCTTTATCCGCCCCGTCCTCATCAAAGCAATCGCCGCGAATACTGATCACATTGCTTACGACCGGGGTCGGTTCCGGCGTAGGCGTCGGGGTTGCTGTCGGGGTCGGTGTTGCCGTCGGTTCCTCTTCTGCGGAATCTGCCGTTACCGATTCTGTTGCCTTGGTATCCGCAGTTGCTTCATACTCTGCTCTTGCTGCGTCTGCCTGCTTCTGGATCTCAAGGATACGCATACCCGAATAGCCACCGAGACCGATGATCAATAAGAGACTGATAATAAAGAGAACTACTCTTCCTTTTTTACCCATTATTAATTTCCTCTCTATGCATATTTGGTATTTATTATAGCACGAAAAAGGCCGCAACGAATCTTTTTTTTGCACAGGAGTCTCACTTATCCACGCTGCACGCATTATGCGTACCATCCACATCAATCATGCCATACGCATCGCCAACGCTATGCGGATTATCCGTGTCATCCGTATCGCCAACGCTATGCGGATTATCTGCACCAGATGCCTCGCCTGCGTTTCCCACACTATCTATGTAGTCCGCAACATCGGCGCTATCCGCATCGTCAGCGCTATCCACGCCATCCGTGCCACCTGCATTGCCGGCGCTATCCGCGCATACCACTCTGTTCCAAAATGTGTCGAGCGCTGCGGGCGCTGTTGCCAGCGTCATATATTGGCGATCCTCCCACTCCGGCGGGAACAGCGATCTGTAATCGGGCCTTCCGAACCGCTCGTCCAGAAGCGCGATCACACCGCAGTCATCCACCGTTCGGATCACACGGCCTGCCGCCTGCAGGACCTTATTCATCCCTGGATAGAGATAGGCATATTGAAAACCGTCAAGATCATTTCTATTATAATAAGCCTTCAAAAGCTCGCGCTCATCGCCGATCTGCGGAAGACCGGTGCCGACGATCAGTGCGCCGATCAGTTTTTCACCTGTCAGGTCGATCCCCTCGGAGAAGATTCCTCCCATGACACAAAAACCGATGATCGTCTGCGAGACGTTTTTCTCCGCAAAGCGGTCCAGAAATTCCTCCCTCTCCCATTCGTCCATATTCGGTGTCTGGATCAGGATCTCCGCATCGCTGTCAGAGGCAAAAACATCGCGGTACACCTCACAGACATCGTTCATCATGCGGTAAGACGGAAAGAACACCATGTAATTGCCTTTTTTGCGCGCGGTGATGACCTGAATATAGGAGGCGTAGCGGACAAATTCCTCATACGTTCTGCGCTTGTAGAGGCTGCTCACATCGCGCCCGACGAGAATGCAACGTTTTTCCGGTGAAAATGGTGACTGAATATAGGCCGCGTAATTATCCTCTCTCGTTGTCAATAGGCTTCTGTAATAAGAAAGCGGGAATAACGTGGCCGAGAAAAACACCGTGCTCTTTCCCCTGTCGAGGCAGCGCTGCAGATTCGACGCCGGATTCACGCAGAATAATTTGACCAGAAAACGTCCGTCGTCCTCGATCCTCTCGGTGATCACATAGCTGTCATCGAGAATATCGTAAATCGACGTGAACGCCATGGCTTTGAAATACAGTTCCAACACGTTTTTCCGAATCTCGCCGTCCTTCAGGTCCGCCAGAAGATCCTCCATCGAACCGGTCAGCGACAGAAGGCGATTGACCAGATCTCCGGCCGTATCCAGTTCGGAAAATCCCGGACAATCCTCCTTCAGGAGCAGCATCTGCTTATTGCACTTCGCCAGAGCTTTTCTGGTCCGGTCGACCTCCGCCTTCAGCTGACCGCCATCCCGTTCCTCATCAAGAGAATCCCCGAATGACTTCAGATTTTTCCGCAGCTGCAGGATCTCCTCCTTGCAGATCTCGGCGCTGTACATATCCCGGCCTCGTTCGACCAGGTTATGCGCCTCGTCGATTAGAAAAACATAGCTGCCTTTTTTCGTTCCCTCTCCGAAAAAGCGCTTCAGTCTGGCAGTTGGATCGAACACATAATTATAGTCGCAGATCACCATATCTGCGAACATCGACAGGTCCAGCTGCAGCTCATGCGGACAGACATTCCATTTTTCCGCCTGGGCAAGAACGGCGTCGCGTCCGAAGACATCCTGCGTGGTCAGCATCTCGTAAAGAGCGTTGTTGATCCGGTCGAAGTGACCGGCGGCACGCGGACACTTGTCCGGATTGCAGTCCGGTTCCTCCGCTACGCAGATCTTTTCCTTGGCAGTCAGGGTGAGCGACTTCAGCAACAGACCTTTTTCACCCAAGACAGATACGGCCTCTTCCGCCACTGTACGGGTGATCGTTTTTGCCGTCAGATAAAAGAGCTTCTCCGCTTTCTCCGCGCCAAGCGCACGCACAGCGGGAAAAACGGCCGACATCGTTTTGCCGATGCCGGTCGGTGCCTGCGCGAAAAGCTGCTTTTCGTTCATGATCGTCTTGTAGATATCCACGACGAGCTCCCGCTGACCCTTTCTGTATGGAAAAGGAAACTCCAGATCCAGCGTGGAAGCATTGCGTTTTTTCTCCCAATCGACCGCAAATTCCGCCCACTTCGAATACGCAAGGATCAGTTCCGCAAACCAGGTGTTCAATGCCTCCGCGGTATATGTTTCGGTAAAGTCCTTCTCCCGCTCCGTTTCGAGATTTACATATGACATGCGGATCCCGATCTGATCCAGACCATTCTGCGCGGCATAAATACAGGCATAACATTTTGCCTGTGCCAGATGGACGGCCACCGGCTCGGTCAGCTTGTGTACATCCGCGTAGATCCCCTTGATCTCAATAATTTCCGGGTCGCTTCCGATCCGGATCCCGTCGGCTCGTCCCTCCACACTCAGAATGTACTTCTCATATTCTATTTCATATTTCAGCGGAACCTCGGCCTTGTAATCGCTGCCGAAGCGTCCCTGGATCTTTCTGTGGATCCTGCTTCCCGCCTGCATCGCCTCTTTATCCGCCCATCCGCCGCGCCTGTTATCCAGGTCGCCGCTTCGGAGGATAAATTCGACCAATGTCCGGACGGAAATGCGGACTTTTTTCTTCTCTGTATCCATCGTACATCCTGTTTTTAACTGATTATTAATTCCTGTATAACGATGCTTCCGTATCGCGTCTCATTTTGTATTGTTGTCCATCCCTTCCCTCTGCATAACTTCATATATGAACAATCTCGTACGAACAAAGGGAAGCCGGACAAGCCGGCTTCCCTTCAGTATAGCATAGATATTCTGTTTTTTTAACTCAGGCTGCGAATCTTGCGATCGCCTTCTCAAAGTGCGCGTCTTCGCCGTGCAGCCGCACATTGAGCGGACGGCTGAGATCCATGCTCAGGATTCCGAGAAGAGACTTCGCGTCAATGATCACCCTGTTATAATAGATATCCACATCGAGCTCACACTGTTCCGCAAGGTGAACAAACTCCGATACTTCTTCCGGGTCACGCAGATAAATCGTAATCTTTCTGTCGTTCATAACTATTCCTTCTTTCTAATCCGTATCGTTTACTAAATACATGTAAAATACACCATCAACAAAGGAAGACACCGTCCTTGAATTGGTCTTACCATTGTTCGCAAGTAGTATCGCATGTTACGTAAAGGAATGCAATCGTCAACTCATCCAATCTTCTGTGCGGAATCGATACCACGTCAGTCAATTGCACCAAACATACCGGGTATTGATCTATATTACGCATCTGCCGGACGCAAAACGCCCGCCATACAGGATTCATGCATGCACGAAATCCCATATGCCGGGCGTCAGGACACCGCGTACGAGCGAAATGTCCTGTTTCTGTCATTTCTTCATTACATTTTCGCGATCGCTACCGCCGCATCATCTACATAATCCGCGGTGACACCGGCGAAGTCGCCCGCATCGGCTGCCTTGGCGATCTCCGGGCGAACCGGGATCTTCCCAAGGACCGGGATCTTCAGCTCGGCTGCGATCTCATCGATATGGCTCTCCCCGAACGGATAAAGTTTTTCTCCGCAATGCGGGCATTCCATATAGCTGTAATTCTCCACGATTCCGATGATCGGCACATTCATCATCTCCGCCATCTTGACCGCTTTCATTACGACCATGCGAACAAGGTCCTGCGGAGAAGTTACGATCACGATTCCTTCCACGGGCAGTGACTGAAAAACCGTAAGCGGCACATCGCCGGTTCCCGGCGGCATGTCAACAAACATGTAATCGACCTGGCCCCAGATCACATCAGTCCAGAACTGCTTTACAACACCTGCGATCACCGGACCTCTCCAGATCACCGGATCCTCTTCGTTCGGAAGCAGCAGGTTGGTCGACATGACCTCGATTCCGTTATCCGCCACAAACGGATAAATTCCGTTTCCGTCTGACTGCGCGGAGCCGTGCATTCCGTACATTTTCGGGATCGACGGGCCGGTAATATCCGCGTCAAGGATGCCTACGCTGTGCCCCTGCACCGCCATCGAATTGGCAAGAGATGCCGTAACCAGCGATTTTCCTACACCGCCCTTACCGCTCATCACTGCCACTACGTGTGAAATATTAGAGAATGCATTCTCCTCGGCTCTGAAATCTTCCGGTTTCGCTTCTCCGTTTGTATTATTTACTTCTGCCATTTTCTGTTTTACTCTCCAAATTATTATTTTACTCTTTGCGGATTCTTTGCCACACCTCCGTAAGCCTATCCATATTCCAGGCGGCATTTGCCGGACTTGTAGACGGCATTTTCACAGGTTTCCGCCCGGTCGACGGGAAAATATATTTCATATACAGATTATACGAGGTCGCGCCGTTGCAATAGATCTCCCGGATATCCGCTGCCGAAAGGATCTCTCCGATGTCGTTGGGCACAACATCCCGGATGCTGCTGTCGCTTGATCCCGTGATGGTGCAGGACCGGATCGTATCCCACATCGCCATATGATGTTTCCGGAGAAAAACTTTTTTCTCCTCGATCGATGCAGGCGGCACCTCACCGAAGACGGCTGCCGTCACTTTCCAGAACCGGTTCTGCGGATGGCCGTAGAAGAAGCCCACTTCTCTGGATTTGATCGAAGGAAAACTTCCCAGAATGAGGATCTGAGAATCCCCGTCATAGAACGGATCGATCGTATGAATCTGCCGTGCGGGCTGCATTCTGCGATTTGCCGGCATTACCGCCGCGCTTTTCTCCTCTTCCATGGAGCCTCCTGTTATCCGCCGGTTGCTCTGCGCTTTCGACCGACTGCTTCCTGCCATCCGCCGGTCACTTCGCGCTTTCGACCGACTGCTTCCTGCCATCCGCCGGTCACTTCGCGCTTTCGACCGACTCCTCGCCCTCGACGGGTTTCTCATCGACCTCGACGATCACATAGAAACCGCGGGGTGTGTCCTCGATACACTTTACCGTCCCCTCCCGCTGCATCATCCTCTCATAGGGAGGATAGTTTTTGCTCATGGCAACGGACGGAACGATCGTATAATAGTAAGAGGTGGGAAGCTGGCTTTCGATGATCGTCACCTTCTGCTCCTCGGTGAGGAGGCCTTCCCTCTCCATCTTGAATTTCAAATACCGCATCTTATGCGCCCCCGACTCTTAGGGAAACTACCCTTACCGACTTTACGAAAAATTCTTTTCCCGTAATGACCGGCGGTTCGCATAAACCGCCGGCCACGCTTTTCTGCTTTTCTTAGTGATGGAACAGGCGAATGCCGGTGAAGGCCATCACCATGTTGTACTTATCTGCGCACTCGATGACCGCGTCGTCACGAACGGAGCCGCCCGGCTCGGCAATGTACTGAACGCCGCTCTTATGCGCACGCTCGATATTGTCGGAGAACGGGAAGAACGCATCGGAGCCGAGCGTGATTCCGCTCATCTGATCGAGCCATGCTCTCTTTTCCTCCGCGGTAAATACCGGCGGTTTTTCCTTGAAAACACGCTGCCATGCTCCGTCTGCCAGAACATCCTCATACTCCGCGCCGATATAAACATCAATCGCGTTGTCACGATCCGCGCGGCGGATTCCGTCGATAAACGGCAGGTTCAGAACCTGCGGTGCCTGACGGAGCCACCAGTTATCCGCCTTGCTGCCCGCCAGACGAACGCAGTGTACACGGGACTGCTGACCGGCACCGATACCGATCGCCTGTCCGTCCTTGACATAGCATACGGAGTTTGACTGGGTATATTTCAGTGTGATCATTGCTACCTTCAGATCATTGATCGCCTCCGGTGTAATGTCTTTATTCTTTGTCACGATGTTGGCGAACATCTCGTCGTCGATCTTCAGTTCCTGACGTCCCTGCTCGAAGGTAATGCCGAAGATCTGTCTTCTCTCGATCGGATCCGGCACATAGTTCTCATCGATCTCGATCACTACGTAGTTGCCGTTTTTCTTGGATTTGAGGATCTCGAGAGCTTCCTCCGTGTAGCCCGGCGCGATCACGCCGTCGGATACCTCTCTCTTGATCAGACGCGCGGTATCCACATCGCAGACATCGGAAAGAGAGATAAAGTCGCCGAAGGAGGACATTCTGTCCGCGCCTCTTGCTCTCGCGTACGCGCAGGCAAGCGGAGACAGATCGCCGCAATCATCGACCCAGTAGATTTTTTTCAAAACATCCGACATCGGTTTGCCGATCGCAGCGCCTGCCGGAGATACGTGTTTAAAGGAAGTCGCTGCCGGAAGGCCCGTCTCCTTTTTCAGATCACGAACAAGCTGCCAGCCGTTGAAGGCGTCCATGAAGTTGATATAACCCGGACGTCCGGACAGAACCTTGATCGGAAGATCGCTTCCGTCTGCCATGTAGATGCGGGATGGTTTCTGGTTCGGGTTGCAGCCGTACTTTAACTGAAGTTCATTCATCACTCATTCCTCCTGAATCTATTCTGAATCTGTTCTGAATCTGTTCCTGTTATTTGTTCTTATTGATGATGCGTGTCTCGTATTTTCCCGTCTCGATGTCGATGTAGCGAACAAAAAGAGAAACCTTATTGTCATCGTTCAACGCGTTCCAGATCAGATCTGCAAAAGCGTCGATATCATCCGGAATGGCAACCTTTTTCGGCTCACCGGCAAAGCTCGGCAGCGGATTGCCGTCTGTAATATAGGTAGAGATGAAACGTCCCTCGCCGGCAACGGTCTTCGCGTAATCGAAGGTGTAACGGCAGCACTCTTCCGGATCGCCGTCATCGCTCTTCAGAATCGACATGGTATAGCCGAAATTACCGTTCTCTACGGTCAGCAGACCGGAGATACGCGGTGTATAGTTCGGGCCGTCCGGTTCGAATTCACGGCTTCTCAGAGACTGCTCGAAGGTAAGTCCCGCTTTCAGTCCGTCATAGATCGTGTCAGTCTGATCGCCGTTTGTAACGATCGTTCTTGCTGCATCCGGGACACGGACCGGTGCGTAAATAATCAGGCTCGGATCCTCAAGTTTGGAAGGATCGAACGCCTCTGTGCGGATTCCCTCTCCCTCTTCTACGAATACACGATTACGACTGTTGGAGCTGCGTCCCATGATGAAATAAGCGGTTGCCGCGTATCTGCCGTTCGCGGAACGGCCGATCACGATGCCTCTGCCCGGATAGGGATTACCGCTCAGTTCCTGCTTTAAGTCAATTACGTTCATTTTTGTGCTCCTTTCCTTTGGTCGGAATTTCTTACAACTCGATCAGTTCTCTTGCTGCATGTGTCAATAAGCGGATCCCGTCGCTCGTTACGACGATCATATCTTCGATCCGCGCACCGCCGAAATCGGGAATGTAGATTCCCGGCTCAACGGTCTCCACCGTGTTCACTTCCAGTACCGTTGCGTCCACCGGGGACAACATCGGTTCTTCATGTATATACAGGCCTACGCCGTGTCCGGTCGCATGGCTGCAATACCTGTCGTATCCCTCCGCGCGGATCACAGACCGGGCGAGCTCATCGCCGTCCCTTCCCGTCATTCCGGCACGCAGATTGTCAAAAACGTTTTGCTGCGCTTCGCGTACGATCCGGTAGATCTTCTTCTGCTCTTCCGAAGCCTTCCCGATGACGATCGTCCGGCACATATCGGAACGATAACCCTGGTATACGCAGCCGAAATCGACCATCAGGAAGTCTCCCTCTTCGATCTTTTTGCTCGTCGGCCGGGCATTCGGCATCGAGGTGTTTTTCCCGGATGATACGATCGTATCGAACGCAAGCGCTTCGGCACCGTTCATCTTCAGTCGGTACTCCAGAAAGGCACAGGCTTCGAGTTCGGTCATTCCTGCCCGGACCTCCCCGAGAAACTCCTCGAACGCCTTATCGTCGATGGCTGCCGCTTTTTCAAGAAGCTCCAGCTCATACTCCGTTTTTACTTTACGGATCTCGTCGATCTGATCATCGAGCGGAAGCCACTGGCTGACCTCCGGCAGAGAGTTCTGCAGCTTGCTGAACTCATTGCAGCGCATATATTTGTCTTCGTAGCCGACGATCGAAGCCTTATCCGCCGTCAGGCATTCACGCAGGATCTTCTTTCTCTTATGACTGTGCTTTTCCTCGATGACCGTAAAGCCGCTCTCCCGTTTGGCGGCTTCCAGAAAGCGGCCGTCGGTGATCAGCACCTTTGTTTTTCTCGAGATATAGAGCATCCCCGCTTCTCCGCGAAAGCCGGAAATATAGCGCATATTATGCGGGTCGGTTATAAAAAGCGCTTCGGCGCCTGACGCGTCAAAGATGCGTTCGATCTTGTCAACATGCATCGTGTTCTCTGTCATAGCTTACCATAGACCTCCTCAGGAACATAGGCCTGAATTCGAATTCCCTCCGCTTCATACTCCTCGGACAAAAGTTTTCCGCCTTCGCGGATGAGGGCGATCTTGCCCGCCTCTTTGTACGGGATCAGCCGCTCCACATAGATCTGCTTCTCCAGAAGGATCTTTTCCAGAACCTTTTTCAGATCCGCGAGCCCGTCGCCGTGCTTTGCCGAAACCGGGATCACATAGTCGGCATGAAAATCATGCAGCGCTTCCTTCTGCTCCAGCTTATCCTGTTTGTTAAAGAGGGTAACGACCGGTTTTCCCTCTGCTCCCAGTTCGTGAAGTGTCTGATAGACGATCTCCATCTGCTTCTCGACCTGCGGATTGGAAGCGTCCGCTACGTGAATGATGATATCCGCAAGTGCGGCCTCCTCCAGCGTGCTTCGGAAGGCATCGATCAGATGATGCGGAAGCTTCCGGATAAATCCGACCGTATCGGTCAGAAGGATCCCGCCGCCGCCGTCAAGTTCGAGGAGTCTCGTCGTCGGATCGAGCGTTGCGAAAAGCTCATCCTCTTCAAAAACACCGGCACCCGTCATCGTATTGAGCAGTGTAGACTTACCCGCGTTGGTGTACCCGACGATGGCGGCAGTCAGAACATTTGTCGTCTTCCTGCCCTCACGGATGACTTCCCTGTGTTTGCGGACATCCTCCAGCTCGCGGCGGAGTGCCGTGATCCTCTCCGCGATGAGACGACGGTCCATCTCAAGTTTTTTCTCACCCGGACCTCTCGTGCCGATACCGCCTCCCAGTCTGGAGAGATATCCGCGCATTCCGACCAGATGTGCCTGCTGGTATTTGAGCTGTGCCAGCTCGACCTGAATCTTTCCCTCGCTTGTCCTTGCTCTTCCCGCAAAAATATCCAGAATAAGCATGGTCCTGTCGCAGACGCGGCAGTCCAGCAGATCCTCCAGGTTGCTCTGCTGTGCCGGCGTGAGCTCGTCATCGCAAATGATGACCGTTGCGTCGAGAGCTTCGCGGATCCCCCTGATCTCATCGATCTTGCCGGAGCCGAGATACGTTCCCGGATCCGGGTTATCCCTGTTCTGGATCACGAAGGTAAGAACTTCTCCACCCGCCGTCTCCGTGAGGGCTTTCAGCTCATCCAGAGAATCTCTCGTCTCCTGTTCATTTCCGGTATTGACCGCCACGAGGATCGCGCGGTCCTTCCTGCTTTCATTTTCGAACATTCCTGTATCGATTCCTTTATCTTCTACGGTCTGATCTGCGTATCGGTTCCGCAGTACGCGTTACCTCGTGATCAGCCCTCATATGCTTCTTCGTAGGACTCGTCGTAATAACCGTCCCCGTAATCTTCCGAATATTCTTCGCTGTATTCGTCCGCGGACCCGTCATCCATGGATTCCCCGGAACCATCCTCCGTGGATTCCCCGGAATCTTCTGCCGCATCGCCCTCTGACTCACCTTCCGCTGCCGCATCGCTGCCTTCCGCCTGTTCACTTCCGTCTGCGGTATCACCCGCGTCTTCGGTCACCTCCGGTGTCGGTTCGGGCGTCGGTGTCGGCGTTGGTTCAGGTGTCGGTGTCGGTGTCGGCGTCGCGATCACACCGGGATCTGCGTTACCTGTGCGGCTCTTCAGAAAAACAAATTCTCTGGCCGCCTTTTCGTTGCCCGGATACTGTTCCATGAAGGTGACCATGGCCCGGTAAGCGCCGTAAAAATCCAGCTGTTTTTCATAGACGACGATCTGATTGAACAGAAGTTCCTCCTGTACCGTGCAGTTTTCCACGGCCAGTCCCTGTTCGATGTTGGAAAGCGCCGAATCCAGCTTTCCTTCCACAATGTCACAGATGGCCAGACCGTTATAGCCGACCGCGGGATCCGCTCCCTTCTTGATACATTTCTCGTAGACTTTTCTCGCGCCGTCAACATCACCCGAGGAGAGATACGTTTTTCCCAGAAGGGCAAAGGCGCCTTCCACGTTCGCGTTCGTAGCCTTGTTCAGGTAACTGATCGCCTTCTCGTAGTCCTGCAGATCATAGCAGATCCTGCCCAGCTGATAATAATCATCGGAATTTTTCGGCGAATTATCCAGCGCTTCCTTCAGGAAAGCTGCCCCGTCCGCCTGCCGGTTGTTCGCCACGTACACATCATAGATCTGCAGATAATTTTCATAAGACGGATCACGGGTGACCGCTCTGCGGAAGTCCTGACCGGCCTGGCCGAACTTTCCGTCGGCGGCGTAGATCTTGCCTCGCAGCAGGTACGCACGCCCCGCGTTATTCCCATCGATCAGATTACTGTAGATCGTCAGAGCCTTGTCACTCTGGTTATTGCCCACATAAGCCTGTGCCTGATAGTAAAGAACGTCTTCCTCGAAATCCCGGTTGAGCTTCGGCGAACGGATGCTGTCCAGACACTCGGAGAGCATCGAGATCGCCTCCTGATATTTTCCTTCCTTCAGGTAGGTAATGCCCAGTCCGCGGTAACCCTCCACGACACGTCCGTCATTGTGGACCGCCTGCTGAAAAGCGGTTTCCGCCGTCACATAATCGCCGCCTTCGAGCGCTTCGATTCCGGTCGTGTAGGCATCCGGTTCTTTCTCACCGCATGCCGAAAGGCAGCAGGCTGACACGAAAATCAGAGCAGCAAGCATTGCCGCTCTGCATGTTTTTCTGTATTTCACTCGATCGCTAATCCTTCCTCTTTGATCACGCTGATCACATCATCGACAAAACGGTCACAGACTTCCTTCGTTGCCGCTTCCACCATAACGCGGATCAGCGGTTCGGTACCGCTCTCGCGAACGAGGATCCTTCCGTCGTCGCCGAGCGCTTCCGCGGCTTTCGCAACGGCTGCCTGCACTTTTTCATTTGCCTGTGCCGCCTTCTTGTCAGCGACACGGACGTTTTTCAAAACCTGCGGATAGACCGTCATCTCACCTGCCAGACTGCCGAGGGAGCGTTTCTTCTCGATCATAACGCCCATGAGCATCAGCGATGTGAGAATACCGTCTCCCGTCATGGCATGCTTCATGAAGATGATGTGGCCGGATTGCTCACCGCCCAGATCATAACCATTCTGCATCATGTTCTCGAATACATACTTGTCGCCGACATCGGTCTGGACGGTCTTCATTCCCGCCGCTTCACAGGCTTTCTTCAGGCCGAGGTTGGACATAACGGTCGAGACGATCGTATGATCCGCCAGCTTTCCGCACTCATCGCGGTATTTACCGCAGACGAACATGATCTGATCGCCGTCGATCAGATTGCCGTTCTCGTCGACAGCCAGGCAGCGGTCCGCATCGCCGTCGTAAGCGAAGCCGGCATCGCAATGATTTTCCTTCACGTAGGCACAGAGCGACTCGATATGCGTCGATCCGCAGTTCAGGTTGATATTCAGTCCGTTCGGCTCGTTGTGGATCACATAGGTCTCCGCGCCGAGCGCGTCAAAAACACTCTTGGCGATGGCGGAGGCGCTTCCGTTCGAGCAGTCAAGGGCGATCTTGTAGCCCTTAAAGGAGCGGGTCGGGATCGAGATGAGATGACCGATGTACCGGTTTCTTCCGGCCGCGAAATCAACGGTTCTTCCGATATTTTCCCCGGTTGCGTACGGGATCTCCGGAGTCCCGTTATCGATGTATTCCTCGATCGCAAGTTCCACTTCTGCATCCATCTTCTTGCCGGAGCCTGCGATGATCTTGATTCCGTTATCATTATACGGGTTGTGGCTCGCGGAGATCATGATTCCGCAGTCAAACTTCTCCGTACGTACTACATAGGAAACGCTCGGTGTCGTCGTTACATGAAGCAGATAAGCATCCGCACCGCTTGCCGTAAGGCCCGCTGCCAGTGCGTACTCGAACATATAGCTGGAACGGCGTGTATCCTTGCCGATGACGATCGAAGCTTTCTTGTCACGGCCGTAATACCATCCCAGATATCTTCCGACTTTATATGCGTGCTCGGCTGTCAGAACGACGCCAGCCTCCCCGCGGAAGCCGTCTGTACCGAAATATTTACCCATGATTCATCCTCCAATAGGTTCTGATCTGTTCTGTCATAAAGAGACAGAGAAAAACATAGTCGACAGGTTGCACTAAAATGCCGCTCCCGCAGTTTTTTCCGCGGGCAGGCCGAAATTACAGATATTTCGGGTATACGCCCTTTTCCGTAAGCTCAAGAAACGCTTTCTTTACAGCATCCTTATCCTCCTGGTAGGTAACGCCAAACCAGGTCTCGGAAGTCTCAATAACACTGACCTTCGCGCGTCCCTCCTTCATCAGCTGATCGATGAAGATCGGAAGAAGAAACTCTCCCTTCAGATCGCCCTCCTTCTGTGATGACAGGAACTCCGTGAAGCCTTCCTCCAGAAGGCCGATGAACTCCGGCTGCAGGCCCCACATATTCATAGAAACCCGGGAATCCGGGCTGATCGGTGTCAGGGAATCCTCATCCTTAACGGCAGCGCCGTCGGCTGTTTTCACGATATTATGCGTCTCGTGAATGCCGATCAGCGTATTTTTCTCATCCATCTCGCAGACGCCTCTTGTCACGCCGCCGTTTTCGCTCAGGGTATTGCCGAGCCGGAAGCCCGCCATGCAGATCGGCATCGCCTCATCCTTACCGGAATGATCCGCCACGAGATACTCGTGGAGCTTCACAAACGGCTCCTTGCCATAATAGTCGTCGGCGTTGATGACAGCAAAGGGCTCCTTAATGATATCCCTGCAGACAAGGATCGCCTGCCCCGTGCCCCAGGGCTTCGTCCGTCCTTCCGGCTTCGAGAAGCCTTCCGGCAGATCATCAAGCTCCTGGAACGCATATTCCACGTGTGCCTTTTTCTCCATGCGGTTTCCGATCACTTCGCGGAAATCCTTCTCCAGATCCTTGCGGATAATAAAAACGATCTTGTTGAAGCCGGCTTCCAGCGCGTCATTGACCGAATAATCCATGATGATCTCCCCGCCCGGTCCGAGCGGTTCCAGCTGTTTGATACCTTTTCCGAAACGGCTTCCGATGCCCGCCGCCATGATCGCCAGTGTAGTTTCCTTCATTATCTATACCCCCTGTTCCATATTCGCGAGTTTCGCCGCCTGGTCAGCAGCTGTCAGTGCGTCGATCAACTCATCGAGATCGCCGTTCAGCACATCACCGATCCGGTGAAGCGTGATCTTGATCCTGTGATCGGTCACTCTGCCCTGTGGAAAGTTATATGTCCTGATCTTCTCGGAGCGATCCCCCGTTCCGATCTGGCTTCTTCTCAGATCCGCCTCCTCATCGTGCCGCTTCTGCTGCTCGAGATCGTATAATTTGGCGCGAAGAAGCGCCCATGCCTTCTCCTTGTTCTGGATCTGCGATTTCTCTGTCTGCGAATAAATGACGATACCGGTCGGATAGTGTGTCAGCCTGACCGCTGAGTCCGTCGTATTGACGCACTGCCCGCCGTTTCCCGACGCGCGCATGACATCGATCCGGTAGTCCTTCTCCGGGATATCGATCACGATCTCATCCGTGACCTCCGGCATGACAGCGACCGTGACCGTGGAGGTGTGGATCCTTCCGCCGCTCTCCGTCTCCGGCACGCGCTGTACGCGATGTACGCCGCTCTCGTATTTTAAACGGGAATAAGCGCCGCTGCCCTCGATCATGAACGTGCACTCTTTGAAGCCCCCGAGGCCGCTCTCACTGAGCGAGACCATCTCCGTCTTCCAGTTCCGGCTGTCCGCGTATTTGGAATACATGCGGTAGATCTCATAGGCAAAAAGGGCAGCCTCATCTCCGCCCGCGCCGGCACGGATCTCGACGATGACGTTTTTCTGATCGTTCGGATCCTTCGGAAGAAGCAGGATCTGCAGTTTCTTTTCCAGAACCTCCTTCTGCTTCTTTGCCTCGGAGAGTTCCTCCCGGAGCATCTCTTTCATATCGTCATCACTTTCCGAAGAAAGAAGCTCCAGACTGTCCTCGATCGTTTCGTTATTTTTCTTATAGGTACGGTAGGCATCAACCACGGGCTGAAGCTCTGCCTGTTCCTTCATCAATGCCTGGAAGCGGGCGGCATCCGAAGCGGCTCCCGGTTCACTGATTCGCATCAGGACCTCTTCGAGCCGGATCTCTACATCCTCCAGCTGTTCAAACATACTTTATCCTCCATCTCCCTTTTACCGGCTCCTTGCGGCTGTTCTCAGCTGCTCATGCGTCCGATCACGACACGGTCATTTCCCGCCAGATCCTTTACGATCTGCGTCTCGCTGTAGCCGAGGGAATCCATATAGGCGCAAAGTGCCGGCCCCTGGTCATAGCCGATCTCGGCGAGCAGATAACCGCCCCGGTTCAGATACTGTCTGGCCTCAAGAGCGATCTTTTTCTCAAAAAACAATCCGTCCTCACGGCCGTCAAGCGCCATCAGCGGCTCGTGATCCTTCACCTCCGGATCCAGCGTGGGAATAACACCGGTCGCGATATACGGCGGATTGGTCAGAATCATATCAAAGGTCCCGCCGACATTTTCAAAGAGGTCGGTCAGGATCCAGCCCGCCTTAACTCCCAGTCTGTCCGCATTTTCCTTCGCCACGGCAAGTGCCTCTTCCGATTTGTCCGCACCGACTCCGGTGATCGAGCGCTTCTTCAGAAGCGAAAGCAGAATGCAGCCGCTGCCCGTGCACATGTCAAGAATGCGCATACCGGGGTTGATCCGTTTTTCCGCTTCCTCCACAAGGATCTCCGTATCCTGGCGCGGGATCAGCACCGCCGGCGTGACCTTAAAGGAGTTCCCGTAGAACCATGCCTCACCCGTAATGTACTGAACGGGGACATGCGTGCCCCGTTTCTTCAGAAGCGCGAAATAATCCTCGGCATCCTTCTCATCCATCGGCTCATTCCGGTGCAGAAAATAATAGCTCCGCGTCAGGTTCGCCGCATATTCCAGCAGCATCCAGGCATCGGTCTTCGGATCGGGGATCCCCTTCTGTGTCAGGTACTCTTCCCCGAAATCCAGCCATGCCTTCAAAGACCTGCTTACGCTCGATTCACTTATCGGCATATCCGTTCTCCCTCAGGAATTCTTTCCAGTCAAAAACAGCTTCCACCGCGGCAATTGCCACTTCTGCCTCCGCAGCATCCGGTTCCCTGGTCGTCAGTTTCTGAAGCGCCATTCCCGGCTTGCTCAGAAGATTGATCAATGCGTTGTCATACCGCCCGGCCAGGCGGATGATCTCAAAGGAAAGCCCCGCAATCACGGGTACAAGTACGAGCCGGTAAACGATACGCATCACGTGCGAATCAGCCTGCACGAACATCAATACGACCGCACTCATGATAATAACAAAAAACAGAAAGCTTGTACCGCATCTCTTATGCAGACGGGAACTCTTTAATACGTTTTCCACATTCAGTTCGAGCCCGTGTTCGATGCAGTTGATGCACTTATGTTCGGCGCCGTGATATTCGAAGGTCCTCTGGATATCCTTCGCTCTCGATACCAGGATCATATAGCCGAGAAAAACGGCTACTCTGATCAGTGACTCTACAAAGGACAGGAGCCATCCGGATGTGATCACCTTCTCCAGCGCGCTTGCCGCGAAATACGGAAGAAGCATGAAAACAGCAACCGCGATCACGATCGACAGCAGGAGTGTTCCCGTCATCATCGCCTTATCTTCCTTCTCCCTTTTGGCATCATATGCCTTCCGTTCTTCTTCGGACAGGCTCTCGCGCTTTTTGATCTCCTCCTCATCATCCTCAAAGAAGGAAGCAGAGAACATCAGACAGCGGATCCCGGTCACAAGCGAATCAATGAACGAAATGACGCCGCGTACAACGGGGATCTTCATCAGGACCGGCACGTTGATAATACTCTTGTAGGGCTCTTTCCTGACCTCGATGGTTTGGTCCGCTTTTCTGACGGCAATCGCGTAGTTGTCACGGTTGCGCATCATGATGCCCTCAATGACGGCCTGTCCTCCGATGTTCGATGATTTCATGCTGTAACCTCATTATCATAATCTGGATTTTCCGGTCTGTGCCGGCAGGAAACGCTGCCGCGGATCGAACGGACAGAGTTTTCCATATTCGACTTATTATATAATAAATTGCGTGGGGATGCAAACCCTATGCATTCAGCTGACGGAGGGGCGAGCAACGGGAGGCGATCAACGGGAGGCGGTAAGCGGGAGGCGGCTGTAACTTCCTCTTGCTCCGTTTCCCTCGTGACTTGATATAAATGAAATATAGATAAGTAACGAGTCACTCAGTCCAAATGTCGCTGCGAGGAGAGTTACAGCCGCCTCCCTTCACCACATGCAGGTGAGGTGCAGCCGCCTCCCTTCATCGCGTGCACGTATGTCGCTGCGAGGTGAGATACAGCCGCCTCCCTTCATCGCATGCACGTATGCTGCTGCAAGGAGAGATACAGCCGACTCCCTTCATCGCGTGCACGTATGCCGCTGCAAGGAGATATACAGCCGACTCCCTTCATCGCGTGCACGTATGCCGCTGCGAGGTTAGGTGCAGCCGACTCCCTTCATCGCGTGCACGTATGCCGCTGCGAGGTTAGGTGCAGCCGCCTCTCTTCATCGCCTGCACGTATGCCGCTGCAAGGAGAGATACAGCCGACTCCCTTCATCGCATGCACGTATGCCGCTGCGATGTGAGTTACGCCCGCCTCGCAATTCTCTGCATACGAAAAACGGGCCGGGATTATATCCCCGCCCGTATTTCGTCATGATAGAAAAATTATAAACCGTATTTTTTGTTGAACTTCTCGATACGGCCACGTGCAGCGTTAGCCTTCTGCTGTCCGGTATAGAACGGATGGCATTTGGAGCAAATCTCAACGTGGATCTCTTTCTTCGTAGAACCTACCGTAAATGTATTACCGCAGTTGCAAGTAACTGTTGCTTCGTAATATTCCGGCTGAATTGCTTCTCTCACTATGTTCACCTCTTCCACTACATCATTACTGACTTACTAGCAGCTTTGCTATTGTATCACAGAAAAAATCGATTTGCAAGTCGTTCTTAGAGAATTCTTCTCTTTCTTATCATATTGACTAATTCGTTGTTGTCACGTGTATGCGCGAACAGGTTCAGAATGGTCTCTCCGGCTTCTTCCGCCTTGAGTCCGTTCAGTGCCTTCCGCATGATATTGACAGCTTCCTGCTCTTCGTTCGTAAGGAGCAGATCCTCCCGCCGGGTTCCGGAGCGTGACAGGTCGATGGCCGGAAAAACTCTTCTCTCCTGGAGTTTCCGGTCGAGGATCAGCTCCATGTTGCCGGTGCCCTTGAATTCTTCGTATACGACATCATCCATCTTGCTTCCGGTATCAACAAGTGCTGTTGCAAGGATCGTCAGACTTCCGCCCTCTCGCATGTTGCGGGCAGCACCGAAGAAGCGCTTCGGCATGTAGAGCGCCGCCGGATCGAGACCACCGGAAAGTGTTCTGCCACTCGGACTTACGACCTGATTGTAGGCTCTGGCAAGTCTCGTAATACTGTCGATGAAGATCGTGACGTCTTTTCCGCCTTCTACCAGACGTTTTGCCCTTTCGATCACCATCTCGGACACGCGTTTGTGATGCTCCGGAAGTTCATCGAAGGTCGAGTAGATGACTTCAACATTTTCACCCTGCACCGTTTCCTTGATATCGGTAACTTCCTCCGGCCGCTCATCGATCAGAAGGATGATCAGATGCATTTCCGGATTATTCTGCAGGATCGAGCGGGCTGCGTCCTTCAGAAGTGTCGTTTTTCCGGCTTTCGGCGGCGAAACGATCATACCTCTCTGTCCTTTTCCGATCGGGCTTACCAGATCCACGATCCTCATGGCAGTGCTTCCGCCCGCTCTCTCCAGGTGGATCCGTTCGTTCGGGAATATCGGTGTCAGTTCTTCAAATCTCTTCCGGCGCGCATTGATGGCCGGGCTGATACCGTTGACGCTCTTAACAAAGAGAAGCGCCGCAAATTTCTCGGTCGGAGACGGCACGCGAAGACTTCCGCAGACGATATCGCCGGTCTTCATATTGAAGCGGCGGATCTGGGACGGTGACACATAGATATCGTTATCTCCCGGCATGTAGTTTGCCGAACGGATAAAGCCGTAGCCGTCCGTAAGGACCTCCAGAATGCCCTCGGCTTCCTTGCCGCTGTCCAGCTCGGCAAGTCTCGGTTTTCCCTGTTTTTCCGCATTCTGCGCGCTCTCGCTTCCGGTATCCCGGGATCTGTCGTATGTTCTGGCGTCCCTTGATCTCTCACTGCCGACACGATTATTTTCACGATTTCCGGCTGTACGGTTCGAGTACCCGGTTCTTTGCGCACCCCACGCTTCACCGTTTCCCGTGCTCACTGCACCGGCTGCGGAAGCCGCACCGTCATCCACCGCATCCTCCGCAACAGCCGCGCTATTGTACAAAGCATTCTTCTCTGAAGATACTCCATCACTTACCGACGCACTATCAGAACCCACCTTTTCGGAAGGGCCTTCGATCGAGCCGTCTCTTCTGTCTTCTTCAAGCATCCTGTCGATCAGTTCCCCTTTTCGAAGAGCCGTTACCGACTTCATTCCTCTTGCCTTTGCCACATCACGAAGTGCCGCTAAGGACAAGGATTCATAGCGCTGTCTCATCATTTCTTCTGTCATAATTTGTTCTCCTAATATGTCGATTACTTATTATGCTGTTCACTTATTATGCTGTTCACTTATTATGCTGTTCTTTAATTATGCTGTTCGTGTACAAATTTCTTATAAAGCTATTGTTTTCCCGCAGACAAAGTTTCTCACACGCCGTATGATCGCACGAATTATTCGGCCCTGCTCCGCGCGAAAAAATATTCTTTTGAGGTTCTTTTGAGGTTCCTTGGGGGATTTTTTAACAGATCCTGGGGATAAAAAAAGAATGTTCAGAAAAGACTGCGGCTAACAGGACTCGAACCTGCATGGTTGCCCAACGGGACCTAAACCCGCCGCGTCTGCCAATTCCGCCATAGCCGCGGAATAATTAGAAGCTGATAAAAAAATAAAGACGATAAACATTCACATGCTTTATCATCTTCTGCATTTGAACTTTTCGTGAAGCATCGGGGACTCGAACCCCGGACAACTTGATTAAAAGTCAAGTGCTCTACCACCTGAGCTAATGCTCCAAATCTGGGCCAGCCGGATTCGAACCGGCGTATGCAGCAGTCAAAGTGCTGTGCCTTACCGCTTGGCGATAGCCCAACGGTTCGCCGTAACGGCAGGGTGGATGAAGGGACTCGAACCCCCGATCTCCAGAGCCACAATCTGGCGCGTTAACCAACTACGCTACATCCACCATATTACATTGATTGAGCCAAGCTCAGCGTGCCTGAAGGGATTCGAACCCCTGACCCACGGCTTAGAAGGCCGTTGCTCTATCCAACTGAGCTACAGACACGTATGTGCATGTGCACAAGAGCAGGTGATGGGAATCGAACCCACGTATCCAGCTTGGAAGGCTGGTGTTCTACCATTGAACTACACCTGCATTAAGTTTTTGCAATCGGGGTGACAAGATTCGAACTTGCGGCCTCCTGGTCCCAAACCAGGCGCTCTAGCCAAACTGAGCCACACCCCGCCATGGCTTGTCGCGCAGCCGTATTATTGCGCCCGACGCAAAAACTAATATACAGTATGAGCTACTGAATGTCAATAACTTTTTTCAATTCGCGGAACTCATTTTTTCAATTCGCAGATCTCAAAATGCAGTCCATGATCTCTGTCGATCGTGATCAGCACATATGTAGGTTTTCTGCCCAGCTGCCTCGGATATGTCAGCGAGCCGGGATTGATAAGCGTCAGGTTATTCTCCGTCTCCACCATCGGTCTGTGCGTGTGTCCGAAGAAGCACAGATCAATGCCCTTACTCTCCGCCTCATCGCGAAGCATTTCCGGGCCGAGAGAAACGCCGTAGCGATGACCGTGTGTGATCCAGATCCGGTAATCATCGATCGTTGCCGTGATCTCATCGGGAAGCACAGAATCCCAGTCATTATTTCCCGTCACCATGTAGCACGGACAATCCGCCAGATCCCGGATCTCATCCTCCTGCCCTTCGACATCTCCGCAGTGGATCAGAGCATCGACCTGCCCGGTCCTGTTCAGGACATCCCACAGACGTCCGGCGTGCCCATGCGTATCACTAATTACAAGAATCTTCATTCCATAATCCCCGCCAGTTCCGCTGCCATTTTACGCAGAGCTTTTCCTCTGTGACTGATCTTATTCTTCTCTTCCGGCGGAAGCTCGGCTGTACTGCAGCTCATATCCGGCAGATAGAAGATCGGATCGTAGCCGAAGCCGTTCTCTCCTCTTTCCTCATAACCGATCCTGCCTTCGATCGTCTCACGTACAACGACCGGCTCCTTATCCGGGATGACCGCAGCGATCGCGCACACAAAGCGGGCCGTTCTTTTCTCCACCGGAACGCCTTCGAGCCGTTCGATCAGATTGGCATTTTTGATCCGGTAGGAAGTATCCTCGCCCATGTAACGCGCGGAATAAACGCCCGGTTCCTTGTTCAGCGCATCGATCTCCAGACCGGAATCATCGGCAAGAACGATGGCATCCGCCAGTGTCTCCGGGAGATTGGCCGCGATCGTTTTTGCCTTGATCAGTGCGTTCTCCTCAAAGGTCTTTCCGTCTTCCACGATGTCAACATCAATGCCGGCTTCTTGCATGGAGCTGATCTCCACCGGCAGATCTTTCATGATCTCGCGGATCTCAATCATTTTATTCTTATTTCCCGTTGCAAAAATTATTTTTTTCATAGCCTTATATTATACCCGCTCCCGTTTATTTCGCAATATCAATCCGCAACATCCTTCGCCGGCATTCGTCTCTTCGGCGGCTTCGGTCCCTGATACATATAGAAATAGGTCTTCAGCATACCGTTGTAGATCTTGCGGTTCTTATCCGCCTTGCGGCCGATGTAGCGCTCCGCGTCCATGTAACCGGAGATCACATACATAGACCAGGTATCGAGGAGGGCATACCGTTCGCCAAGCGTATGGTAGAGTTCCTTTAAGGTCTTCTCTTCCTCCAGGCGTTCCCCGTACGGAGGATTTGTCACAATGAAGCCGTAGCTTCCCGGATGCGACAGATCGGCAACGCTTCTCTGCTGGAAATGGATCAGGTGATCCACGCCTGCCGCCTTCGCGTTCTCACGCGCGTTTCTTACCACCTCGGGATCGATGTCGTATCCCTGAATATTGGTCTCGACATCGGGATTGAAGCGTTCTTTAGCTTCTTCCTTTACATCCTCCCAGATCTCGGAAGGCACGAGATTCTCCCACTTCTCCGCAAGAAAATGACGATGGAGTCCCGGTGCCCGATCGGAAGCGATCATTGCCGCCTCGATCGGGAAGGTTCCGCTGCCGCAGAACGGATCCACGAGGATCCGGTTCCCTCTCCAGGGCGTCAGCATCAAAAGAGCCGCTGCCAGCGTCTCTGTGATCGGTGCCTTGGCGGTCAGCTGGCGGTAGCCCCGCTTATGGAGCGAAGTTCCCGTTGTATCCAGTCCTATCGTTACAACGTCCTTCAGGATCGACACACGGATCGGATAGCTCTCGCCGTCCTCCGGAAACCAGTCCAGATGGTACATTGCTTTCAGGCGCTCTACGATTGCCTTCTTCATGATCGACTGAATATCCGAGGGACTAAACAGCTTGCTTTTGATCGAGTTCGCCTTCGCAACCCAGAATTTGCCGTCTTTCGGAATATATTTCTCCCACGGGATCGCCTTTGTCTTCTCAAAAAGCTCATCATAGGTCTCTGCCGTAAAGCGGCCTGTCTTCAAAAGGATCCTCTCCGTGGTTCGAAGCCACACATTCGCGTAGGCGATCGCCTCCGCGTCCCCTTCAAAGGTCACCTTGCCGTCTTCCACCTCAGTGATCTCATATCCCAGATCTGTGATCTCTCGTTTCGTCATCGATTCCAGACCGAAGTGGCATGGCGCGATCAGTTCAAATGTTTCCATCAAAATGCTCCTTTTCCGGGCTCCTCCGATAAGAGAAACGCCCCGGTAGGGGAGCTACCGAGGCATTTCGAGGGGAGTATAAATAATTAATAAGGGGTTATTAATTGTAAAAAAAATTTTTTGAAGGGTAAATTCTTTTTACTCTATGGATTATAGACCAATCCCCATAAAAATGCAACTAAAATCTTTCGTGTCAGTCGCGGAGCTCCGCCACGATCTTATCAAACTGCATGAAGTGCGATGCCTTGATCAGAATCGTATCCCCCTTGCGAAGAAGAAGCGGAAGCGCCTTGAGCAGGGCTCCGAGATCCTGATAATGACGGATCTCCATTTTGTCGTTCAGAGAAGCGGCTGTGTCCGCGATGTTTTTGCTCAACGGACCCGCACAGTAAAGCGCGTCGATTCCGCACTCCGCGGCAAAACGTCCGACTCCGGCATGCAGAAGGACCTCATCTGATCCGAGCTCGCCCATATCACCGAGGATCGCCACTCTTCTGCCGTCCGCATCCTTCAGGATACCGAGTGACGCCTCCATCGACGCCGGACTTGCGTTATAGCAGTCATCGACGATCGTATACAGATCAGTCTCCACGATATGGAACCGTCCCTTGATCGACTCGTAGCTCTCGATACCGCTCTCGATCTCCTCAAGCGTCAAACCGTAAGCCAGACCTGCCGCCGCACCTGCCAGCGCGTTGTAGACCATGTGTCTTCCCGGAGACGGAATCATGCAGGAAAAACTGCCTTGCGGCGTGTGGATCGTGCAGGAAACGCCATGCATCCCGTGCTTCACCACATTGTCTGCCCAGATCGTATTCTCATGAGAAAAACCTTTTTCTCCGATCCCGAAGCGCACCGGTGCGATCCCCTTCGGCTGTTCTACAAGCGAAAGCTTGTCATCGTCACCGTTGAGGATGATATGACCGTTCTCCTTCATAAATTCAAAAACTTCTGTTTTTGCCTTCAGAATACCGTCGCGCGTTCCGAGGAACTCCAGATGCGCCGTACCGATATTGGTCATGATGACCGTATCCGGACGGGTGATCTTCGCGAGGACACTCATCTCGCCGAAGTTGCTGATTCCCATCTCCAGAACGGCGATCTCATCCTCTTCGCGAAGGCGGAATACCGTAAGCGGAACACCGAGTTCATTATTGAAATTGCCTTCCGTCTTCAAAACCCTGTATTTCTGCGAAAGTACAGCAGCCGTCATCTCTTTCGTGCTGGTCTTGCCGACGCTGCCGACGATTCCGATGACCGGAATATTCAGCTGCTTCAGATAGTATTCGGCGATCTCTCGAAGAGCCTCTTCGGTCGAGGGCACAACGATCGTCGGAAAGCCTTCCGAACCGGCATCGGCGGGAAGCTTCTCCGAAAGAACAGCGCCGGCGCCGTTTTCGATGACCTGCGGAATGAAGCGGTGTCCATCCACACGCTCACCGGCGATCGCGGCAAAAAGGCCTCCCTCTTCGATCGTCCGGCTGTCCATGGTCACCGAGGTGATGCAGAAATTCTTCTTCTCCTCCGGACCGTAGTATACGCCGTTACAGGCGGCAGCAATATTCTCCAGTGTCATATTTTTCATGATCTTATTCTCTCGTTTCTTCATCGCCGCAGGGCATTGCGGTTTTGATGGTTTCTGCCGGCAATATTCCGTTATCGGATTGCTGCCGCTCGTCTCATCGGTACGTCCGTATCCGTACACTTATCTGTACAACATATCTGCACAACTTATCTGACAACTTATCTGTACAACTTATCTGTACTATTATCTGTACTATTATCTGTACTTCTTCACTTCTTATCTGTACTTCTTCATCGATACATCGATCAGAAGTTCACACAGATGCGGGTAGTCGATACCGACAGCAGCCGCCTCCTGCGGAACCAGACTGGTCGGTGTCATGCCGGGAAGGGTATTTGCCTCCAGACAGTACAGTTTTCTGTCGGATTTCCGCATGAGAAAATCCACGCGCACATAACTGTCGATGCCGAGAGCAGCTGCCGCCTCAACGGCAATCGCCTGCATCTCCTTCGTCTTCTCCTCATCGAGAGGCGCCGGACAGATCTCGATCGTCGCGCCTGCCGTATATTTATTCTTGTAATCGTAAGCGCCCTCGACCGGTGTGATCGCAACGATCGGATAAGCCTTCTCACCGATCACGGCACAGGTGAACTCGTCACCGTCGATGAACTCCTCGATCACTGCCGACTCTTCCAGGCTGAATGACAGGGCGAGTCCCTTCTCCAGATCCTCGTCGGTATGGCAGATCGTCACGCCGATGCTCGAACCGCCGCAGCAGGGTTTCACGATGACCGGAAGTTCCAGGCCGAACGCGGCAGCCGTTTTTCTCGTCTCGCCGCGGGATACGGAGATGCCGCGCGGTGTCGGAACGCCTTCCGCAAGGAAGACCTGCTTCGCTCTTGCCTTGTCCATGGCGATCGCGCTGCTCACATAGTCCGCGCCTGTATACTTGATACCGAACAGATCGAAGGCAGCCTGCACTCTTCCGTCCTCACCGTTGGAGCCGTGAAGCGCCATAAAGACGATGTCGGCGTTTTTGCAGAGTTCCAGGACATTCGGTCCGAAGAACTCACGTCTCTCTTTCTTCGCCTCTTCGATCCCCGCATTGAAGCCCTTGATATACTCCGCCTGAGCATCCACGTCAAAGTCACCGTCGAATGCCGTTTCCGGATCCGCCTCTTTCCATCCGGAAAAAACGTCGACCAGGATCGCTTTGTGCCCGAGTCCCCGGAGCGCCTTGCAAATGCCCGTTCCGGATACGATCGATACGTCTCTTTCAGTGCTGGTTCCCGCCGCTAATACTACAATTTTCATCTGTTATTCACCCTCAATTTCATCCGATAATAAATTTCAATAATAAATTTCAATAATAAGTTTTGATAATAAATTCTATAAACATACGTTCTGCGCAGCCGGGATCGCTCGCCGCCTGCGCAGTTTATGGTCTGTTAATTGTCTACACCCAGTGTCTTCGTCGGAAGCGGACCTACCGGCTGCTCCTCGCTGTAATATACAACGACAGGATAACCGACATCCATCACATCGAAGATCTTTCCGGCAGCTTCCTTCGGCGTATTGATACAGCCGTGGGAACCGTTGGTCAGATAGGTATTTCCGCCGTATTCACTGTCATTTCTCCACCAGGAGTCATGAATACCGGACTGGTCAACGAACGGCAGCCAGTACGCAATATTCTCTGTCTGTGTCTCCGGGAAGACGGTATCCTTCTCTTTTCCGTGAATGGAATATACATGACCGGACGGCGTATCCCAGCCGAGACCGTGGTCACCGGTAACGACCGGCGTATCGACAACGAGCTGTCCGTTCTGGTAGCACCACATTTCCTGCTTGGTAATGCAGATCTCGACGTAGGTTCCGCCGATGTCATTGGACGAACGGTCCATCGCGCGATACAGATAGATCGGCTCCCTGTTTCCCTGGAATCCGCTTTCAATCGCACTAACCAGATCGTTGGTTGTCTCCTCCTGGTTGATACACCAGCCGTAATCGCCGCCTTTCGCAAGGGTGATCGTGTGTCCCGTTGATGTGGTGAACTGATGGGCCAGACCAAAGGTATCGGTATCATATGCCATCTGCTCGACCCACTCCGCTACCTTATCACGGTCGAGACTGTAGCTGCCGGTATCGTCCTGTGCAAAGAAGCTTCGAATAACGGTGCTGTCCACGGTATATTTGCTGTCTACAAAATCATAGACGATGTTCGCCTGCAGCATCTGATTGGCATTCGCAACCTGCTGCTGCATCTGCTCATCATCCGCATTGAGATCCGGCGTCTCGTAGAGATTCATCTCCTCAAAATTGATCGTCTTGTCTGTATTCTCGATTGCGGAGATCAGCGCCAGCCGGGTACGGTCACGGTTAAGCTTATTACCCTGAGTACTGTCGGCGATCGTAAAGTTTCCCGTACCGTCATCGACGATTTTTGCGTCGGTAGGTGCCTCTTCATTCGCTGCCTGGAAGCAGTCCAGACCGTCCATGACGGTCTCAAGAGCAGTCTGGTCATACGTGTAGCCGAGCGGCTCCTCGTAGTTTTTGCCTCTGCCCAGATAGAAAAGCCAGAGGTTCGGATTCTGATCCTTGAGCAGTTTATCGAGCGTACCGTTATCCACGTACTGCAGATAGATCTGGTCGCCCGTGATCGTCTCGGTCTTGCCGCCGCGTTCCTCAACGGTCAGCGTATAACCGCGGATCGCCGTCTGGATCGCGTACTTCGCGTCATCAACGGTCATCTCGCCGATATTGATCCCGTTGATCTTGGAACCGGTAATAAAATGCGATTTGAAGTGGTGAATACCGAAGGCGTAGATACCCATCAATGCCGTAAGCAGCACCACCAGAATCACACCCATACCGAAGATGTTTCTGGATAATTTATTCATATGCTCCCCTTTCGAAATGTATCGTTTTGATTTTAATATCACGTATTCCGGGTGTCAAGTTTCCGGAATGAACCTGTTCCGGGTGTCAAGTTTCCGGAATGAACCTGTTCCGGGTGTCATGCTTCCGGAATGAACCATCTGCCTGTCGAGCCGCACGGAAGCGCAAGTCCCGTACTCTTTACCGGAAGACCGATTTCCGATGCTTCGACCTTTCCGCCGCGCCCCGCGAGCGCCGTCGTCAGCATGTAGGTCAGTACGCTCGGTGCCAGACCCGTTGTATAGGAGTTCACAAGGAAAAACAACGGCTTATCGCTCAGAACCTTTGTGCATAGTTCGATAAACGGATAAATATTCTCTTCCATCTTCCAGATCTCGCCCTTCGGTCCTCTTCCGTAAGACGGGGGATCCATGATGATCGCGTCATACGTACGACATCTCCGGATCTCTCTCTCCACAAATTTGGAGCAGTCATCAACGAGCCAGCGGATCGGCTTGTCGGAAAGTCCCGAGGTACCGGCATTCTCCTTCGCCCAGGCGACCATGCCCTTCGAAGCATCCACGTGTGTGACGCGCGCGCCGGCTGCCGCAGCGGAAAGAGTAGCTCCGCCCGTATAGGCAAAAAGGTTCAGAACGCTGATCTCTCGTCCCGCATTGCGGATCCTGTCCGCGCACCAGTCCCAGTTCACGGCCTGTTCCGGGAAAAGTCCCGTGTGCTTGAAGCTGAACGGTTTCAAATTAAAAGTCATCTCTCTGTAAGAGATCGTCCACTGCTCCGGAAGATCGAAAAACTCCCACTCGCCGCCTCCCTTGACGCTTCTGTGGTAATGGCCGTTCGGTTTCTTCCAGCCGCGTGCCTTCTTCGGTGTATTCCAGATCACCTGCGGGTCCGGACGGATGAGTTCATAATCGCCCCATCTCTCCAGTTTCTCCCCGCCGGAAGTATCCAGCACTTCATAATCGTTCCACCGGTCTGCAAGCCACATATCTGTTCCTCTGTTCTTTCTGTATCGATCCGGCATTCGCGCGCTCCTAAAAAAACGCCGCTCCTGTCTATCCTCGTGCAACTCCCGATAAAGCAGCCACACCTGTCTGTCATTACACCGCCGTCGGTCTTCTCTTCCGGCGCGTTGATAATATGCAAATAGTATAAACGAAAGCCGGCACCATGCTTTATCGGCAAGTTCCGGCTTCCTCCAGCAGATGATGGGAGTCGAACCCACCTGTCCAGCTTGGGAAGCTGGCGTTCTACCGATGAACTACACCTGCATCATATGGGTGTATTATATGCCCAATAAGTACAAAAATCAAGTCGCAGTCCTATGTTATGCGCCTTCCGGCGCAATATTCGGTAACTTTTCGGTACTTATCTTCATACCTTTAAGGTATTTTTGCAGATACTATTATAGTTTCCGCTGCGATACCTGCAAAATACCGCCTCCTGTGCTATGATGTGCATATCGGAATATCGCAAGAAAGGAAGCATTATGAAAACAATTCATCCTTCGGTCTACCTGGCACCGGGAAGCCAGGTTGCGGGAAATGTAACGGTCGGACCCGAAAGCAGCATCTGGCAAAACGCGGTCCTTCGCGGTGATATGGAACCGATCAAGATCGGCAGAGGCACGAACATACAGGACAACGCCGTCCTTCACGGAAGTAAAAACTGTCCCATTACCGTCGGCGATTACGTAACGATCGGGCATTCCGCCATCGTTCACGGCTGCACCGTCGGCGACAACACCCTGATCGGCATGGGTGCGATCATCATGGATAAGGCCGTCATCGGCAAAAACTGTATCGTCGGCGCGGGCACCGTGATCACGGGCGGTAAAAGCATTCCGGACAATACCATGATCTTCGGCAATCCGCCGACGCACGTTCGGACGATCAAACCGGAGGAGCTTCTGCACATCAGAGAAAACGCCGACGAATATATCGAACTTGCCCGGAAAGCCATGCGTGTGAACGTGTAATTTCCGTTTTCGGGTCAATTCATACCATTCTGTTCACATTCTACCCTTCTGTTTACATTCCGGCATGACCGCAAAAAAGCCACCGTCCTTGCAGACGATGGCTTTTTTGCTTTGGTTTTCAACGTAACAGTTACTTCGCGTAATCTGTTACACGGCTTTCCCGAATTACATTTACTTTGATCTGTCCCGGATACTGCAGGGAATCCTCAATCTTCTTGGAGATATCCCGGGCAAGCAGTACCATATCGGCATCACTTACCTCTTCCGGCACAACCATAACGCGTATTTCTCTTCCCGCTTGAATAGCAAAAGATTTTTCAACTCCCTTGAAGGAGTCACCGATTTCTTCTAAGTCTTTTAATCTGTTGGTGTAGGTTTCCATGGATTCTCTTCTTGCACCGGGTCTCGCTGCCGAAATGGCATCGGAGGCCTGTACTACACAAGCAATCAGAGACTGCGGCTCCACATCACCGTGGTGAGCTTCAACCGCATTGACAACAATTGCAGGTTCTTTGTACTTTCTGCAAAGATCAGCGCCGATCTGAATATGGGATCCCTCAACTTCGTGGTCGATGGATTTTCCGATATCGTGAAGGAGGCCGGCACGTTTCGCCATGCGAACGTCAAGTCCGATCTCACTCGCAAGCAGTCCGCTTAACTGAGCTACCTCGATGGAATGCTTCAGTGCATTCTGACCGTAACTTGTACGGAAGATCATTCTTCCGAGAAGTTTGATGATCTCCGGATGAAGACCGTGAACACCAACTTCCATGCAGGCTGCTTCACCTTCCTCGCGGATACGGTTCTCAACTTCTTTTCTGGCCTTCTCTACAGTTTCTTCAATACGTGCCGGATGGATACGGCCATCAACGATCAGCTTCTCAAGTGCGATTCTCGCAATTTCGCGGCGGATCGGATCAAACGATGAAAGTACGACAGCTTCCGGTGTATCGTCGATGATCAGATCAACGCCGGTCGCCTGTTCCAGAGCACGAATATTACGGCCTTCACGTCCGATAATTCTGCCCTTCATTTCATCACCCGGAAGTTCTACGACAGAGATCGTAGATTCTGCCACATGATCAACGGCACATTTCTGAATAGCGGTGACCACATATTCCTGTGCCTTCTTTGCGGCATCTTCCTTTGCTTTCGACTCATACTCCTTGTAGAGCTTCGCCGAATCGATTTTTGCTTCTTCTTCAACAGATCTTAAAAGATATTCTTTTGCCTCTTCGGAGGTCAGACCGGAGATTCTCTCCAGTTCCTGTACGCGCTGTTCGTGTAATTCGTCAACCTTTTTTTCTTTTTTTCGTAATTCCGTTTCCTTTGCTGTAAGCTCACCTTCGCGACGCTCCAGTGAATCCGCCTTGCGATCCACAGATTCCTCTTTGGACAAGACGCGTTTCTCATACTTCTGCAGCTCAGCCCGACGCTCGCGATGCTCTTTCTCCTGTTCGTTTTTCAGCTTCAGATTTTCCTCTTTGGCCTCCAGGAGAGCCTCACGCTTCTTAGTTTCAGCAGTTTTCAATGCCTCATCTATGATGTTTCTGGCTTTTTCTTCCGCGGTTCCTACCTTCTCAGCATCCTGTCTGACTTTCTTTGCGACAGCAGCTTTTCCGGCTAACGGGACTGCAATAAGTACGGCAACAGCCACAGCAACGACAATGATAATCACTTGGACAATCAATGGCATTACAGGTGTACCTCCTTATTTGGTTGTCATTGTACACATACAACATACCTATTTTATACATTTATGAAAAATTTGTCAATTATTATAGTCGGGATTCTGGAAACGTCTTATCTCTTTCCAGATCGCGCCGGAACCGAAGCCCTTCCGCGCCAGAAAGCCGAAGGTTCGGCGCAGTTCCTTCTCATCCATCTTGTGCGGTTCTCCCGCCTTCTTGCACAGAAGCGCATAGATCATTTCCGACTCATCGATTGGAAACTTCTCCAATGCCTCCAGCACATATTCTTCCGCCACATGCTTCGCGGCAAGATCCGCCCTGATGACCGCAACGCTCTTGCGGCTCTTCATGCTGACAACATAGTTCTCCGCGTAGCGATAATCGTTGAGATAACCGAACGACTTCACATATTCGATTGCCGCTTCAGCATCCTCCGGCTCAAACTCCGCGTCGAGGAGCCGCTGCCGCAGTTCATATTCCGTCCGGTCCTTGTAAAGGAGCAGATTCATCGCCTTCGCCGCAGCCTTCTTCTCGCCCGGCGCCAGCCTCTCCGTCCGGCTCTTCTTCCCCTCGCTATCGACGTTATCCATGTTGTCTCCGCTGTTTTCCGGTTTCCATTCCTTCACGGCATGCTCCTCATCTCTCAGTTCACTATTTCTTTTGCCCCAGGCTTCAAACCGAGTCATTTTTCTTTTCGGATAAGAGGATCTTTATATCCTTTTCTTTTTGTCTATCCGCTTCCAAAACTATTTCTTTGATTTTTTTCTGTTCCTCGGACAGAACACCATTAGGAAGGTTCTTAAGTAAGATACTTTCATCCCTCTTGAAGTCCGCGACAAAAGCGGGTATACTTATTACAAAAGAAGCACCGCCGTCAGGCAGGCTCCCGTCCATCGTATGATGAACAGCTCCTGTGTTGGCAAGGGCTTCTTTTTGTTTGTCCGAAATAACTATTTCGCCCACAGTTATCACCATATAAAATTGGTCCTGCTGTTTTTCTTTTTCATGGATTGTTATTTTAACAGGATACATTTTTTCTCCATCATGAAAAGCACTTAGCAACTGATGTACTTGTTTAACATCCTGCCCTTTTCTGCTTTCATGTCTATAACTTTCCACCTCAATCTTTATTGCATTTTGACATACAGGCTCTAGAACAGAAAGAAGTTTTCCCAAATTCACAAGATCAGCTCCGCGTTTCGACATCTGCGTGATGGACTCTCTTAATGTTGTTCTGGTAAATTTAATGATCTTATCAAACTCATGGAATCTTATATCTCTGTTTCGAATACCTTGTTCCGTACAAAATCTCCGTAAGCCCTTTGTTGTGCTTTCATTAGCGTCAGTAATTTGGAGTTCCTTTGACCGATCCCAGACCACAATAGTAAGATTTTTATCAGCTAATATTTTTGTTCTTTCAGCGTCCGTAGAATCTATTGTAATTTCATTATGGCATATATCATCAGTGTTCATATGCTTATCTCCAAAACAGGGCATTATTTTTTTCTTCATGAGTTCAGAGATAATTTAAAGAAGCCGCCGCAGCTTCGCTCCACACCGCTTGTGGAATGCGAAGAGCCGCGGCAGCTTCCGTTCTGTCATCATGGGAATATCCTTCCGCATGACCTGTCTCTTATTACTTATCGGTATTGGTGTCTTCCGCCTTTGCTGCGGCTGCTGCCGCTTCGTCAACTTCCAGTCCGTAGGCCTCTCTTACCTTGTTCTCAAGTTCTGCCATAACGGCCGGATTCTGTCCGAGATAAGCCTTCGCATTCTCACGGCCCTGACCGATCTTCTCTCCCAGGTACGCGTACCATGCACCGCTCTTCTGTACGATGCCGAGGCTGGTAGCCAGATCGAGAATATCCGCCTCACGGGAGATTCCTTTGCCGAACATAATATCAAATTCCGCTTCTTTGAACGGCGGAGCGACTTTGTTCTTCACAACCTTGATTCTGGTATGGTTTCCTACGACCTCACCGCTCTGCTTCAGAGCCTCGATCCTGCGGACATCCAGACGAACGGATGAATAGAACTTCAGCGCACGGCCGCCTGTCGTTGTCTCCGGATTACCGAACATAACGCCGACCTTCTCACGCAGCTGGTTGATGAAGATAACAACGCAGTTCGTCTTGCTGATGGCAGCTGTCAGTTTACGGCATGCCTGGGACATCATTCTGGCCTGCAGACCTACGTGAGAGTCACCCATCTCTCCATCGATCTCGGCCTTCGGCACAAGCGCCGCAACCGAGTCGACGATAATGATATCGACCGCGCCGGAACGCACCATGGTCTCGGTGATCTCGAGTGCCTGCTCACCGGAATCCGGCTGGGAAATATACAGGTTGTCGATATCAACGCCGATATTCTTCGCATAGACCGGATCGAGCGCATGCTCTGCATCGATGAAGCCCGCGATGCCGTCTCTCTTCTGCACCTCCGCCACCATATGCAGGGCAACGGTCGTCTTGCCGGAGGATTCCGGTCCGTAGATCTCTACGATTCGTCCACGCGGAATACCGCCGACACCAAGAGCAATATCCAGGCTCAAGGAACCGGTCGGGATTGCCTCTACATTGAGGTTTGCGCCGGTATCTCCAAGCTTCATGACCGTTCCCTTTCCGAACTGCTTCTCGATCTGGCCGAGTGCGGCGTCAAGCGCGCGCTTTTTATCTTCTGTATTTGTCATAACGGATTCTCCTTTGATCTCTCGTGTATCGAACAAACGTTTGTTCGACATTAGTTATACTACACTACTTTACCGATGCTGTCAATGATAAACGGAGGAATTTTTGCAGAGAACTCTGCTTCGTTGAACAAAGCGTATCACGCTGCCGGCGATGCCGTCAAATCGAAAAAAAATAGGATAATTTCATTTCATAGTTTTTCATTGATTTACCGCGCAGGACCGCAGCGCCTTCAATTTCGGAAAGTCGAAAGCCGCATCGATAACGAAACAGGGACCCGATGTCATTTGACACCGAAGTCCCTGTTTCTAACACGCGTTAATTTCATCCGGCAATAATACTACCATTCTGCCGTTCTGTCCGGCTGCGCCGATATTTATGTTCGTACTGTCCTTTACCGAACTTACCGATCTTTAGTAACCGATCAGCCAGTCGTACAGCTCCTGATACTGCTTTGCGGAAGTATTCCAGGAGAAGTCCGCCGCCATGCCGCGGTCGATGATCTTGTTCCACTCGCGCTTCTTGTCGTAATAGATACGCTCCGCATAACGGATCGTGCCGAGCATTTCATGCGCGTTGTAGTTCGTGAAGGAGAAGCCGGTTCCGGTTCCCTCATACTCGTTGTACGGCTGTACAGTATCCTTCAGTCCGCCGGTCTCACGAACGATCGGTACGGTTCCGTAGCGAAGGCTCATCAGCTGGCTCAGGCCGCACGGCTCAAAGAGCGACGGCATCAGGAACGCGTCGCAGGAAGCGTAGATCTTGTGTGAAAGGTCATTGGAGTAATAGATATTCGCGGATACCTTGTTGTCGTACTTCCATGCAAAGTGACGGAACATGTTCTCGTATTTCGGATCGCCCGTTCCGAGAACGACCAGCTGGATCGCATCCTGACAGAGCTCATCCATCATATAGGCGATCAGATCGAGACCCTTCTGGTCTGTCAGACGGGACACGATACCGATCATCATCGCTTTCGGATTGACCTCGAGGCCAAGCTCCTTCTGAAGTGCGACTTTGTTTTTCACCTTTTCCTTACGGAAGTTCTTCGCGTTGTAATGCTGCTCGATGCAGGCATCGGTCTGCGGATCGTACTCGGTGTAATCAATGCCGTTGACGATACCGCGCAGGTCGTTGGCACGCGCGCGCATCAGACCGTCGAGGCCCTCGCCGTAGAACGGTGTCTTGATCTCCTCCGCATAGGTGCGGCTTACGGTCGTGATCGCGTCCGCATAGACGAGACCGCCCTTCAGATAATTGCCATCCTTATTGAACTCCAGCTTGTCCGCTGAGAAATAATAGTCGGACAGACCGGTGATGCTCTTGATCGTCTCGGTATCCCAGACGCCCTGGAATTTGAGATTGTGGATCGTCATAACCGACTTGATGCCGCGGAAGAATTCATTGCCCGCGAATCTTTCATGCAGATATACCGGAATCAGACCGGTCTGCCAGTCGTGGCAGTGAATGATGTCCGGGCGGAAATCAACGACCGGAAGGATCGACAGGACTGCCTTCGAGAAAAACGCATACTTCTCCAGATCCCATGGCATGCCGCTGTAGATCGAATCGCCGGAGAAATGTTCTTCGTTATCGATGAAGTAATAGGTCACGCCTTCGTATTCCATCTTGAATACGCCGACGTACTGCTGTCTCCAGTTCAGATCCATATAGAAGCAGGTCACATACTGCATCTGGTTTCTGTATTTCTCGGCGATCGCCTTGTACTTCGGGATAACAACTCTGCAATCAAAATATTCCTTCTGGAAACATTTCGGAAGGGAACCAACTACATCCGCCAGTCCGCCGGTTTTGATAAAAGGTACACATTCCGATGCTGCAAATAAAATCTTCTTCATAAAGTCTGTATCTCCTCCTCGTTACCGTTTAACTTCATCGTACGCCTGTTAAATACGTACGTTTGTTACATTTTGCCTTCGCTCCAGTCCGCGATGATACGCGCTGTCTCATCGGCCGGGCCGCTGATCACCGCCGCCGCGATGATCTCACACGGAGGATTCTCTCGCACACTGTCGACCGCTGCCTGCACGGCAGAGATCTCACCGCTGACCACAACGGTATCGTGACCGCCGTTCCTGGTATATCTGGCTTCATATTTCACACCGGAAGTCTTGCACATCCGATCCAGAACAAGGACGCCGTTTGCGCTTCCGAGCACTTCCACTAATCCCAATGCACCGTAAACTGCCATTTCTTCGCCCTCCCTTACTTCAGAATCGTCGCGTTGATAGCGACTTCCGCATCTTCCGTCGGAGCTGCGATAATGTGTTTGCCGGTAAGCTTGCCGTACTTTGAGCCGGCAGCAAGCGCTGCCTCAACAGCTGCGCGCACACCGGAGATTCCTCCGCGGATCTTCACGCAGGCGCCCGCCTTCAGACGGTTCCTCTCCACGCCCTGGATGCGGATGTCGGCCGTTTTTGCCGCCTGATCCATTGCTACAAGGCATGCCACTAAATTATCGAATTCAAAGATACCGAGCGCTTTGCCGCGGAATTCATCTGCTGCCATACTAACCTCCGAATGACAAAAGGTTTCATGGACCCTGCTGTACCGGGTCCGAATATCATTTTCTATTATACTATCCGCCTGCGGGAATAACAAGAACCGTATAGAAAAAACGTTTTCCATTAAACAGGGCACCCCTCGGACGCACTGGTTCCGATGGATGCCCTTGTTGCTATTTCCTGTTTAATTATTCTGCGAAAGCTTTGCTCTTTCTGATCGCGTCACGAACCGGAAGGATCATCGACGGAGATACGGAAAGTTCATCAACACCCATCCGCAGGAAGGTCTCGGTAAGCGTGGTGTCCGCGCCGAGCTCGCCGCAGATGCCGACCCATGCGCCGCCCTTGTGTCCGTTGTCAACGGTCATCTTGATCAGGCGAAGGATCGCTTCATGATGCGGACGATAGAACGGATCCAGTTTGTCGTTCTGACGGTCCATAGCCAGGGTGTACTGGGTCAGATCGTTCGTTCCGATACTGAAGAAGTCAACTTCCGGTGCCAGCAGATCGGTGATAACAGCTGCTGCCGGGGTCTCGATCATGATGCCCTGCTCTACCTCGCCGTACGGAATGCCGTCGCCTTCAAGCTCCTTCTTCACATCCGCAACGATCTCCTTGATCTGATGAACTTCTTCAACGGAAGTGATCATCGGATACATGATACCGATGTTGCCGAACGCGCTTGCGCGGAAGATCGCGCGAAGCTGTGTCTTGAAGATCTCCGGTCTGGTCAGGCAGATACGGATCGCACGGAAACCGAGTGCCGGGTTGTCCTCTTCCGCAAGGCCGAGGTAATCAACCTTCTTGTCGGCACCGATATCGAGTGTACGGATGATGACCTTCTTGCCTGCCATCGTCTCCGCTACGGATTTGTATACCTGGAACTGATCCTCTTCGGTCGGAAGGGAATCGCGTCCGATGTAAATGAATTCACTGCGGAACAGGCCGATGCCGCCGCCGTCATTCGAAAGAACGGAGCCTACATCCTTCAGACCGCCGATATTGGCATACAGGTTGATCGTCTTGCCGTCGAGAGAGGTGTTCTCCTTGCCCTTCAGCTCCTGCAGAAGTCTCTGCTGCTCAAGGTCCTTCTCCTTCTGCTCCTGCAGTTTGTCTACGGTCTCCTGATCCGGATCCAGATAGAACACACCGTTGTGTCCGTCTACGATCGCCGTCTTGCCGTCCCAGGACTCATCGATCGGCACGTTGATCAGCGCCGGGATATTCATCGTTCTGGCAAGGATCGCGGTATGGGAGTTCGCGGAACCGAACTTGGTAACGAACGCAAGGACTTTGTCCTTATCGAGCTGAACGGTCTCACTCGGCATCAGGTCGTCGGCAATAATAATTACCGGCTTGTCGAAGGAATGATCATCCTCTACGCCGGACAGAACACGGATCACACGTTCGGAGATATCCTTCATATCTGCGGAACGGGCTTTGAAATAGTCATCATCCATCTCGGCGAACATCTTCGAGAAGTTCTCGCCGGCAACGGCTGCCGCGTACTCCGCGTTGACCTGCTGGGTCTCGATCGTATTGCGTACGGAATCGTTAAAATCATCATCATCGAGAAGCATCGCATGAACCTCGAAGATCGCCGCATTCTCTTCGCCGACTTTCTTCACCGCATCGTCATGCAGCACATTCAGCTGCTCGATGGCCTTGTTCTTCGCCTCATCGTAGCGGGCAAGCTCCGCCTCTACATCATCGATTTTTGTGCGGACAACGGTATTTTCTTTCTTTCCGTAAAAACGGACCGGTCCGATCGCAACGCCCTTAAAAATTGATTTTCCTTCGAATTTTTCCATGATCTACTCCTGTTCATTTACCTTGTGCAATTTCCAACCGGTCACCGCCGCGAAGCGGCAATCCGGAACTACAGTAAGATACGGTTTCTCCGCTGTATATTCCTGGTTAAACTGGGTCTCCAGAACATACTCACCATCATTGAGGTCCACCCGGACCTCCGCGCTGTCCACCAGGATCCGCATGAACTCGACCGTTTTCGCCTCAACACTCTGAACGTTTTTCTCCGTGCCGTCCGTAACGGCGCTCAGCGCCAGCTGTCCGTTCTCCCAGGTGACCTCGCACACATCACCGATCTTCACCGACCACGGATCATTCTTCCCCTCAAGGAACGAGATCTCGAAATCTCCGGCTCTGTCCGGCAGATCAAAGCTGTCACCCGCAAAAACGAATTCCTCATCGTAATGAAGCTTTTCGATATTTCTCAAACTCTTGCCATGAAACATTCTGTCAATATCCTCTCGTATGGAATCGTTCACATGTTTCTATTATAAAGCGGCTGCAAATCTTTGTAAACGTTCCGGGAATCGGATTATTTCCTAAATTTTCACATGAAAATTTATCAATAATGCCAAGTGCGGCAGCTGATTCGATCAATTAGCGGCAGAGACAAAAAAACGGCCCGCTTTTTCAGCGGACCGATTCATTTTCTATGATCTTATATCCCATCTTGATGGCGCGGGTGGCCGTCTCTCTGCCGGATAAGAGTCCCAGCAGAATGCGGGCTGTCTCCTTGCCGCTCGTACGGTAGTAATAATGCACGGTCGTCAGCTTCGGAAGAACGACATGCGCCTTCTCCGAATTGCCGATGCCGGTGATCTGGATCTGCTCCGGCACCCTGATCCCCTGTTCTCTGAGATACAGCATCGCGCCGATGGCGATCGTATCGGTCGCACAGAAGATCGTATCCGGAAGGCTCTCCTTCTTCAGCAATTCTCTGCAGGCGTCATAGCCGGAATCCATCCGGAACGCGCTCTCCGCAACCTGCACCGAATCCGTCCGGATCCCCGCCTCGGCCAGTGCATCCATGAAGCCCTGCTTCCGCAGGTGACCGACAGCCTCATCCTTCTCCGTCACACCGATGTAGGCAAAGTTTTTGCCGGTCGAAACAAGAGACGATGCCAGCTTTTTGCAGGCATTGTAATCATCATAGTAGACGCAGGAACAGAAATCGACATTCTGTCCGAGGACAACGACCGGAAGCGAGTAATTGGCCAGAAGCTCCCGATGCTCCTTTGTGAGGATCGTTCCGATCAGGATCACACCGTCCACGCTGCCGTTCGCGGCGAAGAGACGCAGGTATTTCAGTTCATCCTGCTCCTTGTTGTTTGTATTGGTCAGGATCAGCTCGTACCCCGCGCGGTTCAGCACGGAGCTGATACCTGCCACCATGCGGCTGATCGAATCGGAATTGATCTTCGGCAGGATGACCGCGATCAGATTCGTCCGTTTCGTCCGAAGCATCTGCGCCTGACGGGATGGCTGGTAGCCGGTCTTGTCGATGACCGCCTTGATCTTCTCCATCTTCTCTTTACTTACATAGCCGTTGTTCAGATAGCGGGAAACGGTGGTTCTTGATACGCCCGCCATTTCCGCGATTTCATTGATTGTCATGTGTTCCCCCAAATTATCAACCGATATCCGGCCTTTTCTGTTCTGTATTATGCCACAACTTTACGGATGATGTAACCTCTGTTCCGAAGATTTATCCCCCGGCATCCGGCAGATTTACACCTCCGCGTCAAGCAGATTTTTCTTCAGCTCGATCATCTTGTCACGCAGCTCGGCGGCCATCTCGAAGTTCAGCTCGACGGCGGCAGCCTTCATCTGCTTCTCGACGGTCTTGATCAGCTTCTCCAGCTCCGCGCGGGACATATCCTCCGGCGCCTTGCCGGTCTCCTTCTCCACGCGCGCGACTTCCTTCGAGATACTGATCAGATCGCGGACGCCTTTTTTGATCGTCTGCGGCGTGATGCCGTGTTCCTTATTATACGCTTCCTGGATCGCGCGCCTTCTGTTCGTCTCATCGATCGCGATCCGCATGGAATCGGTCATCTTGTCCGCGTACATAATGACGTGTCCCTCGGAATTTCGGGCGGCACGTCCGATCGTCTGGATCAGCGATGTCGCGGAACGAAGGAAGCCTTCCTTGTCCGCGTCGAGGATCGCCACGAGCGTGATCTCCGGAATATCCAGTCCCTCTCGAAGAAGGTTAATGCCGACGAGCACGTCAAAAACGTCCAGACGCATATCGCGGATGATCTTCGTCCGCTCCAGCGCGTCAATATCCGAATGCAGATAATTGACGCGGATGCCCGCTTCCTTCATATATTCGGTGAGGTCTTCCGCCATGCGCTTGGTGAGCGTGGTCACGAGGACCTTGTTGTGCGCGGCAACTTCCCTGTTGATCTCGGTGATCAGATCGTCGATCTGTCCCTCCACCGGCCGTACCTCGACAGGCGGATCCAGAAGGCCCGTCGGACGGATGATCTGCTCGGCGCGGAGCATCTCGTGATTCGCCTCATAATCGCCCGGCGTTGCGGATACGAAGAGGATCTGATCGATCTTGTTCTCAAATTCATCGAAGCGGAGCGGCCTGTTGTCCAGTGCGGAGGGCAGGCGGAAACCGTAATCGACGAGCGTGGTTTTTCTCGAACGGTCACCGTTGAACATGGCGCCGATCTGCGGCACGGTCTTGTGTGACTCATCGATCATGATCAGATAATCATCCGGGAAGAAGTCCATCAGCGTATACGGTGGCTGTCCGGCCTCAAGTCCCGTCAGATGACGTGAGTAGTTCTCGACGCCCGAGCAGACGCCGGTCTCCCGGAGCATCTCAATATCGAAGTTCGTTCTCTCCTCGATCCTCTGTGCCTCGAGCAGCTTATCCTCACTCTTGAAGAAGCGAATCCGTTCCTCCAGTTCTTCTTCGATTGCCTTCGTCGCCCTCTGAATCGTCTCCGGCGGCGTTACATAGTAGGAAGTCGGCGCGATCGTCACGAAGTTCAGTTCCTTCAGAACTTCTCCCGTCAGTAGGCTGACCTCGGTAATGCGATCGATCTCATCACCGAAAAACTCGACGCGCACGGCCGTTTCCGACTGCTGTGCCGGAACGATCTCCAGCACGTCTCCGTGAACGCGGAACGTGCCGCGATGAAAGTCGATCTCGTTGCGCTCGTACTGGATCGCGATCAGCTCTTCGATGACCTCGTCGCGGTCCTTCTGCATGCCCGGGCGAAGCGGAATGATCATCCGCTCATAGTCCTTCGGGCTTCCCAGACCGTAAATACAGGAGACGGAGGAAACGACGATAACATCGCGCCGCTCGATCAGCGAGGATGTTGCCGACAGACGCAGCTTATCGATCTCCTCGTTTCTGGAGGAGTCCTTGGCAATATAGGTATCGGATGAAGGCACATAGGCCTCCGGCTGGTAATAATCGTAGTAGGATACGAAATATTCGACGGCGTTCTCCGGAAAAAACTCTTTGAACTCGGAGTAGAGCTGCGCCGCCAGTGTCTTGTTGTGCGCGATGACCAGCGTCGGCTTCTGCATCTGCTCGATGACATTCGCCATGGTAAAAGTTTTTCCCGATCCGGTCGTGCCGAGAAGCGTCTGGCACTGATTGCCCTCCCGGAATCCCTCGACGAGCTGCCGGATGGCTTCCGGCTGGTCACCGGTCGGTTTGTAATCGGAATGCAGGCGAAAATCCATGCTCATCCCTCCTGTTATTTGCTTGCGTTATTTCAGTTCATCGGCCAGGGTATCCAGCGCCTTCTCAAACTGCGCGTCCGTCTCCGCGTCGTCCCCGATCTCGACCTCGATATCCGGGGTGATGCCGACACCGTTGATGTCACGGTGAGCCGGTGTGTAATAATGGGTCGTCGTGATCTTCAGCACACTGCCGTCGGAGAGACGGTAGGAATTCTGCTCCACGCCCTTCCCGTAGGTTGTCGTTCCGATCACGGTCGCGATGCCCGCATCCTGCACGGCACCCGTGAAGATCTCCGCCGCGCTGGCCGTGTTCTCATTCACGAGCAGAACGAGCGGAATATCGATCGGGCTTTCCCCTTCGCAGTCTCGGCTTCTCTCCGGCTCTCCCTTATCCACTTCGTAGACAAGCGGTCCTTCCGGCATGAAGAGACTTAAGGTATCACAGCAGGCGTCCACAAGGCCGCCCGGATTGCCCCTCAGATCGATGATAAGGCCCTCACAGCCCTCTTCCCGTAAATTCGTATACGCTTCGCCGAACTGCTCCGCTGTGAGCCTTGTGAAGCCCGTCAGATGGATATAGCCGATCTTGTATCCGGTGTCATTGCCGTTTTCTTCATCAAGCATGATGCCGTCAGCGGATTTCGTATCGATCGCGCGTTTCGTCATGGTGACATCCACCGGATCACCCTCGCCGCCCTTGAGGACGGAAAGCACGATCTCATCGGTCTCCGACTGCTGCACAAGCGCCGAGACCTCGTCCGTTGTCAGTCCGTCGACCGTGGTCCCGTTGACCGAGAGGATCACATCACCCTTTGCCATGCCCGCTTCTTCCGCAGGCGATCCCTCGAGCACGCCGGTCAGGACGATCTCACCGGTCTCGCCATCCTGCGTGTAGATGATACCGATGCCCTTCATCTGTCCGTCATTCTGCATGGCGATCGCTTCGTACTCATCCTTTGTATAATAGGTGGAATACTTGTCGTCAAGCCCAGAGACGAGTCCCTTCAGCATCATATCGGTCTGCTGCTGTTCATCGACCTGATCGAAATATTTCCGGTCGATGATCGCTTCCATTTCTTTGACTTTCTTCAGCGTGCCCAGACTAACCGGGTCGCCGGGAGACAGGATCTGCGGAAGATTCCACCAGATGATGCCGATGACCGCAAGGATCGCCGCCATGGCGATCATGCCCGCAAGAAACGGCGCAAGGTGCTTTTTTATCTTATTGATCAGTTTTACAAAAACGTTGTGTTCTGAATTCATAGTTTTCCTGTTCTTACTATCACGATCCGCTGCCCGGGGACCACGCATGTGCTATAGCGCGCGCCCTGCTCCGGATCATATGTACACCCGCACACCCCGCCGCAGATCAAGGTCTGAATAAAAAGCCCTGCCCTTTCAACGGAAAGAGGCAGGGCCTTAAGCGCATCGATTATACTTTCAGATGTTTGTGAATAGCCGCAAGGGATCCGATCAGCGCAATGCCTACGCCGAGCACAAGTCCTGTCGGCAGGAGCAGTCTGTATACCTGGTTTACAGGGAGCAGACCGTTCATAAAGTTTTCCAGAATACTGAACCGTGTAAGAATATAGTTTACAGCGGAATTGTACAGGAAATAAATAACGACCAGCGGAATGGCCGCTCCGACCAGTCCGATGATGATACCTTCCAGAATGAACGGCAGACGTACGAAGGAGTTCGTCGCACCGATCAATTTCATAATGCTGATCTCTTCCCGTCTGACGTTGATACCGACGCTGACCGTATTGTTGATCAGGAACGCGGATACAACGAGCAGGATCAGGATAATGATGATCGAAACGGTTGCAATCAGCCGGTTCATCGTCGACAGTGTCGAGGATGCCTGCTGCGACTGGTTGACCTGACGGACACCGTCCATCGCCTCAATAAAGGATACGAGCTCGCTCTGCTGCTCGATCTTGTTCGGATATACTTCATAGTGTGCGGAGTTCGCCAGCGGGTTGTCGTTATTGTTTTTCCAGCCCTCGGCAGCCTTCTCGTTGCCCTTGAAATATTTCTCGGAGAAGCTCTCCCACGCTTCGTCGGCGGAGACGTAACGGATCTCCTTGACGAGGTCGGTACGGTTGCTGATCTGCGCGCCGATGGAATCGATCGTTGCCTGATCGGTACCCTCTTCGAAGAATACGGTGATGCCGACATTGGTCTCCACGTTCTTCAGAACGTAAGAGAAGTTCGTAACGATCGAGAAAAACAGTCCGAAGATAAAAATACATGCTGCCATGGTGGCAATGGACGCGATCGAGAACATCTTGTTTCTCGCGATGTTCTTGATACCCTGTCCTGCGTTATAAGTAATTGATCTAATCTTCAACGTAGCCACCCTCTTTTTCGTCACTTACAATGACGCCTTTCCGTAACCTGATAACACGCTTTTTCATCTTGTTTACGATCTCGCGGTTATGGGTTACAACAAGAACGGTCGTGCCGCGCTGGTTGATCTCCTCGAGCAGATGCATGATCTCCTCGGAGTTCTTCGGGTCAAGGTTACCCGTCGGCTCATCGGCAAGAAGGAGATCCGGTCTGTTGACCAGTGCTCTTGCGAGAGCTACTCGCTGCTGCTCACCACCCGAAAGCTCCTTCGGATTGGAGCGATACTTATTTGCCAGACCTACAAGGGTGAGCACCTCCGGTACTCTCTTCTTGATGATGCGGTTCGGCTTTTCGATAACACGCTGTGCGAATGCGACGTTCTCGTATACATTTCTGTCCTTCAGCAGACGGAAATTCTGGAACACGACGCCGATTCCACGACGATACTTGGCAATTCTGCCGCCCTTCAGCTTGGAAAGATCTTTGCCGTTAACTTTGATCTTGCCGGATGTAGGATTCAGTTCCTTAAGAAGGAGACCGATCAGAGTGGATTTACCCGATCCGCTGTTACCTACAATGAATACAAATTCCCCTTTTTCAATGTTCAAAGATACATTGTCGATCGCGGGCTGTGTGCCTTTGTCATATATCTTTGTGACATTTTCGAGTGTAATCATTAACTCCCTAATTCCTCCTGTTCTGTCCGGAGGCTCTCCCCTTCGTGACTTGTCACCGCCTTATACGCGAATGATCAATAGTCAAGAGTCTCCATATACTTCATATACTTCACGACCATCAGCGCGATCTTGAAGGTGATCGCATCTTCGAATACACGAAGATCAAGGCCGGTGCTCTTCTGAAGCTTATCCAGCCGGTATACGAGCGTATTCCGGTGAATATACAACTGACGGGATGTTTCGGAAACATTGAGGTTATTCTCGAAAAACTTATTGATCGTAACCAGAGTCTCTTCATCGAAATCATCCGGTGATTTCTCGGCGAAAATCTCCTTGATGAACATTTTGCACAGCGGGATCGGCAGCTGATAGATCAATCGTCCGATACCGAGCGAGCTGTAAGCGATCACATCTCTTCCGTCGAAGAAGATCCTGCCGACATCGAGCGCCATTCTCGCCTCCTTGTAGGAACGGGATACGTCCTTGAGTTCTCTGACGATCGTTCCGTAAGCGATATGCGTGTCGCTGTTCTGATCTCTGCCCACTACATCCAGGACGGATTCGGCAAACTTGTCTGCCTGCGCATAGTCATCATCCGGTCCGAGTTCCTTGACGATGATGATGCTCTTCTCATCGATGGCTGTAATGAAATCGCCCGTTTTTCCGGCAAACATATTCTTCACATTCTCGATCGTTCCCTGATCCTTGTCCGGGGACGTCTCCAGAATGTAGACAACTCTGCGCGCGTTGGATGCGATGTGCAGTTTCTTCGCGCGGTTGTATACGTCAACCAGAAGCAGATTATCCAGAAGAAGATTCTTGATAAAGTTATCCTTATCGAATCTCTCCTTGTACGCCGTTAACAGACTCTGCAGCTGAAAAGTGGCCATCTTGCCGACAAGCAGACTTTCATCGCCGGAACCCTTCGCGAGAAGAATATACTCCAGCTGATGTTCGTCATACACTTTGAAAAACTGGACATTCCGGATCGTCTGGGAATCAGCCTGGGACTGTCCAAAGTTTACGATATCTCCCTTCACCGCTTCCGGTTCGGAAGATGTTGCCGCGAGGAGCTTTCCTTCTACATCGCAGATGGCAAACTCCATCTTGGAGATGGTCTTTAATCCTTCAATTGTACTTTGCAGAATCTGATTTGAAATCATTGCTAATCCTCTTTCCTGTTAAAAGCCGTACACGTTGAAAATGCATAGCCTATTTTACACAACGAAATAAAAATAACACTTTCATTTTAATATAAAATGCACAAAAAGGAAAGAGAAAAAACGTAAAAAAAGGACTGCACCGATGTAGTGTAGCCCTTTTCTCACTATTTTGCAATATCTTTCCGCAATATTTCTGTAAAACTATCGTAAAATATCGACGAATCTTACACTTCGAAGAGCAGATCGCCGTAGGACGGCATCGGCCATACGGACTTGTCGACCATTGTTTCGAGCGCGTCGACCGGACGGCGAAGCGCTTTCATAGCCGGAACGATGTTCTTGCGATAGAACATTGCCTGCTCCTTGCCGCGCGTCATGGCATCCGCTTCGTTATCCAGGCGGATCAGCTCCGCAAGTGCGGTCGCCGTCTCTTCCAGAAGGGCGCTGATCTCTTTCAGGAGGTCGCTCTGAACGGATACCGCATCGACTCCGGCCGCCTTGATCGCATTGATCGTCTGCGCAAGCTCACCCGTGTAACGGATGACCGCCGGAACGATCTGCTTGCTCGCGATGTTGATCATGGATTTTGCCTCGATATTTACGGTCTTGGCATAGGTCTCGTATTTGACCTCGGCTCTGGACTGAAGTTCTACCTCGGAAAGTACATGGAACTTCCGGTACATTTCGATGGTCTCCGGCTTGAGCAGCTGATCGATCGCATCTACCATGCAGGTGATGTTCGGAAGGCCGCGGCGCTCCGCTTCTTCCACCCACTTGTCGGAATAGCCGTCACCGCTGAAGATGATCCGGCTGTGCTCGCTCAGGTTCTTCTTGATGAGATCATGGACCGCATCGGCGAAGTTCTCAGCGCCTTCAAGCTGATCGCAGGCATCGCAGAAGGCTTCTGCCACGATCGTATTGAGTACGACATTCGGCTCCGCGATGGAATCGCTCGAACCCGGCATACGGAACTCGAATTTGTTTCCGTTGAACGCAAAGGGTGAGGTTCTGTTGCGGTCTGTCGCGTCGCGGTACAGATCCGGAAGGCTGGATACGCCGGTCTTCAGGACATCGCCTCTCTGGGAACTTGTCGCCATACCGGTGCTTACGAGCTGATCGACAACATCCTCGAGCTGTCCGCCGAGGAATACGGAAATGATCGCCGGCGGTGCCTCGTTGCCGCCCAGACGGGAATCGTTGCCCGGGTTGGACGCGGATTCGCGGAGAAGTCCGGCATGAACGTCAACAGCTTTGATGATGCAGGACAGCACGAGCAGGAACTGAATGTTCTCGTGCGGCGTTTTTCCCGGCTCCAGAAGGTTGATGCCGTCATCGGTCGTGAGTGACCAGTTGTCGTGCTTACCGGAACCGTTGACACCGTCGAACGGCTTCTCGTGAAGCAGGCATTTGAGACCGTGCTGGGAAGCCACCCTCTTCAGCGTCTGCATAACGAGCTGGTTTGTATCGGTTGCCACGTTGCACTGCGAATAGATGACCGCCAGCTCATGCTGCGCCGGAGCAACCTCGTTGTGCTTTGTCTTTGCCGTTACGCCCATCTTCCACAGTTCGACATCAACATCCTTCATAAAGGACGCGATCTTCTGACGGATCGTTCCGAAGTAATGGTCATCCATCTCCTGACCCTTGGCCGGCATGGAGCCGAACAGTGTGCGGCCGGTATATACCAGATCTTTTCTCTTCTTGAATTTATCGGCATCTACAAGGAAATACTCCTGCTCCGCGCCGACGGACGGTGTGACCTTCCGTGATGTGGTATTGCCGAAGAGTCTGATTAGGCGGACAGCCTGCTTGTCGATTGCTTCCATGGAACGAAGGAGCGGTGTCTTCTGGTCGAGAGCTTCGCCCGTGTAGGAACAGAAAGCGGTCGGAATGCAGAGCGTGCCGCCTCCCTTATCCTGTCTGACAAACGCCGGAGACGTGCAGTCCCATGCGGTATAGCCGCGTGCCTCAAAGGTAGCGCGCAGGCCGCCGGACGGGAACGAGGATGCATCCGGTTCTCCCTTGATCAGTTCCTTGCCGGAAAAGCTCATCAGAACTTTGCCGGACGGAAGCGGGGATGTGATAAAGGAATCATGCTTTTCAGCGGAAACACCGGTGAGCGGCGTAAACCAGTGGGTGTAATGTGTGGCACCCTTTTCGATCGCCCACTCTTTCATCTCATGCGCGATGACATCCGCCGTAGCCAGATCCAGGTCTCCGCCCTCGTTGATGATCGTTTTCAATTTAGAGTAAACTTTCTTCGGCAGGCGCTGCTGCATGACACTGTCATTAAAAACATTCTCGCCGAAAATCTCCGTTACGTTTACGAAATCTCCCATACTAAATGCCGGCTGAACCGGCCCTCCTTAATGATAAAGGACAAGGGCGCCCGTATCGGGCACCCTTGTCTTACCTGCTATAGCTGTGATTCAGGCTTTACCTACGGAACCGAACAGCTCCATTTTCTCTTTTACTTTAGCCTTGATTGCTTCCGCACCCGGTGCAAGAAGTTTTCTCGGATCGAAGCCCTTACCCTGCTGATCTTTGCCTGCCTCGATGTATTTGCGGGTTGCCTCTGCAAATACGAGCTGGCACTCAGTATTAACGTTGATCTTGGAAACGCCCATGGAGATCGCTTTTGTGATCTGATCATCCGGGATTCCGGTGCCACCGTGAAGTACGAGCGGCATATCACCTGTCTTTGCGGAAATTGCTTCGAGAGTCTCGAAGGAAAGTCCCGGCCAGTTTGCCGGATATACGCCGTGGATGTTGCCGATACCTGCAGCAAGCATATCAACACCGAGATCCGCAATGGTCTTGCACTCGTTCGGATCTGCGCACTCGCCCATACCTACAACGCCGTCTTCCTCGCCGCCGATCGCGCCGACCTCAGCCTCGATGGAAAGTCCGAGATTGTGAGCAACGTTTACAAGCTCGGTCGTTTTTGCAAGGTTCTCATCGAACGGCAGGTGAGATCCGTCGAACATGATGGAAGTGAAACCTGCTTCGATGCATTTATAACACTGTTCGTACTCGCCGTGATCCAGATGCAGAGCAACCGGAACGGTGATATTCAGAGATTCGTCCATAGCCTTAACCATAGCGGCTACGGTCTTGAAGCTTGTCATGTACTTACCAGCTCCTGCGGATACGCCGAGGATTACCGGAGACTGAAGCTCCTGAGCGGTAAGAAGAATGGATTTCGTCCACTCAAGGTTGTTGATGTTGAACTGACCAACTGCATAATGACCAGCTTTTGCTTTCTTAAGCATTTCAGTAGCAGAAACTAACATGATTTGTCCTCCTTTGTGTACTAACAGTAGTTCACAATGCTTTGTGCATAACTTAACGCATCTATTATACTCTACCTTCTTTTCGATTGGCAAGTTGAAAAAAACGTATCTGTCATTTCGACGATTCTATCGTCTGTTGAGGAATAATTGCAGTGCTTTATGACGATTTTCGATCTCCACATAGGTATGCTCGCCGCCGAATTCGCCGTCAAGCGTCCACTCGATCGGCGTGGATGATTCCAGAACGATCTTCCGCGCCTTGTAGGACTCCACCATAGAGGAGCGCGTATTGCCCGACAGAAGCGACGTGATGATCTCGTTGATATCCATCGGCGTCTGCGGTGTATGCACCAGAGTGACCTCGAAGAGGCCGTCGTTCATATCGACTGCGTCTCCGGAAACCGTCTTGATCCCGCGGAACCCGCCGATCGAACGCGAGTTGCTGATCATACCGTAGGCATAATTGCCTTCGATACGGCGTCCGTCCGCATTGACCATGATATGGTAGCTCGGGATATCGAACATTCTCTTTCCGGCTTCCAGTATATACGCCAGATGGCCGAGCGTATTCTTCAGTGCCTGATCGGTCGCGTAGGAAACATCCGTAAACATGCCGAAGGCAGCCACATAAACAAAGCAGTTCTCATTAAAGGATCCGATATCGCACTGGTAGATATCACCCACCATGATGTCCTCTGCCGCCTCGACCATGTTCTTCGATATGCTTAGACTGTTCGCGAAGTCATTCGTACTGCCCGCCGGAATATAGCCGACCGGAAGCGCCGGAGATGTCTGCATTACACCGGTCACGCATTCATCCATCGTTCCGTCTCCGCCGCTGCAGACGACCATGTCGATCTGTCCGGACAGTGCCTTGATCGTCTCCTCCGCATCCCCCTTCTTCTGCGTCGGATGCGCGATCACATCGCAGCCGCCGGCGGTAAAGATATTCAGGATATTGGGAAGGTGCTGGTTGATCATCCCCTTACCGGAGCGTGGATTATAGACAAAAAGCATTTTCTTACGCATCGTATATGCTCCTTACTCTTCAATAAACAATAATAATCCGGCAATCGCCTTGCATCATGCCGGATAGCTATGCCCATTCTACTCCATTTGCTGCAGACTTTCAACGAATGGACTCGCATTTATAAAATTATAAGACTATACTGAAAATACATATGTACATGAACGCATAGCAGTTTGTAAAAGAGGTAAAAATATATGTCCGATAAATTTATGTCTGATAAACTCTGTTCCGATAAAGAAATCATCGTAGTAACGGGCGCCTCGAGAGGGATCGGCCGTGCTGCGGTGCGCGCCTTCTCGAAGAAGGGTCTGCTCGTATATGCCGCGGCACGATCACGCGAGAATCTGGAATCATTATCTGCCGAGACCGGCTGCCTCTATTCCGTCGGCGATGTCGGCGATGAAGGCTTTGTGAAGGAACTTTTCCAAAAGGTCAGCGAGGCCGGCACGCTCCGTTCCGTCGTAAACAATGCCGGGATTTCTCTCGTGGGACTCGTGCAGGATCTGTCGCTCGATGACTGGAACCGGATCTTCCGCACCAATGTCACTTCCGCCTTCCTTACGAGCCGCGCCGCGATCCCGCTTCTCCTAAAGGCAGGCACAGGTTCCATCGTCAATGTATCATCCGTCTGGGGTGTGCACGGCGCATCCTGTGAGGCAGCCTACTCCGCGACAAAAGGAGCGATCAACGCCTTCACCAAGGCGCTCGCCAGAGAGCTCGCGCCGAGCAATATCTGCGTCAATGCGGCTGCTTTCGGAACGATCGACACTTCGATGAACAGCTTTCTGACGCCGGAAGACCGTGCCGCTCTCAATGAGGAGATCGGCATGGGACGCTTCGGAACGCCCGAGGAAGCCGCTGATCTTCTCGTCGATCTCGCTCTCCATCATCCGTACATGACCGGGCAGATCCTCGTCATGGACGGCGCCTGGACCTGAGCGGCATTTCGCTCGAAGCCATTTAATATGGGCTTATAATATAATACTAAGCGCAGATCATATACACCCTCTTGCTCCGTTTCCCTCGCAGTTCACAGCTTACGCAAAGCTCCTGATAGTGAACTGCTCAGTCCAAATGTCGCTGCGAGGGTATATATGACCTGCGCTTTTTTGTATTCTGCGATCTGGTGCAGAGTCATTCTAAATAGTTGCGTGTTCATAAATCCGCAGGCAAGAACTACCCATAAGCAAAGCTTACGAAGCCGCCGGCACTTATGCACCGTATTTTGGTGCATTACGTGCCGCTGCGAGCCTGAGTAGAGCGAGAGCGTCTTTGCGTTGGGTGTCCTTGCCTGCGGATTAATAGGTCCTCCAGCGTATCGATGTGTCCGGACTCGCGCAATAATACATCCAGTCAGCAGGTAGGCTTGCCCGGCTTCGCGCTGCGCCATATGCCCTGCACGGTACAAAAAAAGCACGCCTCACGGCGTGCTTTTCGTAATTCATTATACAAGCTCAAGAAGAACTTCCATTGCAGCGTCACCTTTACGCTGACCGATCTTGATGATACGTGTGTATCCACCATTGCGATCTGCGTACTTCGGAGCGATCTCATCGAACATCTTTGCAACAAGATCTACCTCTTTGGTGTTTTTCTTGCGGCCTTTGCCTTCTGTCGGAACTTCTGTTACTGCGTAGAAGGTCTTCAGCATCTGGCGTCTTGCATGCAGTCTGGACGGAGCATCTTTCTTGATCTCTTTCTGCACTTCTTCGTATACGGTAACTTTCTTGCCGTCTACTACTTCTTTGACTCTCTTGCCGTCAGCGTCTTTCTTAGCGACTTTAGCTGTTACGGTAACAGTCTCAAAGTTGTCTTTCTCACGGATTGCCAGTGCGATCAGATGCTCAGCGATTTTCTTAACTTCTTTCGCTTTGGTCTCTGTTGTGCGGATCTTGCCGTGATAAAGCAGGTTTGTAACCTGGTTTCTAAGAAGTGCCTGTCTCTGGTCAGATGTTCTTCCCAGTTTTCTGTATTTTGCCATTTTAAAATATCCTCCATTTGTGGAGCAGGCAGTCATGCTTCTTCGGTCTTACTGGCTGTCTGCTTTTGATCCATAAATCAGTGTAATTACTGCTCTTCGCTCGCGGCGAGTCCAAGTCCGAGCTCGCTCAGCTTAGCAAGAACCTCTTCCAGGGATTTACGACCAAGGTTACGAACCTTCATCATATCCTCTGCAGTTTTGCTGCAAAGTTCCTGAACGGTGTTGATTCCCGCACGCTTCAGGCAGTTGTAGGAACGAACGGAAAGCTCGAGTTCGTCGATGTTCATCTCCAGAACCTTAGCTGTCTCGTTTGTCTCCTTCTCGATCATGACCTCAGCGGTTTTCGCATTCTCGGACAGATCGATGAATAATTTCAGATGCTCACTCAGAACCTTAGCGGCAAGGCTTACAGCCTCGTCCGGAGCAAGTGTGCCATTTGTGAATACATCGAGAGTCAGTTTATCGAAATCGGTAACCTGGCCTACACGAGTATTCTCGACAGTCATGTTTACACGCTCTACCGGTGTGTAGATCGCATCAACTGCGATCACGCCGATCGGCATGTCATCCGTTTTTCTCTTATCAGCGCCGTCGTAACCGCGACCCTTGGTGATCGTAAGCTCCATATCGAGCTTGCAATCCGGACCGCCGTTCAGTGTAGCGATGATCTGATCGGGATTCATGATCTCAATGTCCTGATCCACCTTGATATCAGAAGCACGTACTACGCACTCACCCTCTGCCTCAATGTAAGCAACGCGCGGTTCATCGGAATCGCTGTTGTTCTTGATGGAGAGACTCTTCAGATTCATGATGATCTCAGTGACATCTTCCTTTACGCCCGGAATAGAGCTGAACTCATGCAGCACGCCGTCAATCTTGACCTGACTTACAGCTGCTCCCGGAAGTGAAGAAAGCATAATTCTGCGAAGTGAATTGCCTAAGGTCGTACCATAACCTCTCTCGAGAGGTTCTACTACGAATCTGCCGAACTTTTTATCTTCTGAAATCTCAGTAATTTCAATTTTCGGTTTGTTAAAATCAAACACCTGCAAGTTCCTCCTTATTAGGATGATCAACGGGTTACTCTAAACAATCAGAGATTATTTAGAATAGAGCTCGACGATGTACATCTCGTCTACCGGAACATCGATCATGTCACGAGCCGGAACCTCTTTTACAGTACCCTGCAGTGCTTCGGTATTAACATCCAGCCAAGCCGGAACAACGCGTCCGCTTGTTGCATCAAGGATGTCTTTGATGCGCTGTGTGGATTTCTTGCTTTCTTTGATTTCGATTACATCACCCGGTTTTACCTGGTAGGACGGGATGTTGACCTGCTTGCCGTTTACGGTAACGAACTTGTGATCAACCATCTGTCTTGCTTCTTTTCTGGTTCTTGCGAATGCAAGACGGAAAATAACATTGTCCAGACGCTGCTCAAGAAGAGCCATCAGATTTTCACCGGTCTGACCCTTCATGCGGTCAGCGCGTTCGTAGTAGTTACGGAACGGTTTCTCAAGTACTCCGTAAATGAATTTTGCTTTCTGTTTCTCACGCAGCTGCTGGCCGTACTCAGAAATTTTTCTGCTGCTTCTCTTCAGCTGACGTTTGGATTTTTTATCAATACCAAGATATGTCGGATCCAGACCAAGGGATCTGCATCTCTTGAGTACAGGTGTTCTATTAATAGCCATTACATTGACCTCCTAGTTGTAATCAGACTCTTCTACGTTTCGGCGGACGGCAACCATTGTGCGGTACCGGTGTTACATCACAAATGCTTGTTACTTCAAGTCCTGCTGCGGACAGCGCACGGATTGCTGCCTCACGACCGGAACCAGGTCCTTTTACAAATACATCTACACTCTTTAATCCGTGAACAAGTGCTGCTTTTGTAGCAGTCTCAGCAGCTACCTGTGCTGCGTAAGGAGTAGATTTTCTTGAACCTTTGAAGCCCAGGCCACCGGCGCTTGCCCAGCTGAGAGCATTGCCTTCGGTATCAGTCAGTGTAACGATTGTGTTATTGAAAGAAGACTGAATATGTGCCTGACCACGTTCAACGTTTTTCTTAACACGACGTTTTGTCGTTTTCTTTGTTACTTTTGCCATAATAAAAACTAACCTACCTTTTCCTTAGTTATCTGTTAGATATCCGTTATTTCTTCTTGTTAGCTACAGTTCTTCTCGGTCCTTTGCGGGTTCTGGCATTGGTCTTGGTCTTCTGACCACGAACCGGAAGTCCTTTTCTATGACGGATTCCGCGATAGCATCCGATCTCCTGAAGACGTTTGATATCCATTGCGGTCTGACGTCTCAGATCACCTTCTACGATCTGTGTCTCGTCGATTACTTCCGCAATCTTCTTAACTTCTTCATCTGTAAGATCTCTTACACGGGTATCCGGGTTAACGCCAGCCTGCGCAAGGATACGATCGGAAGATACTCTTCCGATTCCGTAGATATAGGTAAGACCTATTTCTACACGTTTGTCTCTTGGTAAGTCTACACCAGCAATACGTGCCATGTGTATTGTCCTCCTTTTTTCTGACCGATCTCACACCTCAGTGGCCGGTCTCTTTGTTTAATACCATCTTAACTGGGATGCCGGTATATGCATCCAACCGTCAGACGCGACGGCCTTTTCTCATTCCCATCCAACGGGATCGAATGAGTATTAAGTAATATTATAAGGGATGTAACGCCCCAAGCGTTTCATCCGCCGGAGGTACTCCTGACGCAGCCTGTCAGGTTCTCACTTTATAATATTAGATTCACATAAACTTGTCAGAGATTATTGAGGTGATCAGCCCTGACGCTGTTTATGCTTTGGATTCTCACAAATGATACGAATACTGCCTTTTCTTTTGATAACCTTGCACTTTTCGCAAATCGGTTTAACAGAAGATCTTACCTTCATGAGTATCCTCCTTTCTTGTAATAAAGCCTATAAGTAGCTGTATCCCGGGCGCTGCAACTGTTTTCCGGCGGGTTATTCCAAAAAAAGGCGCACAAAGATACAGCTAGCATTGTATCATTGTGCGCCATTAAAAGCAAGTATTAATTTAATTAATTACGCAGTTTGTGATTTTACACGTTCAAAAGGGCTGCATCCCGGGCGGAGTGATTATTTATCACGCCAGATAATACGTCCCTTGCTCAGGTCATACGGGGAAAGCTCCAGAGTAACTTTATCGCCCGGAAGGATCCGGATAAAGTTCATTCTCAGCTTGCCGCTGATGTGCGCGAGCACAACGTGCTTATTCTCTAGTTCTACGCGGAACATCGCGTTCGGAAGTTTCTCAAGAACTGTTCCTTCAACTTCGATTACATCTGTCTTTGACATGTATTATTTACCTCCTGCCTCTATAAGGGCTTTCTTTATATCCTGATCTGTCAGGGCCTGCCGACAACTGTCTTGTTCAGCAATGATCTTCGAAAGTTGATAGACCGGCTGGACATGCATCCTCTTTTTTTTCTTCGGATGCGCCAGGGTCTTATTTACTCCGTCGACGAGAATAACATATTTATCCTCACATTTCAATACAATATACAGCCTGCCCTTGTCGTGTCCCGCAAGGCTTCTGGCATACATGCCTCTTTCCAGCTGTTTCATAGCGGCACCTCACTTCTTCAGGGAAAGGATCTCCGCCTCTCCCTCTGTGATGAGGATCGTGTTCTCATAGTGTGCCGCCAGAGAATGATCTCCGGTGATGACCGTCCAACCATCGGACAGCCATTCCACCTCCCAGGTTCCCTCCGCGATCATCGGCTCGACAGCAAGTGTCATTCCCGGCCGGAGAAGGATGCCCCTGCTCTTCTGCGCGAAGTTCGGGATCTGCGGATCCTCATGCATGTGCGTACCGATCCCGTGTCCGCAGAGATCGCGGATCACGCCGTAACCGCGCTCCTCCGCGTAATTCCCGATCGCCGCCGAGATCTCATGCAGATGATGTCCCGCTTTCGCGTATTTCATTCCTTCGAAAAACGACTCTCTCGTCACGTCGATCAGCTTCTGCGCATGCTCGCTGATCGCGCCGACCGCAAAGGTTCTTGCAGCATCGGAATGATAGCCCTCGTAGATCAATCCGCAGTCGAGGCTGATGATATCACCCTCCTTAAGAATGCGGTCATCCCTCGGAATGCCGTGAACGATCTCCTCGTTAATTGAGGTACAGATGCTGGTCGGATACCCACTGTAGTTCAGAAAATTCGGAACACCGCCGCATCCGCGGATCAGCTTCTCCGCCTCTCTGTCAATGTCCTTCGTGGAGATACCCGGTTTGATGATCTCTTCAAGTTTTTGAAAAATATCCGCGAGCAGATGGTTGGAAAAACGCATCTTCTCGATCTCCTGCGCGCTTTTGATCGTTACTGCCATATCAACGCTCTTTCCGCAGCAGGGATGATCAACCCAGCTTGTCGGTGATATCAGTAAATACTTTATTGATATCCTGTGTACCGTCGACCGTGAAGAGAACGCCGGCATTGCTGAAGTAGTCGATCAGCGGCTGTGTCTGGTCATGATAAACGGTGAGACGTTTCTGTACGGTCTCCGGCTTGTCATCATCGCGAAGGATCAGCTCGGCGCCGCAGGTATCACAGATACCCTCTGTCTTCGGCGGGTTGAACTCGAGATGATAGGTAGCGCCGCACTTCGGGCATGCGCGTCTGCCGCCCATACGGTTGATGATATTCTCATCCGGAACTTCTACATCGATCGCGTAATCGATCTTCTCACCGCGTGCCGCAAGTGCTTTATCCAGAGCCTCTGCCTGCGGGATGGTACGCGGGAAGCCGTCAAGAACGTATCCGTTTGTGGCATCTGCCTGGGAGATACGATCGACAACGAGATCGCAGGTCAGTTCATCCGGAACAAGGAGTCCCTGATCCATATATACTTTTGCTTTTTTGCCGAGTTCTGTGCCGGCTTTGAGGTTTGCGCGGAAGATATCTCCTGTGGAGATGTGCGGAATATTATACTTCTCGGCGATTTTTGCAGCCTGTGTGCCTTTGCCTGCGCCCGGTGCACCTAACATGATAATTTTCATGATAACCCTCCTAAAAATAGTTTTTTATGAAAAGAAGGCTGCAGTGCAATGCACTACAGCCTGAATTTCTTTCTTTATCCCGAATCCGTCTTACTCAGAGAGGAATCCCTTATAATTACGAACAATCATCATGGATTCGATCTGTTTCAGAGTCTCCAGGATTACCGAAACGATAATGATCAGTGATGTTCCGCCGAACGAAACGGATGCGTTAAACAGACCGTTGAATATATGCGGGATCACACAAACGATTACCAGCCCGGTTGCTCCGATGAAAATAAGATATTTCAGGACCGTATTGAGATAGTCTTCGGTTGGCTTGCCCGGACGAATACCCGGAATAAAGCCGCCCTGTTTTTTCATATTGTCTGCAACTTCCATCGGGTTGAAGGTGATGGATGTATAGAAATATGCGAAGAAAACAACCAGTAATACGTAAATAATAAGACCCAATGTAGAGAACCAGTCACTGGTATCGAACCAGTTGCTTGAACTCAGCATATTGATGATCTTACCACCCCATCCACCAGGAGTTTTTCCTGTAAACGCGACGATGATGCCCGGGAAGGACATGATCGACGACGCGAAGATGATCGGAATAACACCGCCGGTATTGACCTTGAGCGGGATATTCGAGGACTGACCGCCGATCTGACGACGTCCTACCATCTTCTGGGAATACTGCACCGGAATTCTTCTCTCCGCTCCGTTGAGGATCAGAGTGAGAATCGTAACACCGATGATAATCGCAAAAATTACGACCCAGGCAACAGCTGCTTTCGCAATTGTTTTGCCCTTAACAAAATTCTCGAACAGAGTGATCATGTCCTGCGGCAGTCTGGAGAGGATGTTTACAAGGAGGACGATGGAAATACCATTGCCGATTCCCTTGTCATTGATCTGCTCACCGACCCACATCAGGAAACAGGATCCTGCTGTAAGAGAAGCAACGACAACAATTACATTTACCACATTGACATCAAGGATCAGCTGATTTCCGAAACCGATGCACATGGCAACGGATTCGAAGATCGACAGACCAACCGTCAGATAACGGGTAATTGCTGTAAGTTTTTTTCTGCCCTCTTCACCGTCACGGCTCATCTCTTCGAGCTTCGGAAACGCGATGGTCAGAAGCTGAACGATGATCGATGCCGTAATGTACGGCGTAATGCTGAGTGCGAGAATAGAGAAGTTTGTAAAACCGCCTCCGGTGAACGCATTCAGGAAATTGAATGCGTCCGTGGAGTTATTTGTGAAGTAATTTTTGAAAAACTCGGTATCTACACCCGGTACAGGAATCTGAGAAGCTAATCTGATGATGACGATGATGAGTAAGACATATAAAAGTCTCTTGCGAATTTCTTTGATTCGAAATGCATCTCTCAACGATTTTAACATCAGTTCACCTCTACTGTTCCACCTGCTGCTTCGATTTTAGCTTTAGCGCCTTCGCTGACTGCGGTTACCTTAACGGTAAGTTTCTTGTTCAGCTCGCCGTTGCCAAGGATCTTAACGCCATCACGCGGGTTGGAAACCAGTCCGTTCTCTACGAGTGCAGCGATGGTGATCTCAGCGCCGTCTTCGAATCTGTTGAGTTCGTTTACATTGATGCCAACGATCTCTTTAGAGTTTCTGCATTTGAAGCCTCTCTTCGGAAGACGTCTGTACAGCGGCATCTGGCCGCCTTCAAATCCCGGTCTCGGTGCTCCGGAACGAGCTTTCTGTCCCTTATGACCTTTACCGGCTGTTTTACCATTTCCAGAACCATGTCCACGGCCTCTGCGGAAGTTATCGCTGTGCTTGGATCCTTCTGCCGGCTGTAAATTTGATAAGTCCATTTACGAACCTCCTTCTAAGAATAACTTACTCTTCCACCTTCAGCATGTAACCTACATGCTGAATCATGCCACGTACAGAAGCATTGTCCGGAAGTTCTACTGTCTGATGTAATTTTCTTAATCCCATAGCCTCTACGATTGCTCTGTGTTTCGGAACACGTGCGATCGGAGATTTTACTAATGTGATCTTTAACATTTTGTCTGCCATTTTAACTCCTCCTTATGCAAGGACTTCATCAACAGATTTGCCGCGAAGTCTAGCGACTTCTTCCGGTGTCTTCAGCTGTTTCAGGCCTTCGATGGTAGCCAGAACGACATTCTGTTTGTTGTTGGATCCAAGACATTTTGTACGAATATTGGTAATTCCCGCAAGTTCTACAACAGCACGAGCTGTGCCGCCTGCGATGATACCGGTACCTTCAGGAGCTCTCTTCAGCAGAACCTCAGCGCTGCCGTATTTGCCGATGAAGTCATGAGTAATGGAACCATTCTCATCGAGCGCAACAGATACGAGATGCTTCATAGCATCCTCTCTGCCTTTACGGATCGCCTCCGGGATTTCAACTGCCTTACCAAGTCCTGCGCCTACATGTCCGTTATGATCACCAACGATTACAAGTGCAGTGAAACGGGAGGTACGACCACCTTTTACAGTCTTGGAGACTCTCTTGATAGATACAACATTATCTTCCAGCTCAAGCTGGCTGGCATCAATAATTACGTGTCTCATTTACTTTCTCCTTCCTCTTAGAAATTCAGTCCGGCTTCACGTGCTGCATCAGCCAGGGCCTGCACTTTACCGTGGTAGATATAACCGCTTCTGTCGAAAACAACCTCGGTGATGCCGGCTTCAACGGCCTTCTTACCGATGACGGTTCCTACGTAAGCAGCTGCTTCTACGTTGTCGGTCTTCTCCAGCTCAGATTTGATATCTTTCTGAAGAGTGGAAGCAGAAACCAGTGTTTTGCCTGTGGTGTCGTCAATGATCTGCGCATACATGTTATTGTTGGAACGGAAAACCGTAAGACGCGGTCTCTCGGCAGTTCCGGCTAAATGGAAACGCATTCTTTTATGCTTTTTCTGACGAACCTGTGCTCTATCAATCTTTTTAATCATAGCTCATACTCTCCTTATATTATTTCTTACCGGTCTTGCCGACTTTACGTCTGATAACTTCATCAGCATATTTGATACCCTTGCCCTTATACGGTTCAGGTGCTCTCTTGCCTCTGATCTCAGCTGCGTACTGGCCGACTTTCTCTTTGGAAATTCCGCTTACGACGATCTTGTTGCCGTCAACGGCAGTCTCGATGCCTTCCGGATCTTCCATCTCAACCGGGTGAGAGTATCCCAGGTTCAGTACAAGCTTCTTGCCCTGTTTAGCTGCACGGTAACCTACACCGTTAACTTCCAGGTTCTTCTTATAGCCTTCGCTTACACCGATAACCATGTTGTGGATCAGTGTACGGGTAAGGCCGTGAAGGGATTTCATTCTCTTCAGATCGTTCGGTCTGGAAACAACGATCTGACCTTCCTTCTCTTCGATTGTCATTTCGATCGGTAATGCTCTCTCCAGAGTACCTTTCGGTCCTTTTACAGTTACAACATTACCTTCTTTAATTTCTACCGTAACGCCGGCAGGAATTACTACGGGCTGTCTTCCGATTCTAGACATCCTTGTGTCCTCCTAAACTTAGATTTTCGGAGAGCTGATTGTCAGCTCTCTGTTTTCAGTTGCGATTAATTACCAAACGTATGCGAGTACTTCTCCGCCGATCTGAAGCTTACGAGCCTCTTTATCGGTGATAACGCCCTGGTTTGTGGAAAGGATTGCGATTCCCAGTCCGCCAAGAACCTTCGGAAGCTCCTCTTTATTTACATAAACACGGAGACCCGGTTTGGAAATTCTCTTGATTCCGTTGATGATCTTCTCATTCTTGTCTGCGCCGTATTTCAGTACAATGTGCAGATTGTTGAATGCGCCTGCTTCAACGAGATCGTATTTCTCGATATAGCCCTCATTTACGAGGATATCTGCGATAGCAATTTTCATCTTCGATGCCGGAACATCAACGGTGTCATGCTTAGCTGCATTTGCGTTGCGGATTCTTGTAAGCATATCCGCGATCGGATCGTTCATAGACATAATGTATTATTCCTCCTTCCTTGATTACCAGCTGGCCTTTTTAACGCCCGGGATCTCTCCCTTGTATGCTAACTCACGGAAACAAATACGGCAGATACCGTATTTCTTTAATACAGAATGGGGACGTCCGCAGATTCTGCAGCGTGTGTATGCTCTGGTGGAAAATTTCGGTTTCCGAGCCTGTTTGATTTTCATTGCTGTTTTAGCCATGAATCGTTATCCTCCTATATTACTTGGCAAAAGGCATTCCGAACTGTGTAAGCAGCTCACGTGCCTCTTCATCTGTCTGTGCAGTTGTTACGAAGATGATATCCATACCGCGAACTTTGTCCACTTTATCGTACTCGATCTCCGGGAAAATCAGCTGCTCTTTGATTCCGAGTGCATAGTTACCTCTGCCGTCGAATGCGTTTGCACTAACGCCGCGGAAGTCACGTACACGCGGCAGTGCCAGGTTGATCAGGCGGTCAGCGAACTCATACATTCTCTCACCACGAAGAGTAACCTTGGTACCGATCGGCATGCCTTCACGAAGTTTGAAGTTAGCGATGGATTTTCTTGCCTTAGTAATAATCGGTTTCTGGCCTGCGATCTTCTCCAGATCCGCAACAGCGGAATCAAGAACTTTTGCGTTCTCTTTTGCTTCGCCAACACCCATATTGATTACGATCTTCTCGAGTTTCGGCACTTCCATGATATTTTTATAGCCGAATTTCTTCGTCATAGCATCGACGATTTCATTCTTGTACATCTCTTTATATCTGCTCATGCTGTATGCCTCCTCTCTCAATCAAGTGTCTTGCCGGATTTCTTAGAAACACGGACTTTTGTCTCACCATCGAACTTGTATCCGATACGGGTTACCTTACCGTCTTCGAGGTAAGCAATATTGGAAATATCGATAGGAGCCTCTTTGTTAACAATGCCGCCCTGCTGGTTAGCTGCGCTCGGTTTTACGCTCTTTGTAACCATGTTCACACCTTCAACAAGTGCGCGGTTGGTTTTGATATTAACAGAGAGAACTTTGCCTTCTTTGCCTTTATCTTTGCCGGCGATTACACGAACGGTGTCGCCTTTTCTGATTTTAACTGACATGGACATCCTCCTTATAATACTTCCGGAGCTAAGGAAACAATTTTCATGAACTGTTTCTCACGAAGCTCTCTGGCAACCGGTCCAAAAATACGAGTTCCTTTTGGAGTTTTGTCGTCTTTGATAATTACTGCAGCGTTCTCATCAAATTTGATGTAGGAACCGTCTGCTCTATGCGCACCTTTTACGGTACGAACTACAACAGCTTTAACGACGTCGCCCTTCTTTACAACACCGCCTGGTGTTGCATCTTTGACAGAAGCAACGATCACATCGCCGATATTCGCATATCTTCTGGTAGAACCACCCATAACACGGATGCAAAGGATTTCCTTAGCGCCGGTGTTATCAGCGACCTTCAGTCTGCTTTCCTGCTGAATCATGCTGGTATTCCTCCTTTAGCAATTCTCAGATTATTTAGCTCTCTCAATGATCTCAACCAGTCTCCATCTCTTGTCTTTGGACAGCGGTCTGGTCTCCATTACACGAACGGTATCACCGATCTTGGATTCGTTGTTCTCATCGTGTGCTTTCAGTTTATAAGTATTCTTTACAATCTTCTTGTAAAGCGGATGTTTTACATGGTCCTCAATTGCAACGACAATAGTCTTGTCCATCTTGTCGCTTACAACTTTACCGACACGTGTTTTTCTTAAGTTACGTTCTTCCACGGTCATTCTCCTTTCGACGTATGGAATCTCAATCAGTTATGCTCAGTCGTTAGCGATCTGAGCCATAACTGTAGAAATTCTGGCGATGTTTTTGCGTACCTCTTTGATACGGCTGGTGTTGTCCAGCTGGTTGGTAGCATTCTGGAATCTCAGGTTAAACAGTTCCTTCTTAGCAGCTACCAGTTCATCATTCAGCTCTGCTGCGGATTTCGCCTTTAATTCTTCTGTATATTTTGCACTTTTCACTTATTTTCACCGCCTTCTACGTTTTCGCGGCCTACGATTTTGCACTTGCACGGAAGTTTGTGCATAGCAAGACGCAGAGCCTCTTTAGCGACTTCTTCAGGAACACCGGCGATCTCGAAAAGAACGCGGCCCGGTTTAACAACTGCTACCCAGTGATCAGTAGCACCTTTTCCGGATCCCATTCGAGTTCCGATCGGTTTTGCAGATACCGGTTTGTCCGGGAATACTTTGATCCATACCTGACCACCACGCTTGATGTAACGTGTCAGGGCGATTCGAGCTGCCTCGATCTGATTGGATTTGAGCCAAACCGGCTCAGTGGAGACAAGTCCCCACTCACCCTGGTTTACAACGTTGCCACGGGACGGCTTGCCGGCCATGGAACGACGCTGCTGTTTACGGAATTTAGTTCTCTTAGGCATTAACATAATTATTTACCGCTCCCTTCCTTATTTGCTTTGGTTGGAAGTACTTCGCCGTTGTAGATCCATGTCTTAACACCAACTTTGCCGTAGGTTGTATCAGCCTCAGCAAAACCGTAGTCGATGTCAGCACGAAGTGTCTGCAGCGGGATGGTTCCATCGCTGTAGAACTCTGTACGAGCGATATCAGCACCACCGATACGTCCGGAGACAGCTGCTTTGATACCCTTAGCACCTGTGCGCATTGTTCTCTGCATAGCAGATTTTACTGCACGACGGTAGGATACACGGTTCTCAAGCTGGAGTGCGATGTTCTCAGCAACGAGCTGTGCATCACGATCCGGTCTCTTAACCTCTTTGATATCAACAACAAGCTTCTTGTCAGTGAACTGAGCAAGCTCTTTCTTAACTTTCTCGATCTCTGCGCCGCCCTTACCGATAACTACGCCCGGTTTGGAGGTGAAGATGGAGATTTTTACACGATCGGAAGCGCGCTCGATATCGATCTTGGATACGCCCGATGTGTACAGTCTCTTCTTTAAGAATTTACGGATATTGTAATCCTCCACAAGGTTATCTGCAAAATCAGCTTCTGCATACCATTTGGAGTTCCAGTCTTTAATTACGCCGACTCTAATGCCGTGCGGATTTACTTTCTGTCCCATGCTTGACCCCCTTATCTTTCACCAAGTACTACAGAGATGTGGCTTGTTCTCTTCTCGATTCTGTAAGCTCTTCCCTGTGCTCTCGGCTGAATTCTCTTCATTGTGGATGCCTTGTTTGCATAGCACTCAGCTACGTACAGGCTGCTTCTGGAAAGTCCGTTGTTGTTCTCCGCGTTTGCGATTGCAGACTCCAGAAGTTTCTTGATAACGGAGGAAGCATATCTCGGGTTGTATGTTAAGATACCGAGTGCGGTCTCAACATCTTTGCCACGGATTGCATCCAGTACAAAGCAGGCTTTCTGCACTGACATTCTTGCGTAAGAAAGTTTTGCAGAAGGTCTGTTATCTCTATTTTCATTTCTTTCACGTTTAATCTGGCTTCTATGTCCCTTTGCCATTTTAAATGACCTCCTTTCGTTCTACGTTGATCAACGTACTCCAGATTTCTTCTCGTTTCCAGCATGTCCCTTGTAGGTTCTGGTTGCGACAAACTCACCGAGCTTGTGGCCTACCATGTCCTCTGTAACATATACCGGAACATGTTTTCTTCCGTCATGAACTGCAATTGTATGTCCGACGAAAGACGGGAAAATTGTAGAACGACGAGACCAGGTCTTGATGACGGTCTTATCACCGGATGCATTTGCTGCATCGATTTTTTTAAGTAAGCTTGCGTCAGCAAACGGGCCTTTTTTTAATGAACGAGCCATCGTCTATCCTCCTTATTTGGAAAGTCCTTTACCATTTCTTCTCTTTACAATCAGTTTATTGGAAGCCTTGTTTTTCTTACGAGTCTTAAGACCCATAGCCGGCTTGCCCCAAGGTGTGCTCGGGCCCGGACGTCCAACCGGTGCCTTACCTTCACCACCACCATGCGGATGGTCATTCGGGTTCATGACAGAACCGCGGACTGTCGGGCGGATACCCATGTGACGGGTTCTTCCTGCTTTACCAATGTTAACCAGATTGTGGTCACCGTTTCCGATGATACCAATAGAAGCACGGCAGTTAAGCGGAACCATTCTCATCTCTCCGGAAGGAAGACGTAAGGTTGCGTATTTGCCTTCTTTAGCCATGAGCTGTGCGCCTGTGCCTGCGGAACGAACAAGCTGTCCGCCCTTGCCCAGATGAAGCTCAATGTTGTGAACCATAGTACCAACCGGGATGTCAGCCAGCGGCAGGCAGTTGCCCGGGCGGATCTCGGCGTTGGCGCCGTTCATAACCTTCTTGCCTACCTGAAGTCCTTCAGGAGCAAGGATGTATGCTTTCTCACCGTCTGCGTAGCAGATCAGAGCGATGTTTGCGGTACGGTTCGGATCGTATTCGATCGAAAGAACGGTTGCCGGTACATCATCTTTGAAACGCTTGAAGTCGATAATTCTGTATTTTCTTCTGTTAGCGCCGCCTTTATGACGAACGGTGATTCTTCCCTGGTTGTTACGTCCAGAAGTCTTCTTCAGAGATACTGTGAGGGATTTTTCCGGAGTGCTCTTTGTGATCTCGGAAAAATCAGATCCTGTCATGTTTCTTCTGGAAGGTGTATATGGGTTATAAGATTTGATTCCCATTACAAATTCTCCTTTCGATGTTTGTTATCGCGCGTCTCCGCGCCTAATCGGACTTTAAATTAAAGTCCCTCGAAGATTTCGATTTCCTTGCTGTCCTCGGTAAGAGTTACGATTGCTTTCTTGGAAGCTGCGGTCTTACCAACGGTCATGCCGCGGCGTTTTGCTTTTCCTGCATAATTAACAGTGTTGACTTTTGCAACTTTAACGCCTTCGAACATCTTCTCTACCGCTTCTTTGATCTGAGCTTTGTTTGCCTCTGTGTGAACTTCGAAGGAATACTTCTTATCGCTCATCTGGTTCATGCTCTTCTCGGTGATCAGCGGACGCATAATTACGTCATAGTACTGAATTGCTGCCATTATGCATACACCTCCTCGATGGACGCTACGCTGCTCTTGGTAGCGATAACAGTGTTGTATTTCAGGATATCATAGACATTGATGGATTCCGGAGCTACAGTAGCTACATCCTGAAGGTTTCTGGCGGAAAGAACTACGTTGTCGCTGTCTTTGCCGGCAATGATGAGTGCGTTCTCAACATTGAGTGCCGCAAGAACTGCCTTCATATCTTTTGTCTTGATCGCATCGAACTTCAGCTCGTCGAGTACCAGGAATTTGTTCTCCTGAACTTTGCTTGTCAGAGCGGACTTCAGTGCAGCCTGTTTCTCTTTCTTGTTCATTTTGAAAGAATAATCACGCGGTACCGGTGCGAATACAACTCCACCGCCGGTCCACTGCGGAGCTCTTGTGGATCCCTGTCTTGCATGACCGGTTCCTTTCTGTCTCCACGGTTTTCTTCCACCGCCTCTTACCTCAGAACGTGTCTTTGCCTTCTGTGTTCCCTGGCGATTATTTGCCAGCTGAAGGACAACTGCCTGATGCACGAGGTTTTCTTTTACTTCTACGCCGAATACGGCATCGGAAAGCTCGATGTTTCCAACTTCTTTGCCTTCCATATTGTAAACAGATACGTTTGCCATCTGTATGTTCCTCCTTTCTCGTTAAAGGTTACTTAGATCGTCTTTACAGACTCTTTGATAGTGATCATGGACTTCTTCGGTCCCGGAACAGAGCCCTTTACGAGGATCAGATTGTTCTCAGCATCAACTTTAACAACCTCAAGATTCTGTACTGTAACCTTTACATGTCCCATATGTCCCGGCATGTGTTTGCCCTTGAATACCTTACTCGGATCGGAGCAAGAGCCGTTGGAACCTGCATGACGATGATATTTGGAACCGTGAGCCATCGGTCCTCTGGACTGACCATGTCTTCTGATCGCGCCCTGGAAACCTTTACCTTTGCTGATTGCGGTAGCGTCGATGTGATCGCCTGCAGCGAAGATGTCTGCCTTGATCTCATCTTTTACAGAGTAGTCAGCAGCGTTCTCGAAGCGGAACTCCTGAAGGAATCTCTTTGCGGAAACCTCTGCCTTGTCGAACTGTCCCTGTCTCGGTTTGTTGACCAGTTTCTCACGGATATCAGCATAACCAACCTGTACTGCGTTGTAGCCGTCGTTCTCTTCGGTCTTAACCTGTGTTACTACGCACGGGCCTGCCTCAAGTACGGTTACCGGAATGGAAGCACCGTCTTCATTGAAGATCTGCGTCATTCCAACTTTTGTAGCTAAAATCGCTTTTTTCATTTGTTTGACCTCTTTTCTACAGAGGAACCTAAATCCTTAGGTTCATTCTAGTCTACAGCGGAACTTTCTTATAAGGAAAGTTCATCATAGAGTTACGGGGTGTTACTTTGTCTTCATCTTGATGTCGATGTAGACACCTGCCGGCATTTCCAGGCGGGACAGTGCATCTACTGTCTTCTGGGTCGGAGCAATGATGTCAATCAGTCTCTTGTGGGTTCTCTGCTCGAACTGCTCACGGGAGTCTTTGTACTTGTGTACTGCACGCAGGATGGTTACTACTTCCTTCTTAGTCGGAAGCGGAACCGGTCCGCTGACTACTGCGCCCGTTTTCTTCACCGTTTCGATGATTTTTGCAGCGGATGCATCGACTAACTGATGATCATACGCTTTCAGGGTGATTCTCATTACTTGACTTGCCATAAAAAAAGTCGCCTCCTTTTCGCACTTTTTTCTAAATGCGGCGGTTGGTGACTGTACACTTTTCCGGGTGTGTCCTTATGTTCACACACGGTGTTTCCATCCGAAGATGGACTAAATTGATTGTACAGTGACTTGTCGCCAGTATCTTGACTTGACTTTCGCTCCACGGAATTACCAGCCTCAGGGAAAATCGGACTGCAACTTCTCGTTTCACAGCTATCATGTCACAACGAGTTTATTATACGTGTACCTTAAAAATTTTGCAAGAACTATTTTGTATTTTTTTGTAAGATTTGACGATTTTATTTTTCTTATCAAAAAAGCTCAAAGAAGCCATAATTCTTTAGTAAAAAATGAGGAGGCGGGAGATCCGCTTCCTCATTCAATATCAGTATTATGTAGAAGAATTCTGTATTACAGACAATCGGAGAAATCGATGAGCGTTACACCCGTTGCCTCGTCTTCCTCTACCGTCGGATCCAGGCCCTCGCTGTATGCCTTCTGAAGATACTCATCGGCACTGTGTACCGGCATTGCCAGTTCGATCTCGCCGTTCACATCTGTCTCCGGGCCTTCTGTATCCGGCTCCAGGTACTGCTCCGTAGTCATATCGGTCTGGCGGGTGAGCGGCTGGTTCTCCAGTGCTGCCTCCAGAGCTGCCTGTACATCGGGAAGAGCTCCGGTCTCGACCTTCTCCTCTGTCAGCTCCGCCGGGATGAGATCATCATCATCCGTTGCCGCCACACCGAGCTCAGTCATGCCGTCGGCATTTTCTTCTGTTTCTTCGGAATCCTGTTCCGCAGAATCCGTTTGATCTGCTTCATCCGCTTCACTGCTTCCACTGTTCTCACCCTCAGTGTTTCCGTCGTCGGTCTCATCCGCCCCGTTGTCCGCATCATCGTCAGAACCGAGGTTCTTTACGATCACACCCGTGTCATAACGGGCATCCGATTCCGCTTTCTTTGCGGCAAGCGAATTGTAAAATCCGTCTTCCTCTTCGTCCTCTTCATCGTCGTCGGCATCGTCTTCATCGCCATACTCTTTCAACTCTCCACGACGCATGATCTCGGAAAATACGAACAGGATGATCAGCAGCAGAAGCATGCCGCCGAGAATGATAAGTCCCTGCTGTGTACCTGTGGCGATCGAGAGATATCCGATCAGCGGCAGTGTCAGTTTCACTTTGGTGAAGGTATCGGAAACTTTGATCGTATCCTGTACGCCTCCCGTGACTTCCGCAACACAGTCGCGACTGTCATATGTTTTTACCGTATACAGATACATGCGGTTGACGTCAAGATCGACCAGCTTGTCGCCCGACTGCATTGTACTGCTGTCCGCCTTCTCTGTATAAATAACCGTTCCGACAGGAAGATTGCTGACCGTTTCCTTCTGAACGATCACCATCTCTGTGCCTGTGAACTGCGGAATGACAAGTCCTGCTCCGGCCGCGATAAATGCCGCCAGAATTACCCCTATTATCACTTTTAATGCTTTGGACATTTGTACTCTCCCTTATAACTTTCCTAACATACATAGGTCATTATAACGCCTATCAACTCCGATTGCAAGGAAGGGGTTTCCTATGTTTTGGAATTCTGTTACAATATTTTCTGATCTTACAATTATCCAACATCGTTCCGGCGCACCCGAGACTTCTATATAGGAAGAAAAAATTATGCTTTCTTTGATCAAGAAAATCGAAGACCTTTCACTGAATGCCTGGCCGTCTCACCAGATCGAGATCTATGACGGCTGGCTGCTGCGTTTTTCTTACTTTTACACGCACCGAACAAACTGCGTTGAGCAGATCGGTGCATCCTCGATCCCGATTCCGGAGAAGGTCAGCTACTGCGAAGAGATGTATCGAAAATGGGGAACACCCGCGATCTTCAAGATATCGCCGCTTCTTGATCCTTCGTTCGACTCCTATCTGGAGAAAAACGGCTACCTCGTCGAGCACCGCGTCCACAATATGATCGCTGATCTCGGCGAAGACCGCACCTTTACCGTTACGGCACCTGTCGAGACAAGTTCCTTCATCAGTGACGCGTGGATCGACGGTCTCTTCTCTCTGAAGGGCACCACCAATGCCATGCACAGGCAGGTCGTCCCGTCCATGTACCGCGCGATCCCGAAGGAGACGGTATGTGTATCGATCCATGACGGACACCGCCTCGCGGCAACAGGTCTCGGAATCCTCGACCGGGAATATATCGGTGTCTACGCGATCCATGTTCATCCCGATTACCGCCGGCGTCACTTCGCGGATTCGATCGTGCAGACGATCCTCTCGGAAGGCCGCAGGCGCGGAGCGAAGCACGCCTATCTGCAGGTGGTCGACGGCAACGATGCCGCGATACGGCTGTATGAATCACTCGGATTCCGTCGTGCCTATACCGACTGGTTCCGCGTCAAACAGCTTCAACCCCGAGAAAATCATTGATCTGCTCTACCAGAAGATCCACTCTTTCAGCGGGGATCCCATGTACGGCACATGCGTCTTCGAGCGATTCACCGGCCGCAGCCTCACAGGTGATGCAGTGCATTCCCTCACGCATCAGAATATCCGCAATGTGGTAGTCCGCGCTGAGGATCTCGGTGATCGTCATATCCTTGGTAATTTTATTCATCTACTATTGCTCTCCATTTCTATATTTACACAACGAAAGATGCCGATGCGGAAGACCGCATCGGCATCATAACTTTTCGTAATAAAACGATTAGCCTTCCTCGATTGCACCAGTCGGGCAAACGCTCTGGCACTGTCCGCAATCTACACAGGAATCAGCGTCGATAACGAACTGAGTCTCACCCTGGGAGATAGCTCCTACCGGGCACTCCGGCTCACATGTTCCACAAGATACGCAAGTATCGTTAATAACTCTTGCCATTTTAGTATCCTCCTAAAAATTATATTAATTTTTGTCGAGCCCATCACTGCTCATAAGCATAATACCCCATTTTCATGGTTCTTACAAGTATAAAATCGAGAACAAATGTTAAAAATTAAACAGAGTAAATCAGTCGGGTTTTTACTCTTCCTGACGTCTGTCACCTCGCTCCAGATTGACGAATTTCGTGTAGTCAGGAAGCCATGCCAGGTTGACGGTTCCGATCGGGCCGTTACGCTGTTTTGCGATAATGATCTCGGCGATTCCCTTATCCTCGGTATCCTTATTGTAGTAATCATCGCGATAGATGAACATAACCACGTCGGCGTCCTGCTCGATCGCGCCGGACTCTCGAAGGTCGGAAAGGATCGGCCGGTGATCGGGACGGCTCTCTACCGCTCGGCTAAGCTGTGAAAGCGCTACGACCGGAACATTCAGTTCTCGGGCAAGTCCCTTCAGCGACCGGGAAATATCCGATATTTCCTGCTGTCTGGACTCTCCGCTCTTACCGCTTCCGCTCATCAGCTGAAGGTAGTCGATCATGACAATATCGAGGCCGTGTTCCAGTTTGTACTTTCTGCACTTGGAGCGCATCTCGCGAATCGTGATACCCGGCGTATCGTCGATGATCAGGTTCGAATTTCCGATGGTTCCTGCGCCCTCGATGAGCTTTGTCCACTCATCATCCTTCAGATTACCGTTTCGAAGCGCCTGCGAATTGACATGTGATTCCATGGCGAACAGTCGGTTGACCAGCTGCTGCTTGGACATCTCGAGGCTGAAGATCGCAACCGACTTATCATGACGGAATGCCATATACTGCGCGATATTCAGGACAAAAGCCGTTTTTCCCATGGAAGGACGGGCTGCCACGAGGATCATATCGGATGGCTGAAAACCGGAGGTCTTGTAATCCAGATCGGTAAAGCCGGTCGCGATACCCGTTACGTTGCCATGCTGGCGGGAGGCTTTCTGAATCGTGCTGAGCGCGTCGAGGACGACCTGCCGGATCGGCACGAAGTCCGATGTATTCCGCTTCTGCAGCAGTTCGAACATCCGCTTCTCCGTCGAATCGAGAATGGATTCGACCGGCTCGTTATTCAGATAGCATTCGTTCTCGATCTCCTCGTTGAGGCGGATCATCTTGCGAAGGACGGATTTCTCAGCGACGATCGTCGCGTAGTTTTTGACATTCGCCGATGTCGGAACCGCCTCCAGAAGTTCCCGGACATATTGCATATCAGAGATCTCCGGCGGAACGTTTTTTGCCTTTAAACGGTCCTGAAGCGTCACGATGTCGACGGCTTTTTCCTCATTGAAGAGCTCCAGCATCGCGTCAAAAATGATTCCGTACTGGTGCTGGTAGAAATCCTCGCCCGTAACGATCTCCGACGCGGCCGAAATCGCCTCACGGCTCATCAGCATGGAGCCGATGACCGACTGCTCCGCTTCTTCGCTGTGCGGCAGTATTCTTTTGATTACAGCTTCATCCATTCTGCATTTCCTTTGCTCTGTTCATCCGGCAAAAACGGATCATTTTGCCTCTTCGACAACAACGTTGAGATCGGCGGTTACCTGCGGATGCAGTTTGATGCCGACCTTGTGGCTTCCGAGTTCCTTCATCGGCCCGTCGAGCTGGATCTTTTTCTTGTCGATGTCGAAGTTCAGCTGCTTCTTTGCGGCATCCGCGATCTCCTTGGCGGATACGGAACCGAAGACCTTGCCGCCCTCTCCCACCTTGATGGATACGGTCACAGTGGAAGCCTCCACCTCTTTCTTGAAGGCTTTCGCCTCCTCCAGGATCTGCTGAGCCACCTTGTCCTCATTGGCCTTCTTGAGCTTCAGGCTGTTCAGGTTTGCCGGAGTTGCCTCAAGGCCGAGTTTTTTCGGCAGAAGCATATTTCTGGCATAGCCGTCGCTTACATTTACGATCTCTCCTTTTTTTCCGAGAGCTTTTACATCTTCCATCAAAATAACTTTCATTAAATTTCTCCTCCGTCAAGCATTTCGTCGATGACGCTCTTTAATCTGTCTCTCGCCTCATCGATACTGCATTTCAGCTGGCAGCCGGCAATATTCAGATGGCCGCCGCCGCCCATACGCTCCATGATGATCTGTACATTCACTTCATCGATGGCACGCGCGCTGATATAGATCACATTCTTGTACTCCGTCAGAACGAAAGACGCTCTGACACCGACAATATTCAGCAGCTGGTTGGCTGCCTGCGCGCCGACGATCGTCGGGCTCTTGATATAATCGCTCGGACAAACGGAAATAATAAACTGTCCGCGATACATCTCCGCGTTTTTCAGCGTCTCGCCCTTCGCGCGATAATCATTCACATCCTCACGGAACATCTTCCGTACACGTGTCACATCGGCACCGCAGCGGCGCAGGAAAGCTGCCGCTTCGAAGGTCCGCACACCGGTTTTCTGGATGAAGTTATCGGTGTCCACCTGAATGCCGGCATACATGACATCGGCTTCGATGCTGCGGATCTTCATGCCCTCCGTGAAGTATTGCAAAATCTCCGCAACCATTTCGCAGGCCGAAGAAGCATACGGCTCAATATAGGAAAGAACCGGGTCGTGAATGAACTCGTTCGCCTGTCTGTGATGATCGAGAACAACGATCGAACGCGTCTGGTACAGAAGTTCCTCACAGCCGGTATAGCTCGGCTTACTCGTATCAACGACGACCAGAAGCGTGTCATCGTCCACCATATCCTTCGCGTCATGCGTGTTCAGGAACATGCGTGGATCGTATTCCGTATCACGACGGAACATGTCGATAAACGGCTGGGTCGAGGATGTCGGCGTATCGATAACGATGTAGGCTTTCTTGCCCATCGTTCGCGACGCGCGGTAGATACCGACCGCCGCGCCGAACGCATCGACGTCGATCAGTTTGTGGCCCATGACAACGACCTTCTCTTTGCTGTCAATAAACTCCTTCAGCGCATGTGCCTTAACTCTCGCCTTGACACGTGTCGATTTTTCGACAGCCTGCGTTTTTCCGCCATAATAACTGATGCTGTCTCCGTCCTTCAGAACGACCTGATCGCCGCCCCGTCCGAGTGCCAGATCGATCGCCATACGCGCGCAGTCCATGTTGCGATTATAAGAACCGTTATTTACGCCGATGCCGATACTCAGAGTAACGGACATGTCGTTGCCGATATTGACGGTCTTTACGTCCTCCAGAATATCAAAGCGGCGATTCTTAATTTCCTCGAGCGTATTTCTGCGCATGACGAGGACATATTTGTCATTTTCAAACTTTCTGACGAGTCCGTCCAGATCCTGAAAATACTTGCTGATCTTCCGGTCGATCAACGCTGTCAGAAGCGATCGGCGCACTTCCTCGACGCTTTCGAGCGCTTCGTCATAGTTGTCCAGATAGATCAGTCCGCAGACCATTGCTTCATCCTGATACTTCCGGATATAATCGCGCAGTTCCGTCTCATCATGCAGAATAAAAGCGTACATGTACGCGCCGGATCCCTCTGCCTGCTCCAGGATCCCGGAGCTTTCGATCAGCGAATCCATGACAATATTGCGGATCACCACGCGGTAATTGCGGCTGTCATAGACCGTATCATATTCTGCCATCTGCTCTCTCGGCGGAAGCTTGTCCAGCGTGATCCCCGTCAGAAGGCTCGTGATCGACTTCCGGTAATTCCTGCGGTCCTTCCCCGTAACATCCGAGAATGCGTTGTTGAACCACAGAAGCTTCCCGTGGTCATCGGTGATCGCATAGGGAATATCCAGGTCCGCCAGTAATTTCTTCTGCACCTGACCGTACTGCGTGGCAAAGGAAATCATTTCATGCATGACTGCTCTCTGCCTGGTCTGAAGCATGACGATCACCAGAATAAAGTAGAGCAGAATAGCCACGGACATGATGATACCGGCCTTGCGGCTGATAAAGTATACGATGGCATTCATCCCGATCAGAATCAGGATCAGCCACAGAGGCGCATACAGAAATGCCCGAAGGCGTCCTGTCATTTTGACTTTGTTCATGTCTTTCACCTGTTTAAGTGTAGACAGGCGGCCACAGAAAGAGTTCGCATGGCCGCCCGTAATTACATATTATGTATAGTTCTGATTCTTTACTGGAACGGAAGCTCCTCGTCAAGAGAATCCGGGATGTTCATGAAGCCGTCCGGAGATTCTGCCGGCGCGCTGTTTCTGGCCGGAGCCGCAGCTCTCGGTGCGCTCGGCGCGCTCTGCGCGTATCCGCCGCCGTTCTGGGCAGCTGCGTTTTTGCTCTCGGCAAACTCCTGCTCTTCGACAACTACGTCGGTCGTATATACCTTGGTGCCGTCCTGTCTGGTGTAGCTTCCGGTCTGGATGCGTCCGGTGATCGCAAGCTTGGTTCCCTGGTGGAGATACTTCTCCGCGAACTCGGCCTGTCTGCCGAAGGCTACGCAGCCGATGAAATCTGCTGTCTGCTCATTGCCTTCGCGGCGGAAACGACGATCAACTGCCAGTGTGTATCTGGCGATCGCCTGCGAATTCTCCCCCTGTGAATAGCGGATATCCGGTTCTCTTGTCAGTCTTCCCATAAGAATTACTTTGTTCATATTAATACCTCACTGTTGGTGTTTTATACTGCTATCACAATAAAAAATCATACCATAATATCGCTTCTAATTCAAGCCTCGCCGGATGTGTCATCCTTGCTTCGAAGCCCCCTTGTGTTCTTCTCCACAAGCTTTCTCGGCACCCATACGAGATGGCCGCAGCCCATGCACTTCAGGCGGAAATCCGCGCCCACGCGAAGGATCTCCCATTCCTGACTTCCGCAGGGATGCGGTTTCTTCATTTTCACAATGTCTCCGACATGAAATTCCATTGTTTGTTCCTCTCTTTAAGGCCGTCATGCCCGTTTTTTTCAAAACGCACGGCAGAACCGCGCGCCGCGAAATCCGGACCTTGTCACAGCACGCGTACCGCCTGGACGACATATCGCGCCGCCGAATCATCGGTACAGGTGGAAAGCGTGATCACGCGGCTGTCCGCCGTGAACGCCATCTGATCCAGCTTGGCCTGCGATTCGTCCTGCATCAGGTTGCACCAGTCTGTGAAGGTCTCATCCGTTCCCGTGAAGAGCGTATAGACCTCACTTGAGATCGCCGTTCTGTGCAGGCTGAACATCTTGTACTTATAATTGCCGGTCGGCGTGAAGATCCAGATATACGGATCCTTCTTGTAATTATCTTCATCCGCCAGATGCGGCAGCTTGCTGAACATTGATCCGTCCAGCATATTGTGGCCATAGATGATCGTATTCGGGTCATTGAAATCCGCGTTATTCTGCGCCTCTACAAAGATCGAGCCGGACATATTCCACGTTTTTTCCACGGTGCGCCTCAGATAGAAATCATTATCGGTATAATGCACGACCGGATAGCTGATCTTCAGCGCGCCGATGTAGATCCACGCTACGATATCTTCATTGACAAGCTTCAGATTCTCCCAGTCCACCTTGACCGGCACGGTCTCCGGTTCCACGCTCTGTACGTCGACCGCCTCGACCGAATCCGCCTGCGGCGTGGGTTCCGGCGTCGGTGTGGGCGTTTCCACGATGACCGCGTATTTATTCTGCAATTCCTTATACTCATCCTGACTCTTCTTGTATTCGAGCGCCGTGGTGATCAGCTTATAGCCGGAAAACGCCATGACGCCGAGGCAGATGATGATCGCGATTGTAAAGAAGGCCTGTGCCCCCTTGCTTCTTTTCTTCTTCGCGGGATTCTTTTTGAGCTTCTGTCCCTTGTTTTTCTCGTCGTCTCTCATGCTCTGGGATCTCCCTTTTTATTTTTGTTGTAAATAATGCGAAGACCTTTCAGCATCAGATCTTCATCGACGGTCAGCGGCTCCTCGCAGTACGGGCGGACAAAGCCCGCGGATGCGCCCGTGATGATCACGGAATGCTCCGTCCCCCTGTCCTTTCTGATCCGGCGGACCAGACCGTCGATCATTGACGCATAGCCGTATACCAGACCGCTTCGCATACAATCCTCGGTATTTGTCCCGATCAGCCGCCCCGGTTTATCGTTGAGACTGATCTGCGGCAGCTGTGACGTTCTCTGGATCAGGGCGTCGAGACTGATCTGCGGTCCCGGCGTGATCATGCCTCCTCTGTAGCTTCCGCTCTCATCGAGAACGGAGATCGTGATCGCCGTGGAAATATCGAAGATGATCGCGGGCATATCGTACTCTGCCGCTGCCGCCACCGCGTTCGCCACGCTGCGGCTGCCAAGCTGGGCGGGATTATCGATGCGGATCTTGAGCCCGTTCTTTACCCCGGGGCCCACGACCATGATCTTCTGCCCGGTGACCTTTGCCACCGCGCTGCTGATCGTAGCTTTCATAGCGGGTACGACCGTCGACAGGATCCCGCCTTCGATCGTCTCCGGCTCCACCTGATTCAGCTTGAGCAGATTCATGAGAAAAATGGCAAACTCATCGGACGTGCTGTGTCTCTCGGTTCTTGTATGCCACGCAAAAACCACGTCCGTGTCATCAAGGACACCGATCGTCGTTCTGGTATTTCCTACGTCAATTGCTAAGATCACGCCGTTTCCTCCTTCTTACCGGTTGGTTTCTCGCATAATTCTTTTCATTATACCATCCTGCGGGCTTTTTGCGCAACCGTCAGAGCGTACCACGGGTTTTCGAACGCATGCAGGCATGTATGCAGCCGGCAGTGTACCTTCTCACAATTCTTCCGTGCGCATGCAGGCCAGTTCCGCAACCAGCTGTGCCCCGTCATAGAGATCCTGCTCGCAGCAGTACTCTGAGGTCGTGTGCGTACCGAACATACCGCTCGAAATCACAAGTCCCCGGATCCCGTGCAGAATATACTGATTCACATCGCTTCCGCCGAAGGTGACCTGCAGCTTTGATGGAATTCCGAGGCTCTCGCAGGCCTTTCGGAAATGCCGGACGACCGGCTCATCCTCTCCGTTCCGGTAGGTATGCAGGTGAACGGACTGCTCATATTTGATCTCCGCCCCCACCTTTTCCGCTGCCGCTTCGAAGGCTTTTCTGACCGATTCCGCAGCGGTGAGAACCTTCTCATGATCAAAGCCTCTGGCCTCTCCCGTCACCCTGCAGAGAGCCGGGACCGCGTTGATCTGCGTGCCGCCCTCGATCGTTCCGATATTGAGTGTCGTCTCCTCATCGATGTGTCCCTGCCGAAGCGAAGCGATCGCCTCCGCCGCCACCGCGATGGCATGGATCCCTTTTTCCGGTTCGAAGCCCGCGTGGGCTCCCTTTCCCTTCACCGTGACCGAATAAGAGACAAGAGAAGGTGCCTGCACGGCCGCGGTCCCGATATGGCCCGACAGATCCAGGCAGTACGCTTCCTTCGCCCGTACCCGGCTGTAATCCATGACCGATGCGCCGACCGTATAGACTTCCTCCGCAGGGGAGAAAAGGATCTCGATATCCCTTCTCGGAATACCAGCCCTGATCACGGCGCGGATTCCTCCGAGGATCTCCGTAATGCCGGCAAAATCGTCCGCTCCCAGGATCGTGCTTCCGTCAGAGGTGATCCGGCCGTCCGGATGGCGCACAGCCTTCTTGCCGGTTCCCGGCGCCACCGTATCGGTATGCCCCGTAAAAAGGATCGGATCGCCGGGCAGATCGCCGGGCAGAAAGGCATAGACATTTCCGGCGTTTCCGCCGATCTTTGCCGCCGCGTCATCCTCAGTGACAATAAAGCCCAGTTCCAATAGTTTTTCTTTCAGGAGATCGGTCACCTCCCTCTCCTTGTAACTGAGCGAATCCGGTGTCACGAGGGAAATGAACTCCCCGGCGAGAGCTTCCTTATCCAAAACGATCCTGTTATCCATGTCTGTTAATCTCCTTCAGCCCATCCGCACGCGTATTTGACGGCCTTCTGCCATCCGCGGATGCGCTTGTTTCTTTCCTCTTTGCCGATCTCCGGCGCAAAAGTCCGATCGACCTGCCAGTTCGTGCGGATCTCCTCTCTGTCCTTCCAGTAGCCGACCGCAAGCCCCGCCAGATACGCGGCGCCAAGCGCTGTCGTCTCCACGCATTTCGGCCGGAGAACCTCCGCGTCGCAGATATCCGCCTGTGTCTGGAGAAGGAAGTTATTGGCGCTTGCTCCGCCGTCGACGCGCAGCGCGGTAAGGTTGACCCCGCAATCCGCGCACATGGCCCGGATCACATCATTGACCTGGTAGGCCAGTGACTCGACGGTCGCGCGAATAATATGATACTTGTTTACGCCCCTCGTGAGACCGACGATCGTGCCTCTCGCGTACGGATCCCAGTAGGGCGCGCCAAGGCCTGTGAATGCCGGAACGACGTAGCAGCCGTTCGTATCGCTCACCTTTCGCGCCATATATTCCGAATCCGCCGCCGAGTCGATCAGCCGCATCTCGTCACGCAGCCACTGGATCGCCGCTCCCGCGACAAAAACGGAGCCCTCCAGCGCGTAGTTGATCTCTCCGTCCACGCCCCAGGCGATCGTCGTAACGAGGCCGTGCGTGGAAGCGACCGGTTTCGTCCCCGTATTCATCAGCAGGAAGCCGCCGGTTCCGTAGGTATTCTTCACATCGCCCGCCGCGAAACAGGTCTGTCCGAAGAGGGCAGCCTGCTGGTCTCCGGCGGCGCCGCTGATCGGAATCTCCGCGCCGAGGAAGGACGCGTCCGCGAAGCCGTATACACAGCTCGACGGTCTGACCTGCGGCAGCATAGAGGACGGAATATCCAAAAGTTCCAGGATCTCCCTGTCCCATTCCAGCGTATGAATATTGAACATCATCGTCCGGGAAGCATTGGAATAATCGGTCACGTGTACACGGCCGCGCGTAAGCTTCCAGATCAGCCACGTCTCCACCGTTCCGAAGAGGAGTTCCCCTCTCTCCGCCTTCTCTCTGGCACCCTCTACATTGTCGAGGATCCAGCGGAGCTTGGTCGCGGAGAAATACGCGTCCAGCACAAGTCCCGTCTTCTCGCGGATCATATCGGAATACCCCCGCGCCTTCAGTTCGTCGCAATACTCCGCGGTGCGGCGGCACTGCCAGACGATCGCGCGGCAGACCGGTTCTCCTGTATTCTTATCCCAGACGATCGTCGTTTCTCTCTGGTTTGTAATACCGATCGCGGCGATCTGCTCCGCGGTGATCTTTGCCCTCTGCATCGCTTCCACCGCTACCGAAAGCTGTGTGGCCCAGATCGTATTCGCGTCATGCTCCACCCAGCCGGGCTTCGGAAAATGCTGCGTGAACTCCCTCTGTGCCACACTGATGATCGTTCCCTTCTCGTCAAAGAGGATCGCCCTGTTGCTCGTTGTTCCCGAATCCAATGCCATTATATATTTCTGCATATTCTTTTTGCCTCCCATCAGACTGTTTTTCCACGCTTCTGATTCCATATTCCTCCTTACAGGCAGCGGTCTCTGCTGCACGAGAAGTACAGAACCTGATATTTTTCCGCAATCCTTCTGAGAAAAACGGATGCCCCAGCCAGTTTTTCATCATCCAGATTCACGAACGGATCGTCCATTATCAGGAACGGTCCGGCTTTTTCATACATTACATCGATCATGGCCAGTCTCCGACACAGGCCGATCAGGTCGCGATACCCGTCGCTCTGGCTCTCCGTCTGCCTCTGCTGTCCCCATTCGCGGACCGTGATCTCCAGATCGGCATCGAGCGTGTACAGCCGCTCATCATCCGGCGCGATCATGGATACATACGAATCAAAAGCGGCCTTGACAGGCCCCATATAGCGGGCGGAGAATTGTGCTTTGGCTCTTTCCAGAAAGGCCGCCGTGCGCACGACTACCTGATAGCGGTGCAGGAGTTTCTCTCTTTCTCCTTTGCACTTTCCGATCTCCGCGCGGAGCTCATCGATCCGGTCTGCTTCCGCAGCTTCCCTTGCAAGAGCTTCCCTCTTTGCGGCAAGGTGAGCCTCCTTCGCGATCCGTTCCATCCGGCAAAGCGAACGGTAACTTTTCGCATCCCGCCTCAGCATGCGGACTGTCTCGACCGGATCGGTCCTGTCCGCGGGATCCGGATAGTAGCTCTCCAGCCTCTGCCGCAGCTTCTCTTCCTTTTCCAGGGCAGCCTTCTTCATGGTGAGGAAACGCTCCTGATCAGACCGTTCCCGCATTGCCCGGAAGGAGCGCGCCCTGCTTCGAAGCTCATAAAGAGTCTCCGTCACATTGCCCTCCGGATCGATCCGCAGATCATCCAGAAGCTCCTGCACACCGCGGCCGAGTTCGGCGATCTGATGTCTGTCGCTCTCGATTTCTTCCCGCAGTACGGCGATTCTTTCGGAGGTACCGTCTCTCTCCGCTCGTTCCGTACCTGTTCGCTTCCGGCGCCTGGCTTCCGGACCGGCATCCTCATCTTCCGAAGTGCCGCCCCTTTTTCCGGCGAGCACAAGGGCGATCCCCAGAAACATGCATCCCGCGATCACGGTAATGAGCGGGATCGTACCGGGTCCTTCCTTCACAAACCGGAAAGCGGCGAAAGCCAGTACCGCCGAGCCAACAAGCGCAAAGAGAACCGCCGTCAGACGCGATCCGTGCCCTGCCCCTCTCGGAACATCAAATTCTTCATCGTCCCGATCGTTCTTTTCCTCATCAAGCTCATCGAGCAGGTCCCGAAGAGCGGCTTTGCGCACCGGCAGGATCTCCTGCAGGCGCTTCCTGGCCTCCCAGTCGCGGATCCGCTCTGTTATTTCCTCATCCTCCGGAAGAAATGACGCAAAGAGCTCACGGTTCTCCTCAAACTCCCGGCGCTCCCGATCGGAAAGACCCGCATCGTCAAGTTTTTCCCGCAATTCTTCGAGCTCTGAAGAAAGCTTCTCCAGTCTTCCGAATTCCGCCTCGTCCGGCATTCCCTCTTCAAAAACGGCCGTCAGGCGGTGCAGTTCCTGAATATCACCTTCCGCCATCGGCGAGTGCTCCTCACGGTTCATTTGCTCATTTCTCACGGTTCGAAGCTGTGCTTCTCCCTTTTCCGCTTCCGCCTCCAGATAAGCGATCCTGTCAGTCAGTTTTCTCACCGCACCGGTCTTCCGGTCCGGAGTCAGGCGGTCCGCCTCGCTTTTCAGGCGCTTCATCACGTCCCCGTAGCTTCCCATGTCCGCTTCCGCGTCCGCGACATTTCCGATCTTCGCGTTGATTCCCGGCGTTGCCGCTGTCGCGCAGTCCTGCTGCCCGACAAAAACGGTCTTCGAATAGGAGTCTCTGTCGACCGCGAAGATCTCTTCGCCGAGCCGCTCCGAATAATCGCTGCTCGGAAGATTTGTATCCGCGTCATACAGCGCGAAGGTATCCTCCTTCTCCCGCTGCGCGCCGAATGTCCGCTGCACGCGATACCGCCGTCCCTTCAGGGAAAAAACGATCTCGCCCCCGTAGATTCCTCCCTGCCAGGGCGCGTATTTTCTCCTCTCATTTTCGATCGGATTCCTTTTCTTCTCGTTTCCGAAACCGTAAAACATCACACGGATAAACGCGGCAAAGGTGCTCTTGCCCCAGCCGTTATCGCGAAGAAAGAGGTTCAGGCCGCTTCTGAACCGCAGGTCGAGTCCGGAGAGCCGGCCGAAATTTTCCACATGCGCGCTGATCAGTTCCATGCGTCCGCCTCCTCTCCCGCAAGGGCGGAAAGGCCGCAGCGAATGATTTCGTTTTTTTCCTCTTCCGAAAGACCGGGATCCTCCCTGACCAGACGGATAAACGCACCCTTCAGTGTCGAATCCGGCGCGAACTGCCCGAGGTCAAGCGCCCTCTTTGTCTCATCCACGATCTCGAACCAGGCATATTCCGACGCGAAGTTCTCCTGCAGATAGAGGAGCTTTCCCTTCGGCGGCTCGGACGCCTCGCCCGTCAGTATGACGCGAACATAATCGCGGCTGTTTGGCCGGTTGGCATCATCCGCATCATCTGCATCCTCTGTCCGCAGGTCGTCATCCTCCCTCGAAAGTGTCCGACGAATCACCGCCTCCATATCCTCTGTTGTCTCCGCTCCGGTAACATCGGCTGTTAAACAGAACAGTCTTCGACCGCCCGACGGAACAAATTTTCTCGTGCAGCGCTTCGCAGCCGTGTCGATCTCCAGAAGGACAAAGCCGTGTTCTCCCGTCTCGTCAAAGCCGCGGCCTTCAAGGCATCCCGGATAACACCAGATGCCCGCCGGTTCGAGCGGCCCTTCCATGTAGCTGTGCACATGGCCGAGCGCCAGATAGTCGATCTTCTTGTTCCGAAAGGAGGAAAGTGCGATATTGCCTGTGGTTCCCTTCGCCGCGTATTCCGCAAGCTGCCCGTGCAGCATAACGATGTTGAACCTTCCCGGATCGGCCGTAAAGGAAGCAGCGGCCTGCGACGCGTCGCCGTCCCCGATATCGATCCCGGTGACAGACAGATTGCCCATCCGGTATCGTGTCCATCTCCGGCCGAACAAATGCAGATTCTTCGGAAGTTCTTCTCCTGCCGTCAGCGAATCGGCCTCATGATTGCCGGGCAGATAAAAGAACTGCACCTCCGGTGACAAGCGGATCTCATTGAGCACACAGCTGCGCGCTTCTTCGGAAATATCGCGTCTGTCGAACAGATCGCCCGATATCAATATCACCGCCACTTTGTTCTGTACGGCGAATCGGACCATTCTGCGGAACGTCGCAAGCAGTTCCCGACGCCTCATGGCCGCAGTCTCTTCTGTGAAATTCGATGTCATCTTCGAATCCAGATGCAGATCCGCGCAATGAATCAGTTTCAATCAATCTTCCTCCGGGTACCATTCCGTATTATTTTCCGAATCCGTGAAAAGCGCCTTCACGTCCGGATATTGTTCAGCAAGAAATTTTTTCGCGCGATCGGTTCCGAGCGCAACGCAGATCGTCGCAAGCGCGTCACCGTCCGCGTCATCGGTGCCGATGATCGTCACCTGATTCAGATTCGTCTCTACCGGATACCCGGTCTTTGTGTCGAGAATATGATGATAAAGGACGCCGTTCTCTTCAAAGTAACGCTCATAGATCCCCGAGGAGATCACGCTGTTGTTCGCCGATTCGACCGTTGTCAGGACCTCTCCACGATCGGAGAACGGTTTCTGAATGCCGACGGTCCAGTCCGAGCCATCGGGTTTTGTGCCGAGCGTACTGACATTGCCGCCCAGATTGATCAGCGCCGATGTGATGCCCTGCACGGTCAGATAGCTTTTCAGCTTTGCGGAAATATAGCCCTTCGCGATTCCTCCGAGATCGATCATCGTCTCCGGCGAATCGAAGGTCACCTTCCTGTCTGTGAGATGCACCTTCGTATAATCGACCTTCGCAAGTTCTGCCCGGATATCTTCCTCATCGGGGACCTTCGGGTCCTCGCCCTCAAAGTTCCAGAGGTTCCGAAGCGGAAGGATCGTAATGTCGAAGGCACCGTCCGATTTTTCACCGAATGCGAGCCCCCTGCCGATACATTCCGCCAGATCCTCCGACACCTCGACGGTCTGCTCCGTGCGATGATTGAGCCGGTAGAGTTCGCTGCCCTCCAGCTGCGCCGAAAGGACTTCCTCCATCTCGTCGCAGATCGCGAAACAGCCGTCCAGCGCCGCCTCCGCGTCATCGCCATAGATCTTGATATCGATGACGGTGTTAAAATAGGTCCCCGATTCCCGGAAAAACGTACCGTTCCCGTCGCTTCCCTTCTCCGCGCCGGTCGTCATGTGCGACGTGCCGGAAGCTTCTGTTCCGGAGGCTGTTTTTCCCGCGGCCGCAGAACCGCTTCCTGCCGTTCCCGTGCCGGATCCGCCGCATCCGCTCAGCAAACTGCAATTGATTACAAGGAGCATGCTGAAAAGGATACACAGAAGCCGCTTATTCACGAAACGCTTCCGGCTTTTTACTTTTCCTTCCGGATTCTGTTTTCTTTCTGTTTTCCGATTTCTTATCATCGTCATCCTCATCTATCCATGCTGCGGGAGTCTTCGCATCACCAGTTCAGCCGCGATTCCGATCAGTACGCCGGTCACCAGGCCGGCAAGCATCAGAACAGGCATGTACCAGAGAAGCGGCAGCGTCGGTGTCACCAGAAAAGCGATCAGGATCTGTCCGATATTGTGCGCTGTACCGCCGGCGGCGCTGACGCCAATCACATGAAATTGCTTTGACCTCTTGAGACTTGTCATGACCAGAATACTGAACATCGTTCCAGTCATGCCATAGGCGATGCTGAACAGATTGCCGAACAGAAAACCGATCACGCAGACACGGATCGCAGAGATCAGCACCGCTTCCTTCCAGCCGGTACGATACAGTACAAATACAATGACCACATTGCAGAGTCCGAGTTTCATGCCCGGAATGCCAAAGCTGAAGGGGATCAGTGCTTCGACATACCCCATCAAAATAGCCAGTGCCGTATAAAGTCCCAGAAGCGCGATGCGCCTCGCCTTATCATCTCCGTCGTTTCTTCTCGATCCGGTGTTTTTTCTGCTTCTGTCCATATCGTAATTCGTATCGTAATCCATTTCTCTACTCATAGAATCCTGACATTCATTATCCGGCAATCGAATCGGGCGCGTTGCTCTCAGCGGCATCGATGATCCTGAGGACAACACGGTTCGGCAGACAGACGATACTTCCGCCGTTCCTGTCAATTGCTTTTGACTTTATGCAGATCTGATCCGGGCAGTCCGCCGACAGCATCCGCACCTGTCCCCCCGCGATCTCACAGATGTTTGTATCGTTGATCTCGATCACCCGGTCTTCCGCCAGATCATATGTGCCATATTCCTGATTTTCCACAGTAATATTCAGCATCGGGCGCTTTACATGTGCCGCCGAATACAGGTAGAAGAACAGCATGAAGGCGGAAAAAACAGCGATGGCGGCAATCAGACACACATCGCTTTTTCCTATAAAGCCGCCCGTGCGGGAGGCGGTCCTGTCTATCCTGGTTTTCATAAGCAGATCTTTCCTCGGGTGCGTTCGGAAGGCGGGGGATGCCGGTCTTCCGACGCTTGTAGTAATAAAGTTATTTTACCACAGCCGGACACGTAACGCAAAGTCCCGGCTACACCGAGGATGGTACGAGGTGTACATCGGCTGTGAAGATCTCCGTCGGACTCCAATCTCCCGAAACCAAGCGGGTCTAAGCCGTCCTTCATGCCCGGTTATGTCGCTGCGGAACTCCTCAGCACTTCGTGCTTCGTCAAACAGTCCTCGCGATCTACGTCATCCCGCATCCGGCATGAAATCCGGCAAGACCCGCTAAGGTTCGTTCGAAGTCGTCCTTACAGAGACCCTTCACAGCCGATTCCACTTATGCGTTCCTGTTCTCCGCAGGTGCTTCTTCACACGATATTTCTCATCAAGACGGCACACACACAAACGCACATGCATGCACTGACAACGCAGTGCCATATATAGACATCCCGGTGCCACGCAAAGAGGACCGGGCGCTTCCGCCCGGTCCTCTTAATAGTTCGTATGAATTTGTCTGCCGGTTACAGAATGCACTTACGCGGGCAGCCTTCTTTGCAGGCACCGCAGTCTGTACATTTGGCGTAATCGATAACCGGGAATCCGCCCTGCATGGTGATCGCTCCCTGTGTACAGGTGCGTACGCACTTCTGACAGGAGATACATCCGATCTTGCAGTTCTGCATAACCGGTTTGCCCTTTTCCGGATTTACGCAGCTGATGTGCGATACGCGTCCTGCCGGGATCTCGATAATGAGGCCCTTCGGGCAGGCAGCCATGCACTTCTTACAGTCTACGCAGATCGATTCGTCGACATGCGCTACGCCCTTTACGATGGAAAGAGCGCCGAATTCGCAGGCATTTACGCAGTCACCGAAACCGGTACATCCGTATGTACAGGATTTCGGGCCGCCGGACGGAGCGAATTTGGCATTTTTGCAGGTCTTCGGACCGCTGTACTCATATTTTTCCGTTGTTCTTTCACAGTCACCGGCACAGCGAACGAACGCTACTTTGCGCTCGGCATCGCCTGCTGTGGTTCCCATGATCTCGGCGATCGCGTCGGCAACCGGTTTCTGTCCTACTACGCAGGCATTGACCGGAGCTTCGCCTCTTACAATAGCGCCTGCAAGGGCTCCGCAGCCGGAGTAGCCGCAGCCGCCGCAGTTAGCGCCCGGAAGAGCTTCCTTGATCGCTTCTTCCTTTTCATCGACCGGCACTGCAAATGCTTTGCTGGCAATGCTGAGGAAAACTCCTACGAAGAGTCCGACTCCGCCTACCATCAGTGTCGCTGCTAAAATTTCAACCATAGTTTCCTCCTTGCTGTTCTCTTACTTCAGAGCTGAAAATCCGAAGAACGCAATGGACATAAGCGCCGATGTAACCATGACGATCGGGAATCCCCGGAAGGATTTCGGTACATCGTTGTAGACCATTTTCTCACGAATATAAGCAAGAATAATGATCGCGATCATGTAACCCATTGCCGTTGCAAATCCGTAAATAGTACCTGTCAGGATATCATAATTCTTCTGTACATTGATCAGCGCTACACCGAGTACGGCGCAGTTGGTGGTGATCAGCGGAAGGTAGATTCCCAGAGCATCATAAAGGGATTTCGCAAATTTTTTCAGGAACATTTCAACGAACTGTACGAGCGCCGCAACGACCAGGATGAAAACGATCGTTTTCAGATAATCCAGGCCGAACGGCTGAAGAAGGAACTTGTACAGGATACCGCAGACAAGGGAAGCGAGCGTCAGTACGAAGGTAAGCGCTCCGCCCATGCCGACAGCGGTGTCGGATTTCTTGGATACTCCGAGGAAGGAACAGATTCCAAGGAACTGGTTTAATACGACGTTATTGATCAGACATGCTGATACCGCAAGTAAAATAATAGCCATCGATTATGCCTCCTTTCCTTCCTCTGTTTTTGCCGCTTCCGCCGGTTTCGCAATGGCTTCCGCAACGGTGCCTTTTGTTTTTGCAATCGTCTGAGCGGGAGTCTCCTCGCACTCTTCCGGTTTCTTGTCGCACATACCGATCTTCATGCAGCTGAAGCACTCGCCGCATACCTTGACGGTCGGATCCCACTCGGATTTCGGTCTTCTGCCTGCACCGATCTTCAGCTTGTTCATGACAGCTACCAGGAACGCATAAACAAGGAATGCGCCCGGTGCCAGAACGAAAATGTTGACCGGAACGTAGCCAGCCGGCATGATGCTCATGCCGAACCAGGTACCTGCACCGACGATCTCACGGATCGAAGCGATGAAGAAAATGGCGATCGTGAAACCGATGCCCATGCCGAGACCGTCGAAGAAGGACGGGATCATCGGCATCTTACCTGCGTAAGCTTCGGCACGGCCCATGATGATACAGTTTACAACGATCAGCGGAATGTAAATTCCGAGGGACGCGTAAAGAGCCGGTGTGAAGCCCGCCATCAGGAAGTCGACCATCGTTACGAAGGATGCGATGACTACGATGTAGGCAGGCATACGCATGCGGTCCGGAATAACTTTTCTGAGTGCGGAAATGATCAGGTTTGCAAGTGCCAGAATAACGGTCGTGGAAAGTCCCATGCCGATCGCATTGATAGCGGATGTTGTGGTTGCCAGGGTCGGGCAGGTTCCGAGTACCAGGACGAATACCGGGTTCTCGACGAAAATGCCGTTCCATATTCTCTCAATAACTGAATCTTTCTTTAATTTCATGATGCACTGCCCTCCAGATATTCTGCTGCCTTAAGGGCACCGTTGACAGCCTTTGTTACCGCATTGGTCGTGACGGTCGCGCCGCTGATCGCGTCGATCTGATTGTCGGCGGATTTGCCTGTCTTGGTGTACTCAATCTGCTTTGTATCTCCGGTTGCGAGGCCGTTGAACTGATCCTTGAATGTCGGATCGGCAGCTTTCATTCCCATGCCGGCTGTCTCCGAAAGGGTAAGGAAGGAGATTCCATTTACGGTATAGGTGCCGTCTTCCGCGATGGCTACGCCTACCATAACTTCGACCTCACCGCCGTATCCCTCGTTATTGGATGCATCGACGACATAGCCGAGTGTATTGCCGGAGCCGTCCTTTGCGATATCCACGCCGTTGACCGTTGTCTGATCAAGGCCGGCATCGAGAAGATTCTGCGCGAAGGAATCGGCATCCCAGTCAGCTACGGCTTCAAAGGACTCCGCATCCGCAAAAACGGCTTTCTGGCTGGCAGCCTTGGTAGCGGCCTGCTGTGCGGCTATCGGTCCCGCTGTGATGCCATGGACCAGACCGAGAAGGATGCCTGCAGCAAGTGTGATCACAGTAATAATGATCGTATCGTGTACGAGCGATGTCTGTTTCTTACTCATGCCTGCTTCGCCTCCTTCTTCTCTTTCTTTTCTTTCGGAATACCGAAGGCTCTCGGACGTGTAAAGTGCTCGATCATCGGGGTCAGGCAGTTGGACAGGATGATCGCATAGGATACACCCTCTGCGGAATTGCCGACCATACGGAACAACCATGTGAGAAGTCCGAGGATCAGACCGAAGACGATCTTGCCGTTCGGTGTGATCGGGCTTGTTACATAATCCGTTGCCATGAACCATGCACCGAGCATGATACCGCCGGCACAGAGCTCCTCAAGCATAAATACGAACGGATCGGAATAGCCGCGAACCGCTGCCGTAATCAGAACGAGGATCGCGAAGCTGCCCAGGTAGATTACCGGGATCTTCCACTCGATCACCTTCATGATCAGAAGGAAGGCTGCGCCGATCAGCAGTGCCAGAGCGGATGTCTCACCGATAACACCTTCTACATTACCGAGGAACAGAGCGCCCAGATCGAAGTGCTCACCGAGCTTCAGGTAAGCCAGCGGGGTTGCTCCGGAAAGGGCATCTGTGGTTGCGGCAACATTGGTCACCAGACTTGTGAAGCCGCCTTTTGCCGCGTAGGTCGTCATCTGGCTGGAGAAAGCGATCAGCAGGAAGCATCTCGCGCCCAGAGCCGGGTTCATGAAGTTCTGTCCGAGACCGCCATACAGCTGTTTTACAACGATAATGGCAAAAACGGAGCCGACCACCGGAATCCACCAGTTGATCTGGGACGGCATGTTCATACCGATCAGAAGACCGGTAACAACGGCGCTGAGATCGTTGACCGTAACTTTCTTCTTCAGAAGTTTTTCATAGCAATATTCTGTCGCAACCGCGGAAGCTGTCGATAAGATCAGAATCAGCAGTGCGTGCAGACCGAAGTTTACAATACCTGCAATACACGCCGGAAGCAGTGCGATGACTACGTAGAGCATGATGCGGGATGTAGTGATGCTGTCTCTTACGTGAGGAGAGACAGAAACACGATATTTGTCACTCATTTCTTACTCCTCCCGTTATTTCTTTCTCTTGTCAGCCAGAACCTTCTGACGCATCGCGTTGATGTTGGCCGCAAGCGGACGCTTTGCAGGACACTGGTAGCTGCATGAACCGCAGTTTACACACTCGAGACCGAAGTTGGCTTCGAACTCTGCAGCATCGCCGTGCTCCGCGTAATCCGAAAGCTTGCACGGCATCAGACGGGCAGGACAGCCGTGTACACAGCGTCCGCAGTTGATGCAGGCAGACTCTTCCGCTCTGGAAACCTGATCCTGAAGGAAGCAGGTAAGAGCACCGGAGGTTTTTGTAACCGGAATGTCGAGATCATACAGCGCGAATCCCATCATCGGTCCGCCGGAAATGATCTTCTCCGGCTGTGCCTTGAAGCCGCCCTCCGCTTCTACGATCTCTGCGTAGGACATACCGGTCGGAACTACGAAGTTCTTCGGATCGACCGGAGCGTCACCGGAGACGGTGAAGACTCTCTTCATGCACGGAATACCGTTCTTGACCGCGTCGTATACCGCCATGACGGTACCTACGTTATCCACTACGCAGCCGGCATCGGCAGGAAGCATCTTGGAATTGACCTCGCGGCCCGTGATCGCGTTGATCAGGCAGCGCTCGGCGCCTTCCGGATATTTCGTTTTTACAACGGCAACAGAGATATTCGGCTCACCCTGAACCGCTTTCTTCATGACCTCAATTGCCTTCGGCTTGTTGTTCTCAATGCAGATCACACCTTTGCAGCTGCTCTCGAAGAGCTGAAGGATGATCTTCAGTCCGCCGACGATCATCTCCGGGTGATCCAGCATACAGCGATAATCGCTGGTCAGATAAGGCTCACACTCCGATCCGTTTACCAGGATATAATCGACCTTGGACGGATCCTTCGGAGAAAGCTTTACAGATGTCGGGAAACCCGCGCCGCCCATGCCGACAACGCCGGCTTCGCGGATCTTCGCGATGATCTCCTCCCTGGTAAGACTCGTTACGTCTTCGACAGTCTGATACTCCACGGTTTCATACTGTTCATCGTTCTCGACGATGATCGCATCCACATAACCTCCGGTTGCATTGCGGCGTTTCTCGATATTCTTAACGGTTCCCGAAACCGAGGCGTGGATCGGAGCGGATACAAATCCGCCGGCCTCTGCGATTTTCTGACCGACAAGAACACGGTCGCCCTTCGCTACAATTGCTTTCGCCGGAGCGCCGATGTGCTGCGACAGCAGATAGACTAATTCTTTTCCGGGCTTAAGTTCTACGACCGGCTTCTCCGCAGAGAGTTCCTTGCCTTCGAACGGATGAACACCGCCCTTGAAAGTGAATAATGCCATCTCTGTCCCTCCTTTCATGTATACAATCTGCTTCTATTATAATTTTTTTTGATAATAAAGTATAGAGAAATTTTATATTTATTCGGCAGGTTCTACAAAAAATACAATCGCCAACGCATACCCATTGTGTTATCTGTTCATGTACGCCGGTGTTTCTGTTTTCCTTGCAATTCCGCAGACGGTCCAAAAGAGCGCATGCGTTTCAAAAGTTATCCCGTGTCCGGACATCAAAGCTGTTTTTGCATCGAAATGTGTTGCCGCCCTGTCCGGCAGTCGTATTCTCAACGGATGGACGTTCCGCGATTGAAATTCCGCGCGGAAAGAACTATGTTATAATAAACATTAATTTTTCTAATCTAAACGGAGTATTTTTATGAGTAATCTGATCTTCAGTCTTAACGCGACACTGCCGGTCTTCTTCTGCATGATGCTCGGTGCCCTTCTCAAGAAGGCCGGAATCATCGATGACGCGTTTGCTTCCAAAATGAACACCTTCGTATTCAAAGTTGCTCTTCCCATTAACCTGTTTGAGCAGCTCCATCTGGTCGACTTCTTTGAAGTCTGGGATACCTCCTTCGTGCTCTACTGCTTTCTTGCAACGGCAGCCAGCATCGCGATCGCGTATTTCATATCCCGTTTCCTGAAGGACCGCACGATCCGCGGCGAATTTGTTCAGGCCTCCTACCGGAGCAGTTCGTCTCTCCTCGGCATGGCATATATCCAGAATATCTACGGGACCGCCTCGACCGGATCTCTGATGATGATCGGGTCCGTTCCGCTTTACAACGTTGCAGCCGTCGTGATCCTCTCCCTCATGAGCCCGCAGAACACTGGTCTTGACAGGAAGCGTCTGAAGAAGACACTGATCGGCATTGTTACCAATCCGATCATCCTCGGTATCCTGATCGGCTTTGTCTGGGCAATGCTGAAGATTCCGATGCCGACGATGTTTGAAAAAACGCTTGCCTGGGTCTCCGCGACATCCTCTCCGCTCGGTCTGATCGCCATGGGCGCGAGCCTGGATCTCAAAAAAATCACGGGACGAATTCGCCCCGCGATTCCCGCTATCATTCTGAAATTGATCGTTTTTGTCGCGCTCTTTATTCCGGTTGCGATCGCCATGGGTTTTCGCACGGAAAAGCTCGTTGCCGCCCTTATCATGCTCGGCTCCGCAACGACTGTTGCCAGCTATGTCATGGCAAAGAACATGGGACACGAAGGTACGCTGGGATCTACCGTCATTATGCTGACGACCCTTCTCAGCTCCTTAACACTTACGTTCTGGATCTGGCTGCTCCGCACCCTTGGTCTGATCTGAGTCCGCTTCCGGTTCCTCCTCGATCTTCAGATCGGGGCGGAACATGCGGAAGCCGCGCACATCGGGATGTTCCCCTGCGTGGATATCGATCCGCTTGGAGCTGAACTTCGAGAACAGGATCTTCTGTCCGGGATACAGGCTGCTGTAGCCGGAGCAGGAATATGTGACGATCGCCGCCACGGCAAAATACAGATAACCGTCGAATCCGAAGAGTTCCATCGCGAGGAAGATCGACGAAAGCGGCGAATTCGTTATACCGCCGAACAGAGCCATCAGGCCGATCGCCGCCGCGAAGCCGGCCGGCATATGGAGGATCTGTCCCGCGATGCAGCCGAAGGTCGCGCCGATAAAGAAGGTCGGTACAACTTCACCGCCCTTAAAGCCGGCCTCGATCGTCAGTGCCGTAAACAGGATCTTCAACAGGAAGGCAAAAGGTGCCGTCCTCCCCTCTTCGATCGCTCTCGCGATAACATCCATGCCCGCGCCGTTATAATCACGATTCCCCACCAGAAAAGTAAGCCCGATGATGAGCAGGCCGCCGATGATCACCCGCACATACGGATTGGGGATAAACTTCCTGTAGCCGATCGCTGCCCACCGGAGTGCCCTGCAGAAAAGGATCGAGACGAGGCCGCAGAGAACGGCCAGTACAACGACCTTTCCCATCATCGGCAGTGACTGCGCCGGGATCTCCACATGAAATCTTGTCGGCGCCACCCCCATCTCCAGAGAAATATAATAAGAAGTCACCGAGGCCAGAATGCTTGGAAAAAGAGCCGCATGATAGACCACGCCGACGCTTGAAAGCATGACAACAAAGACGGTCGCCGTCAGCGGTGTTCCGAACAGTGCCGAGAAAAACGCAGCCATGCCGGACAGCGTAACGACGTTCAGGTCATCCTTGTCCAGCGTAAAGCCTCTTCCGATCAGGTTGCCGATACCGCCTCCGATCTGGAGCGCCGCGCCTTCTCTTCCGGCGGAACCGCCGCAGAGATGGGTCAGGATCGTGCCGGCAAAGATCGCCGGAACGAGCTTCCAGGGAATCGGCTTCCCCTCTCTCGACGCGGCAAGCACGTGGTTCATCGACATTCCCGTTACGTCAAGCCATTTATAGATCAGCAGGATCAGAATTCCGGCTGCAGGCAGCAGGTACAGAAGCCATGGGAGATCCAGCCGCAGGTTCTGTGCTCTTCCGATCCCCATATGGAATGCCATGCCGACAAAGCCGCAGGCAATTCCCGTTAGGATCGACAGGATCACCCATTTAATAATCGATAAGATATATGCTCTCGTATAACGCAATTCTATGTAACCTCTCTTATGCCCCTCGATATCACGGCACGCCTGGCAGATGTCTGCCGATCCATGCCGCCTTTATTTAGGATACTCGTTGGCAAAAACTTTTTCAATGCGCTATACTGCAAATGAGATATTTTTTATCAAGTACAACTACAGGAGAGTCATTATGAGAGCTGTTATCCTTGAAGCACATGCCGTCAACCCGGGCGATGTATCCTGGGATCCGGTCACGTCGCTCATTCCGACGGACATCTATGAAAACACGACCGAGGACGAGAAGTGGAACCGCATTAAGGGGCACGAACTTGTGCTCACGAATAAGGTAAAGATCGATGAGGAGGTTTTTTCACGCTTCCCGGAGATCCGTTACGTCGGTGTCTGCGCAACGGGATATAATGTCGTCGATCTCGAGGCTGCGAAGCGGCGCGGCATCATCGTCACCAATATTCCCGCTTACAGCACCGATTCGGTCGTTCAATGCACCTGGGCGCTGATTCTGGAACTTACAAGCCATGTAGCCATGCACGCGGAAAGCGTCAGAAGGGGTGACTGGATCAAGTCCCCGACCTTCTGCTACTGGCTTACCGCGCCGACCGAGCTTTCCGGCAAGACGATCGGCATTTACGGCTTCGGCAACATCGGCCGGGGCGTCGCGAAGGTCGCGGAGGCCTTTGGCATGCAGGTGCTCGTTCACACCGCACATCCTGAAAAATACGAAGCTGCTGCCTCTTCCGCTATTCACTTTGTCGATGAGGAGGAACTGTTCCGCAGCTCGGATATTCTCACCTTTCACTGTCCGCTGACCGAAGAGACGAACGGCCTGGTCAATCAGCAGACGATCTCGCGCATGAAGGACGGTGTCATCCTGATCAATGTTTCCCGCGGGCCGATCATCAATGAAGCCGATCTGGCCGTGGCTCTGAAAAGCAAAAAAATATCCGGCGCAGGGCTCGACGTTATTTCCGTCGAACCGATGCTTCCGGATAATCCACTGATCAACGCTCCCAACCTCATCATCACACCGCACATTGCCTGGGCGAGCGTCGAAGCCCGCACCCGGCTCATCGCAATCGCCGCGGACAATATCCGCGCCTTTCTGAACGGCGATGCGTTGAACAGAGTAAATTAGGAGCAGACCTTGTTCGATTCCGCTGAAGGCTTTGCGTAATTCGGCTCAACCGGAAAACGCGGCTCAGTCGATTACAGCAATGGCTTCGATCTCCACGAGGGCGCCTTTCGGGATCGCTCCGACCTCGAAGGCCGCTCTTGCCGGATACGGCTCGGTGAAGAACTCCGCATATACCTCGTTCATCGCCGTGAAGTTTGCGATATCGCTGAGAAGAACCGTTGTTTTTACCACCTTGCTCATGTCCGCGCCGGCTTCCTTCAGAATATTGGAAATATTCGTCAATGCGCGGCGTGTCTGCGTCTGAATGTCATCGCCCGCAAATTCTCCCGTTGCCGGATCGATCGGGATCTGTCCCGATACATAGATCGTATTGCCCGCCTTTACCGCCTGACTGTACGGTCCGATAGCTGCCGGTGCGTTCTTTGTGCTGATTGCTTTACTCATATCTTTGTCCTCTTTTCTTTGGTATTCATTTTCTTAGATCCTGTTCGATTCCGCGTGCCTCGAAATACCGGTGTACCGCGGACTGATAATCTTCTGTTTTCTCCGCTTTCCGGATCCTGTGGATCAGTTTTTTCTCTTCCTCGTCCGCTTCCGTATATCGAAAACTCCAGATATCCTTCATGTGAAAAACGGCGTTCCTGCCGCCCATCGCCTCGCTGTATGCCGCAAACAGATCTGTGAAAAACGCCTCATCCTCTGCGGGAGACAGCGGCTCGCCGCCCTGCATAGAACGAATAAACGCCGGATCGACGAACATATGCCGCCCGATCATCACCGCCTCGAGCGAAGGAAATTGTTTTTGCAGGGAGAAAACAGCACTCTCCGATCGAACGTCCCCATTATAACACACTTTTGCCCGACTGTTTTCGAAACCGTACGCAAAGCTGTCCATATGAACGCCTCCTTTATAATAATCTTCGCGCACACGCGGATGGATCGTGAGCTCGCAGATCGGATAGCGGTTGTAAACGGCCAGGAGCTCCGGAAAGGTCTCTGCCCTTCGAACACCGATCCTCGTCTTGACCGACACACGAATCGCCTTGTCCAGACCGCGTTTCGTGTATTCCCGGAAAAATTCATCGAAGAATTCATCCAGTTCGTCCGCGTCCTCCAGAAAACCGGCTCCCTTTCCCTTAGTCACAACCGTCGGCGCGGGGCATCCCAGATTCAGATTGATCTCCTCATAGCCCAGTTTCGCGATCTCTTCGGCGGCCCAGAGGAACTGCCCGGACTTATTGGTAAGGACCTGCGGAACCACACGGATCCCCGCATTGTTCTCCGGAAGAATATCCCGCAGCTCCTTATTGGTAAACTTCATTTTCTGCGTCAGACCGATAAACGGCGTGTAATATTTGTCAACGCCGGGAAAATACCGGTGATGAAGGCTACGGAACAAATACCCTGTGACGCCTTCCAGCGGTGCAAAATAATAATTCATCCGAATATGCCTTTCCGGGCAATTTTTTTGCCCTTCTTTATTATTTATAATCAATTTATAAACCGCAAAAAAATGGAGAATAAAATTTCTACAAATTTATTCTTCTTTTTTTTGTACTTTTGTGATACAATAAATTAACTTTTTAACTCAGTAAAGTGAAAGAGGTATTTAGAACATGCTGACTGCTTACATCAATGCAAATGTCATCACGATCGATCCGAACCAGCCGAGAGCCGAAGCGTTCCTCGTAGACGGCGAACGTTTCACCAAAGTCGGAACGACCGCAGACATTTTATCGGAAGCGGGAACAGATGCCGAGATCGTTGACCTGAAGGGCGCAACGATCGTTCCGGGCTTTAACGACAGCCATATGCACCTGCTTAATTATGCATATTCCCGCACAAAAATCAACTTTGTAGGAAAAGACTCGATCAAGGAGATCCAGGAGACAGCCAGAGAATATCTGCGGGAGCACCCGCCGGTGGATGGCGGCTGGGTCCTTGGTTCCGGCTGGAACCACTACTCCTTCCCCGAGAACCGTATGCTGAACCGCCAGGATCTCGATGAGGTCTGTGCCGATCATCCGATGGTCTGGACACGCTGCTGTGAGCACACCGTTGTCTGCAACACGCTGGCGCTTGAGAAGATCGGTATCACCGACGACACGCCGAATCCGGAAAGCGGCATTATTATCCGCGACGAGGAAGGACACGCGACCGGTATTCTTCAGGAAACAGCCCGCTATCTCGCTTACGGAAAGCTCCCGGATATGAGCGTTGAAGAGATCAAGGCGATGCTCGCCGAAACGATGGATTACATGTCCGCGTTCGGTATTACCTCCGTTCAGTCCGAGGATTTCGAGACCTTCTCCTCTAAAAACTGGAGAAATGTTATTCAGGCTTACCGGGAACTTGAAGCGGAAGGCAAAATGAAGATCCGCGTTACGGAGCAGTGCTGTCTGCTCACGCCGGAACGCTTCAACGAATTCCTTGCCGAAGGCCATTACCATGGCGAAGGAAGCGATCTGTTCCGCATCGGACCGTTAAAGCTCTTCCTGGATGGTTCCATCGGACCGCGTTCCGCTTATCTGACGCAGGAATACAGTGACGATCCGGGCAACTTCGGTGTACAGGATTTCCCGCAGGACAAGCTCAACGAGATGGTAAACCTCGCGCAGGCGAACGGTTTCAACGTTGTCTGCCACGCCATCGGCGACGCGGCTATGCTGCAGGGTCTCGAGGCTTTCGCCGACGCGAAGAAAAATCATCCGCTCGAAGGTGTCCGCAACGGTCTGATCCATGTACAGATCACGACCAATGAGATCATCGACCGCATGAAGGAGGACGGCATCATCGCCTATGCGCAGCCGATCTTCGTCAACTCCGATATGCACTGTGTGGAAGGCCGCATCGGTGCGGAGCGCATGGCAACCTCCTACGCGTTCAAAACGATCCGTGAGAAAGGTATCGTCGAACCGTACTCTTCCGATTGTCCGGTTGAGTCCTGCAATCCGGTCGACAGCCTGTATGTATCCGTCAATCGCAAGGATCTGAACGGTTATCCCGAGAACGGTTCCTGGCATCCGGAAGAAAAACTCAGCGTCGAGCAGATGCTGCAGGGCTTCACCATCGACGGTGCTTACGCTTCCTATGATGAAGACAGGAAGGGTTCCATCGAGGCAGGCAAGCTCGCCGACTTCGTTGTTTTCAATCTGGATCCGACAGCGATCGATCCGGAAGACCTTCTGTCCGTAAAAGCACAGGCAACCTATCTGGGAGGCAAGTGCGTATCTTCCCGTTCCTGATTGTTTTCCGAAAAGCGTTCTGTGAATTCCGCAGATATTTACCCGCAGGAAGCAGACGTTTTTGACGGTATGCAATATAAAATATGAAAAAAGGAGAAATGACACACAATGGGTAAACTGAGAGAAAAAATCGCCAAAGCCGACGAGAAGCTTCAGCTGAATGAAGAAGCCTTTCGTCCGAGCGGATGGGTCGTTGCTGTTGTACTGATCTTCCTGATCGCCGCAATGAGTACATCCATCTTCCTGTTCGAGCAGCATCTTCACATCACCATGCTGATCTGCATGGGATTCACGATCCTGCTCCTTGTCCTTGACGGCTGTTCCTACTCAAAGATCGAGAAGGCCATGCTTCACGGAGGTCTTCTGGTAATCCCGACACTGCTGGTACTCTTCTGTATCGGTGCGCTGATGGGTTCCTGGATCGCAAGCGGAACTGTTCCGATGATCATCTACTGGGGTCTGAAGCTGATCAACCCGGCAGCCTTTCTGGCAACCGCCTGCATCGCCTGCATGATCACCTCTCTCGCAACCGGTTCTTCCTGGTCAACCGTAGGAACCGTCGGCGTAGCGCTGATGGGTGTCGGCCTCGGCCTGAATATCAACCCGGCCATGACAGCAGGTGCCGTTGTATCCGGTGCTGTTTTCGGTGACAAGATGAGCCCGATGTCCGATACGACCAACGTAGCTCCGGCCGTTGCGGAGGCGGATATCTTTGATCATATCAAGGCTATGATGTTTACCGGCGGCCCGGCAATCGTGATCGCCCTTATCATTTATGTAATCATGGGTATCAATCATCAGGGTGATGTCGATTCCGCTACCATCGACGCGATCACTTCCGCTCTGAAGACCGGTTTCCATCTGAACGCATGGACACTCGTTCCGATCGTTGTTGTATTTGTTCTCGCTATCAAGAAAGTTCCGGCTTTCCCGACACTGCTGATCTCCGGTCTTCTGGCCGCGGTTATCGCACTCTTTGCGCAGGGTTCCGGCTTTGTCAACATCCTTTCCGTCATGGAAAACGGCTTCGTCTCCGAGACAGGCATCGCCGAGATCGACAAGCTGCTGTCCCGCGGCGGTATCTTCTCTATGAACTATAACGTAACGCTCAGCGTTATTGTAATGGTTTACGGCGGACTTCTCGAGAAATGCGGTATCCTCGCAGTCTTCCTCGATAAGATCAAAGGTCTTACCAAGACTGTCGGCACACTGGTTCTTACCACCGTTATCACCGAGATCGCTCTGAACCTGCTGACCGCTTCCCAGTACCTCACCATCGTACTCGGCGGCCGTCTCCTGATTCCTTGCTACAAAGAGAAAGATATGCTTCCGCAGACGCTTTCCCGTACACTGGAGGATTCCGGTACCGTAACATCGATGCTGATCCCGTGGAACCTCTGCGGTGCCTTCGCTACCGCTGCTCTCGGCGTAAACAGCTTCGTATACCTGCCGTACGCATTCTTCAACCTGCTCACACCGGTGATCGCGATACTCTGGGGCTTCCTCGGAAAATTCCAGTGGAAGACCGGCGAGATCCCGAGCAAACGTACCTATCGTGATGTTCAGGAAGACGAAAAACCGGCTGAAGCCTAACTTAGCCTGATTTACAAAAAAGCTGCCGCACGTTTCGTGCAGCAGCTTTTTTTGTGTTATCATATATGGACAGGCTTTGCTTCGTGCGAAGGAAGATGTGTACTCTTCATGCAGTCTGGGACTCTGCCTGCATTTGATTTGCAATCTGCATTTGATTTGCAATTGGAGGAAATAAACTATGATCAAAGTCGATCTGATCACCGGCTTTCTCGGGTCCGGAAAAACGACCTTTATCCGCTCCTATGCCCGCCATCTGCTCGATGATGGAACACGCATCGGTATCATCGTGAACGACTACGGTGCCGTCAATGTCGATATGATGCTTCTGAGCGAGCTGCTTTGTGATGACTGCAACGTCGAAATGGTCATCGGCGGCAACACCTATGAAGACCATCTGCGCCGGTTCAAAACAAAACTCATCTCGCTTGCCATGATGGGATATCAGCGTGTGATCGTTGAGCCGTCAGGGATCTTCGATGCGGATGAATTCTTCGACGTTCTCCGCGACGAGCCGCTCGATCGCTGGTACGAACCCGGAAATGTCATCACCCTCCTCGACACAGGGCTGGATATCCCGCTCTCCCGCGAAGCAGACTACCTTCTCGTCTCACAGGCCGCCAATGCAGGCCGCATCGTGATGAGCCGTACACAACAATACCCTTCCGACAGAAAAGACGCTGTAATCACCTATCTGAGAAACTGTATGCGGGAATTCCATTGCAGCCGCGACATTACGGGCATCGTGATCGACAGGGAATGGACGGAATTTACCGATAGAGACTGGACTGACTTGTTCACCTGCGGCTACGCGAGTGCCGACCACGTGCGCATGCCGGTCAGCCGCATGAGTGACTTTGACTCCCTGATCTATATGAAACCGCCGGTAACCGAAGACGAACTGCGCAGCAGTATCGCCCCGCTGATCAATGACCCCAAAGCCGGCGGCATCATCCGGATCAAGGGCTTTCATCCCCTCCCGGACGGAACATGGCTTACCGTCAACATCACCCATGACCACGCCGAGATCACGCCCGCTGCCATCGGCCAGGACGTCCTCCTCGTCATCGGCGAAAACCTCGACCGTGACTACATCAACGCGCATTTCCATATGCAGGCATTATGACCGCTTTTGCATGCACCGGATCCGAAAAAAACGAGGTACCTTTTCGGTACCCCGTCAAAAGTCCTGTCTATATTGTACGAAACCCCTGGTTTACTGTCAAATTCCTTATCCCAAATTCCGTTGAATTCGTCAGCCGTTCTCCTCTTCCGCTTCCTCTTCAAGCGGTGCCGCGGCCTCCTGCAGGAATGTCCGATATCCTTCCCGAACCTTGATCGGAGCGGCAATCGTCATTTTGCTGCCAAATGAAGCCACCCACCCGTAAAACGGCGCGCTGACCGCGATCGGCAGTGTTACGTGGAAATGCAGCTCATCCTCAGGCACGATCATGATATCGGTGCCGAAGCGGTCGAGGATCGAACCCGCGCAGCAGTTATCACAGCGCAGGGTAACATCCTTTACCTTGCCGTCCGATGTACCGAAGAATTTCTTGCCCTCCTCGGTGGGGTTGATCCTTCCGTCCGCTACAGTCTCCCGATCGGTATCCTCAACCTGAAGGTGGATCATCTTGTCGATCCGGTAGAACTTCATATTCCGGCCGCCGACGGGAATCCCCATCAGATAATAGCTCTCCGCAATCCAGGTCAATGCGCAAGGATTCACATAAAAGCATTCGCCGTCATTGAGGATCCTGTGTTCTTTTCTAACGGTCCATTCCACATACTGGAAGGAGACCTGCTTTCTCCGGTAGATCGCCGCATGCAACTTATCGATCGCGTACAGGACCGTCTCATTCTGCGTCTTCGGCCGGTCCATCAGAATGACCTGCTGATGAAGCTGCTTCGCTTTATATTTACTGGTAAGCTTCTCCAGGCGGTCGATGAGGTCCCTGGAACGCCGCTCCGAGATGGAAGGCGTCACCTGCACACTGTCGATCATCATCATCAGTTCGGGAAACTCGAGCAGCCGGCTTCCCATGAAATAGCCGTGCAGATTTCCCTTCACCGTGATGATGTCCACACCAGCTTCGACTAAGGTCTCGATATCGCTGTAGATACTTCTGCGGTCGGCAAAGATATCATATCTGCTGATCAGAATATGAATAATATCCGCAGCCGAAAGAATATGTTCCTCGTCGGTTTCCTGTTTCAGGATCTGATACACATAGAACATCCTCAATTTCTGCTTATGTACTGCCATGCTGCAAGTTTCCCCTCTCATCTTGTTATTGGCGTCGTTGTCTTATGGAGAAATTTGGTTACGTCTGTATAATGGTGTAAATTGAAAACTTAAAAAGAGCCAAGTGCTCATCTCTTAGGTATAATGAAAATCGACCAAAATCAACATAATACCAAGGAGGATGAACACAATGGCTCAACTC
>Ga0326511_10000036_pt1 | contig 102485 bp, 96 predicted proteins | sample 0_2496_0518_D_FD_203701 | JGI IMG/M metagenome (GOLD analysis project Ga0326511, IMG submission 203701) | Bovine rumen microbial communities from UC Davis, California, United States - 0_2496_0518 | ecosystem: Host-associated > Mammals > Digestive system > Stomach > Rumen | place: USA...
ACAAAATACTTTTGGTATGATTGGTATGTAATGTACCAGAAGTAACCAGTCTTTCACCTTTGGGAACTTTTTCCAGCTTTTTGATGAGGGATAAGGAAATTGCAGAATAAATTGCAAAAATCACGACTGCAAATACAATGATACTGCGAATCAATCGCCCAAGACAGCCCGTTCTTCTCCTGCGTCTGCGTGGGGGAGGGTCTTGCCGTTTGGGATAATTGGGGGGGTGTTGAATATAGTCATCAGATGCCCGACGTGGTTGGGAATAGCGAGGTTGTGTCCTCTGTTGGGATTGAGGGGGTCTTTGTTGGGGTCTCTGACGGGGTTGCTGAGGTCTTTGTTGAGGCTGTCGGGGTCTTTGCTGAGGGCGTTGTTGTGGTCTGGGCTGATAGGTTGGGGGAATGTCCTCATCCTCATCATACAAAATTTTGGTGTGATAATCATCATCTTCATCATACACGGAGGAATATTCTTCTTCAGTGTATGCAGGAAAGGGAATAGTATATTCCTCTGTATCGCTTCCATAATCCTCATGTCTTGGTTGTGGGGCAGGGAAAGCGGTTGTGGGAGGTTCAGAAAAATTTTGTGGATATTGCGGAACAGAGGGCGGAACGTAGGATTCTTGCTTTTTGCGAGGTCTGGGGAGGTCAGAACCGCCGCTTCTGTTTTGTGTATCGTTCATTTACTCACTCCTTGTTAATCAATGCGCCGAACGCTGACAGCTATCAAAGTGATGATGGAAATAAGCAGTTGCAATAACAGCATTTTTGCAGGTGTCAGTCCCACTTGTAAAATGGCTTCCATCACGACAAGCCCCATTCCCAAAAGAATGCCGACGGCTTGCAGAAAAACTCCCAATACTGCGGAACGGCGCACGGACTTTGAACCAATAATCAACTGTGCTAATGCTGTGAATGTTCCATCACAAGCCATTGACGTACTCAAAGTGTCAACAGATTTCACTTCGGCGAAATATTCAGAATGCATTCTTGCAGGGATAATTTTTAACAGCTCCCTTGGAATGTCAAACAATTTGGAAAGCTTATCTAATGTGATAATGGGGTCTACACTGCGGAGGATGATACAGACATCTTGGTCAGTGCATTGCTGTATCCAGAAAGTGGTCTTTTTATCGGGGATAATCTCAATCAAAAATAATGCTGCCAGATTGCCGGATACAGAAAGATAAAGTCCCTCTTGATTGACTCCAATCATTTCCGCTTCTCTTGCTAAGGAAGGCAAACCCTCAATATTATGGGAAGTCATCAATTCACGATTTCCCAACAAGATACGCTGATTGTGAATCCATCCTGAAAGCCCGATAGAATCCTCATAGACATAATTTTCAACAGGGTATGTCATGCGGTCAGTCCCTTGTAACACTTCAATCAACGCTTCTTTCAATGCGCTTCCAGCGTACCAAGCCAAACTTGCAGCACAGCGGATGGGTTCTTCCATTTTGGCACTGGTGAACATCCGGATTCCAGCGATTTTAATGGAATTTTTCGGGAATAGAGCGGAAGCATCCAAAAGAATGGAATTGGTATCATAAAAATCTTCCACACTCTGATACCCCAGCATTAGAGCCTTATTTCTTGTCATTCGTCTGGTGGCACGGAATAACGGCAAATTCGCTGTAAAGGTGATGGCGGAACAACTGCTGATTGTCACGAACATGATGAAAAGCACCAGCCCATACATGAATGTTTCCGCACGAAGGGCGGTAATTGCCACAGAAGTTGCCAACGAAAGAATGATGGCAATTGGTGCAGCAAGCCGACAGAAACGGTCTGCAACATCTGCTGAATAAGTATAACGTCTGAAATTCACAAGAGAATTTACTTTTCTCATAGCGGTCATAATAGGAAAATCTGGAAGAATCCCCCTTGCTAAATTATCCGCTCTTTGTTCATCTTCAATGATATTGATACCATGGCAATTGAATTCTCCGGAAACTACCAATAAATTGGTTTGTTCACGGCTGATAATTAACATCTTTCCCATGGTATGCATCAATAAGGTGAAGACAATGCACGGCAAATAATACGGCATGGAAACTCCCTTTATCACTATCCAGAAAATATTTACCACCATTGCAAAGACGGATACAATCAGGGAGACGGCTGCTAGGCTGTCCGTATCCGCTTGAAACTTCAATAAACGGAAAATACCATTTTTCAGTACTGGAGTACAGACCACACAAGCGGCAACCCCCAGTAATAATTGTATGGTTGCTTTCACAATGAGATTCATTTCTGTGACCCATCGGAAGGGCAACAACAAAATCAAGCCTAAAAATAACACAATTGCCAAAGAAAGCATACGAAATGAAATTGCACTCCTCAATTCTGCAATATCTGCACGAATTTCAGCCGCATTATCCAAATCCATGACTTCTTGACGGCGTTTATTTTCGGCTTCCGCCTCTTCTTTGGTACGTTTGATTTGGACATCAAGAACGCTTCCTTGTTTTCCGCTTTGACCAGAGTCGGGGCTTGGTTTTTCTGTTCTGGGAGCTGGTTCAACATCAACAGGCTGAACTGCATCCAGAGGGTGGGTCATGGTGATAATATCCTTGATGTCAAGGCGGAGCGTTTCAGTTCCGGCAGCAGTTAAAGCAGGTTCATGCTTTTTCTTTTTTCGCTTTTGGATTTTTTTAGCACCATTGACTTGGGTGTAAAGATATTCACCGTCGGGGCGTTCTTTGGCATAAGTATAATCTTGTGTTTGTTGTTTCCGGTTTTTTCCTCTTCTGCGCTTTTTATTTCGTTTGTTACTTTCGGCGATTTCCCTCGCACGAGTGGAATCACTCATTCTGCGAATTTTGGTAGTATCATCTGAATAGGTGGCATAGGGGGAGGAAGGGCGGGGGGGTTCGGGATTTTCTTCAGGAGGGGAATATTTTTTTTCGGGAGTAGGTTCGGGCTTTTCTTTTTCGTCTTGAGGTTTTTCATTCAGAAATTCATCAAGATTGAGGTTGTCTTTCTTCATGGGTATAAAGTTCACCTTCTTTGCCGTAGTACTTCATACATAAAAATTCCGGCTGCTACAGAGGCATTCAGGGAAGTAATTTTCCCCATCATAGGCAATTTCACAAGAAAGTCACATTTTTCCTTGACAAGTCTGCTGATGCCGTTCCCCTCTGAACCAATGACCAAAGCAACAGCTCCGTCAAAATTGGTTTCCGTATAAAGTGTACCATTCATATCTGTTCCATAAATCCAGATGCCTTCTTTTTTCAATTGTTCAATTGTCGATGCAAGATTTGCCACTCTTGCCACAGGCAACCAGCTTGCTGCACCGGCTGAGGTTTTATTCACAATTGGGGAAAGAGTGGCACTGCGCCTTTTTGGAATAATCACACCATCTGCGCCGGCAGTTTCAGCCGTCCGGATGATAGCACCCAAATTATGGGGGTCTTCAATTTCATCACAAATAATCAAGAAAGGCTTTGTTCCCTTTTGTTGGGAGACAGCAAGAATTTGTTCTAACGTGGCATATTCCGCCAATGCACCAACAGCAACAACACCCTGATGCACACCGCCTTCCGCCATTTGGGAAAGCTTTTGTTCTGTCACCGTTTTGATGACAGCACCGGATTCTTTCGCCAATGCAATGATTTCACCAAGTCCGCCAGAAGTCGCACTGATATAAAGGGTATCAATGGCATGACCGCTTTTCAGTGCTTCTTTGACTGGATTTCTTCCAATGATGATACGGCTATCATCTTCATGTGGTTTTTCTTTTCTCACTTGAATTCACACTCACTTTGTATTTGTTTTGTTACTTTTTTCATCTTCACAGCTATACTATACATTATAACATGGTTACAAAAAAATTACAAGCCCTTTTTGTATACATCTGCAAAAAAATTTTTTCAAAATGGTGAAATTAACATAATATGGTAGAAATATTGTTGATTTATGGCTTAATGCTGAAAAATATCCAGAAAATACCAGCAGAAACCGCCATTCCCAAAAAGAAGAGAAATAAATTTCCATGACTTTTGTGTTGTTTCATAGTTGTTCCGAATAATTCCGCCGTTTCTCTTTGGGCTGCTTTGGCTGGAACGTCTTTGACTTCGGGTCTGACATAGAGGACAGCCCTTTCAAAGTAGGCACTATCAGGGCGGTTGACTTCAATCACGTTTCGATTTACACCTTTAATCATTCTAGTTGCTCCTTTCCGGAAATTCCTTCCTACTCTGAGGATAACCAATTTTTTCGGAATTATGCAAAAAAGAAAAAAGCCGGCAAAAATACCGGCTTTTGATTCAATTGTAATCGCATCAATAAGCATCAGCCTTAGCCTTCAAAAGTGCTTCATGAGCATTTTCATAGTTAGAACCGTAGCCCACACCGTCAATATGGTTCACCTTTTCTACATTAATTGTTCCAACAGAGTAATAACCAACGTTATCCGTTGCAGCACTATCCGCATAAACAGCAGCCTTCACAGTGTACCTGTCAACATAGACTGACCAATCGTGCTGGTCAGCACCAGAAACCATTCTATTGACATAATTCACAACGTCTTCAATGCAAGCATCTCCTGAACCGCCTGCACCATCTGTAACAGAATAGGTGAAACCGCCTGTTTCTCCAGAATAAGAGATGATAATTTCTGACTTATCATAGAAAAGGCTTTTCGTCTCGGCAGGTCTGTCGATAGAACGGTATCTCTGAACGGCAGACTGCATTGCATTATATACCATTTTAGCATTGGAATTCGCTGTCTTGACACGAGCTTTCCAATAATAAGTTGTCATTGTAGGGGTTAAAATTGCCGTTAAAATAACAATAATCGCAATGACAACAATCATTTCAGTCAAGGTAAAACCTTTTACCTGTTTTTTAGTGCTTAACATTTTCATCTTATCCACCTTTCCAATACAAGGAGTTCAAAATTCATTCACAATTTAAGTATACCATAATTTTCGCAAAAAGTCAACCTATTTCCAAATTTTTATTTTTGATGTTCTGCACAAAAAAGTAATGTTGGATTTAGATGAAATGCCATTTTTAGTCGCCTGTTCCTTCTAATCCGGCTTGCAAAGCGGAGCTGAAATCAATGACACCACCATTGGTATGTGCATCTTTGACAGTATTGGGAACTGGAAAAGTACCAACATACCCATCACCGCTTTTTCTCTGGATACAAGTGCTGACAACTGAATCAGCCTGAATTTGAATTGCCCATTCTGCGCCGGACAACTTTGGAAAATATTCATAAATATGTGTACATAATGTAGAGTCAAAATTTGCTCCCTGTGAGGTATCCTTAGAATAAATACCTTCTGGAACAGGATGTTCCACATCCGCTTCACGGCAAGCAACGGAAGCAGCATTATACAAGGTTTTGGCAGAAGAATTGACAGCGGAAAGCTTCGCTTTTGTGACATAGCCCAGCATACTAGGCACAAGAATTGCCGCTAACACACCAATGATTGCAATGACTACAATCAATTCCACCAAAGTAAAGCCCTTTAAAGTTTGATTACTTTTCATGGTAATACCCCCTTAACCTATGAAAACGAAAACGTTTTCATTTTTTATACAAAACAAGAGTCGATTTATTCTTTCTATTACAAATAGTATATCATAACGTTCACAATTTGTCAATACTTTTTTTAAAAAAATATAAAAATATTAAAATATCGATAAAAAAATACTGATAAAAAATTATCTAAGAAAATAGTTGCCATTCTTCTTTCAGAGTGGTATAATAATAAGGTAGACGAAAGAAACAAATCCAAAAGATAGAGGAGATATTATGAAACATTGTTTACGAAAGCTTGCTTGTGGGGGATTGGCTATCCTGCTATTGTTTGTTTCCATTGGTTGTTCCTATCAACAGAAAAACGATGGAACAGGATATTTATTCACATTGGAACTTTCTGGAAATCCGGCGTGTCTTGACCCGCAGTATACAGAAAATGTGAATGCATTCCCGATTATTGCCAACATGATGGAAGGGCTATTTCGATTGGATGCTGATGGAAATGCTGTCCCAGCAGAAACAGAAGAATATATTGTATCTGATGATGGGTTACAGTATCGTTTCCGTATCAAGGAAGATTGTTATTGGTATGGTGCAGACATTGACCCAGAAAAGCCGTTACCTGTGACAGCGGAAGATTATGTTTTTGCATTCCAAAGATTGGTAGACCCTGCCATGCGTTCGCCTTATAGCCAAAAAGTCGATTTTCTCAAGAATGCGTCAAAAATTATTGCAGGGAAAGCAGATGCGCAGTCTCTAGGGGTTTTGGCACTGGATGACAAAACCATTGAATTCCAACTGGAAAAGCCAAATCCGGAATTTTTGCAGATTCTTGCACAAAATTATACAATCCCATGTAATGAGAAATTTTTCCGTTCCTCAAAAGGTCGTTATGGTTTAGATGAAAAGACCATTCTCAGCAATGGCGCATTCTATCTGACCAAATGGAATTATGACCAATACAGCACCGGAAATTTCATCACCATGCGAAAAAATAAGCTTTACTATGATGCAGATGCAGTTTCACCAAGTAGCCTGCAATTCAATATTTCTCACGACAAAACAGAAGCACAACAGAACTTTGCAGATGGGAATTCAGATGCCATTGTCACAGATGTTTACCCGAAAGATTACCTCACTTCTGCAAAATATACCGTCAAAGAAAGCCGGTCTATTACTATGGGTTTAATTTTTAACCCTGAACATCCTTTGTTGAAAAATGATAAACTACGTCAAGCCCTTGCTTGTAGTATCAATCGGGTGGAATTGAATTCCATTGTCAGTGAAGATATTGAGCCGGCATATGGGTTAATTGCACCAGCTGTAACAATGTTGGGGCGGTCTTATCGAGAATTATATGCAGATGAACCGCTTGCAATGCCTTATGACCCTATCACCGCAGGGAAACTTTTCGAGCGTGCTTCCGCAGAATTGGGACTCAATTCCATGAATACCGTTCAGATTATGGTATCAAGTACCATTCGTGATACCGATGCATTGTTAGCGATTTGTCAGGAATGGCAGAATATTTTTGGCTATTATATTGGCATTGAAACCGTTTCACCGGATGAATATAACCGCCGTCTCAAAGAAGGGGAGTATTCCATTGCATTATGGGGCTTTACTCCTGACAGAAACAGCGGTTATGCCACATTGAAAACATTTGATTCCTATAGCGATTTAATGCAATTTCGGAGTAATTACTTTTCAACCCTTCTGGATACACTTTCCACAGCTGATAAAGTTGCAGATTCTATCGTACTTTATGGCACAGCAGAACAAACCGCCATCAATACCCGTGCATTTATTCCATTATTTTACAAAAATAGATATTTGATTTACACGTCTGTCAATACAGATATTGAATTCAATCCCTTTTTGGGGTCAGTTTCCTTCCGGAATGCAAAGCATTTTTCGTGAAGTGAATAAAAAACGTACACGAAATTCGTTATTTTGCACAAATTCCAGAATTTTTCTAAAGAAAATTTGCTTTTCCTCTTGATTTTTTTTGAAAAGTGTAGTATAATAGAACCATACTAAAAACCGCCATTTGGCAGATTGGAGGCAGACTCATGAGTGAAATGGAATACAATGCACCAGAATCCTTTGTATTGACAGATGAGGAAGGTGTTGAACATGAGTTCGAGCTTTGGGACATTGTAGAAGAGGGCGGTAATGTTTATTACGGTTTGATTCCCCATGAAGCAAAAATTGAAGAAGATACAGAGCTTGTCATTCTCAAAGTTGGTGAGGAGAACGGCGAAGAATATCTTGCAACAATTGATAATGATGAGGAATATGACAGAATCGGTAAAATTTTCCTTGACCGTGCTGCTGAAGAGGACGAAGAAGAGGAAGAATGATAGTTTAGCTTATTGACTGCCTTGTTCGGGTAAATGTAGTTTTTATAATCCTACAACTTTATTACGGGAGCTTGATGCTCTGACTGAGGATTGCAGACCTCCCGTTTCCGTCTGCATGCGGACGGATTCGGACGTTGGGAGCGAGAGACTTTCAGGCGGGCACCCACCTTGCGGAGACGCTAGGTTTTATGTGCTATGTGACGGCAAGGCGGTTAATTTTGAAAACAATCCCCTTTTGCAGAGATGCAGAAGGGGTTACTTTTCATTATCTTTTGACAAAATCATAAAAAGGACTCCCTTTTTCAGAGAGTCCTTTTCGGTATCACTTGACAGGAAGTGTCACGAGGTCAACCAGAGATTTCAGAATATTGAGTGCATCTGTATCATTAACAAGGGAATCTCCATTCACATCAGCATTTGCTTTTCCTTGTGTGTCAATTTCCTCTATGCCTAACAGATGTTGATTCAGAAGAAGTACATCCGCAATATCAACAATTCCGTCACAGTTGACATCACCACAAACAGGTGTTTCGCTGATATAATCCGGTTCAGGCGCACCAGCTGGAGGAGTTCCCCATACACGGCTTCCTTCTGTGTAGAGGGTAATGCCGTCAGTAAATTCAGGGGCTTCATTGAGTTCTTTTCCGATTTCGGTAGCAGTGCGGATGGTATTTCGGCTATAGTCATTAGAGGAATCCCAAATGAAGGTATAGAGGTCACCGCCATTTTCTCCTTCGCCTGCAATAATGGCTTGTTTATCCGCCATGAGTGCAAACTGGAATTGTTCTGTTCCATAGAATTTATAGTCAGGGAAGTGAATTTCAATATAGCAGTCACCATTATCATTATACTGCACTAAATCCCAAGTAACCTGATATTTTCCATCAGAATTAGACTTGATAGAATCATAGTCCATGCGGACATTAATGTCATCAATGTTCTGACCATATTTCAGGAGTTCGCCGATATTGAAATAATATCTTGCATCCATTCCGTTGAGGTATCTGGGCGGTAAGAAGGCATGGTTATCAATTTCAATCAGAATCTGTGTTGCCATGTTATCTTCCTGACCGACAGCAGCTTTCAGGGTAAATTCCTGAATTTCGCCTTTCATGCTTTCTTCAGAAGGTGGGAAATTGGGTTCGGGCTTGTCGCCAGCATCCTTACCGTAGTAATAATACAAACCTGCACAAGCACCCACGAAACCAGCGTTATAGTCCACAGCAACTTCATTATAAATGTAGTCTTTTGTGAGGTCTCTGTGCCAGTCGATAGCATCAGGGCCACCAACCAATGCACCCCATAATACATGGGTCTGGTCTACAGGGTCATCCATGTTGAGGGTAGTCGAACCATGAGCGGCTCTATGGTGTGGATGAGATGCGCCATTTTCGAGGTCATAGCCGACAATATAGGAGCGTCCCATCGGGTTGTTACCCATGATATAACTCATTTGCCCCTTAGACCATTCCACAAAGGTCATATCTCCGGTTTCCTTTGCATAAACCATAGCTTCCAATTGAGCGGCGGTATCATAACGAGCCGAACCGTAATCGTTGAGCATTGCAAAGCCGGCAGGAGTTTTCTTGAGCCATGCGCCGTCTTCTTCGGGGAGGTCAGCAATTTCCTTGGCGGTGATGGTAGTATTCCAAACTTCATCATCCATGCCAAAATTTTTATGAGCGGTGACAGCGGCAGGAAGTCCGGTAGCCTTTGCAGCCTCTTCAGGGGTCATGCCTGACCAGAATTCGAGATTCCAGCGGAAAATATACCAGTCTCTGGAACAATTGGTAATGGGTGCAAGTTTCGCAAATACTCCGCCCCATACAGTATCCCAGCAATGAACCCAGATATTTTGCCAGCAGTTACCAGTATCCTTGATAATTCTCTTGATGTAACCAGTGTAAGGGTGTGCGCCCATATCGCCGGAAATGTTTTCATTCACATGAATAATATGGTCAATATAATCCCAGTCATCCGTACACTCATACAGCCAGACCGCAGCCCAAGCCAATTCATCATAGTCATAGCTGGAAGTATAGAATCCGCCGTCATAGCCTAAAGAGGTCACAACCATGCTGGAATTTTCAACTCCTGCATTTGCTGCATCGGGGTCATCTTCGGAATAGCCCTGTTCAGCATCCTTGTCAGTTTGTCCGGCTGTTTTGCCGTCGGAATTGGTGTTAGTTTGTTCGGAATGGGTTTCACGAGCGAATTTATAGAGAGCCTTAGCAGCTTTCAGGGATTTTTCTGCATATTCGGGGTCAGTATCCTTGAAATTGAGGTAATTGACCGCCAAGGAAGCCGCAACTCCTGCACACATATCAGAAGCCGGAGTTTCACGGGTGGCGAAATATGCCGGACGGTTGAAATCCAGTAACCAAGTACCCTGTAATTCGGGAGTCAGCCAATAATTATGGTCAATGTTACCTTCACCGACTTGATAGCAGAAGGCGAGAACATCTTCCCCATTTTCATCATAGTAAAGGCATTTCAGATAGAAGTCATTGAACCAGCGGAGAATTTCCTCTGTATGTTCTGCCTGTCCTGCATCTGCATAAGCATCACGGAATTCATAATAGCCCCAGCCCAATGTAGAAGCGGCATAAGACCCCGGAAGACAGAATTTCACGCAGTCACCAGCATCATGCATACCACCGGAAACATCAATCGTTCCGTCACCGTCAGGGTCGAGAATGTCTCTGTGAGCATCAATGAATTCTTGTGAGAGGTTTGTACCGGCTTTGGCTTCTGTCATGGGGATGAGAGGAACGTGTGCATCCTCCGTGTGACAATCTCCACGCCATTCCAAGTTCCCGCCTGTGATACCGCTTCCGCATTTATTCGCATCATAGAAATATAGTGAGAGTTGTAATGCCTTTGCGAAATTTACATCAACAGGGCTAAGAGTGGAGGGGTCAGGAAAAGTTTTTTCGCTGTCTTCTACTTTTCCGGGGTCTTCTCCGGCATCAGCCTGAGCAGTGAAACCCCCTGTTCCAGAAATCAGCATTGCACAGCTCGCAAGCAGGGCAATCAGCCGACTGCTGAAATGTTTCTTCATGTAAAACCCTTCTTTCTGTAAGATAATGATATGTCTGTTTCAAATTTTCGTATAATTTAACAGGAAATCGACAGACAGTATACATTTATATTTTAGATGATTTTGAAGGAAATGTCAAGAGATTTTGAAAAAAAATTGTGAAAATTTTGAATTTTTTATGACATGAAAGGAGAGTGTCCAAAATGTAATATCGAAAACGATTTTTCCGTATTGTCAAGTGTGGGCAATATACAATTTGTAAATTCAAGAAAAATTTTAAAAAACAGTTGATTTTATAAAAAAAATATGGTATGATATAATATGAAGAGCAGAACACTGTCTGTCCCCTCAACAGGCAGATGAAGTTCTGAAATAGATTGGATAGGAGGTTTGCTCATGAAAGTTTTTCTGTACCTTGACACCAAGGAAGGCACTATTCACGCTTCAGAGAATCAGAAGTTGACTGGTTGCAGAATTAACTTGCAAAAAGGTGACAATGTTTCACGTTACAATGTTGCTGGTGCAACAGAAGACGAAATGGGTCTGCTTGATGTAAGCTGTGTGAAATGTCAGACAGTTTATCTGAAAAAAATGATGAAAGCAGACAAGAAAGAAAGAGCGAGAAAAGTCAAGGAGGAACGCCGCAGGAAAAAAGCCGGACTCGATAGGGAAGACGAGGGTATGGTAAACCTTGCTGAGGCACAGGAAAGAAAAAAACAGGAAGAAGAGGAAGCAAGACGCATGGAAGAAATGCGAATTGCTGCCGCAGAAGAAGAGGCTGCTCGTATCAAAGAGGCAGAGGCAAAAGTTGCTGCCGAAGCGGAACGACGTGCTGAAGAAGCTGCCAAGCGTGCTGATGCCGCAATGACTGAAGAGGGCAGACGTGCCGCTCAGACTGGTGCAGTTCCTGTTATGGCTATGCCGAACCGTCCGAAACCTGCAAAACCAGCACCCTCTGCACCGCAGAAAAATGAATTCGCTAGTGAATTTGAAGAGCCTGATTTCGGTGAATTTGTTCCACCTACACCCCAGAAACCCAAGGCAATGGCAAAACCCAAGCCGAAGCCAGCAGTAGAAGACGATTTCTCCAAATACGTCCTTCCTAGTGGTCAGAATCCCACAGAAGCTGCCTTTGAAGCAGATGCCAAGAAACAAGAAGAGAAAAAGCCAAGAAGTATCTCCAATTTCTTCGGAAATGATGATGATATTATGGCGCAGTTCGGTGTATCCGCTCCCAAAAAAGAAGAACCAAAACTTTCCAAAAAAGAAGAAGCAAGACAGGCTGCTGCAAAGAAGTCTTCGATGTTGAAGCCAACCACCCCTGCACCAGCTCCCAAAATGGGCGCAAAGTTCCTCACCTCTGTTGCAGATATTATGGCGGAATTTGGCATTAAACCCAAGCAACCCAAGGAAACCATTGATGACCTTGTAGCAGAATTTGGGAATAGTCCGCAGCAGGTAACACCTGCCCCAGCTCCCCCAGTTCCAGCAGTAGAACCATTCAATTCTTCTGGTTCTGCAATGAATGAATTGATGCAGGAATTCGAACCTAAGAAGCAAGAGAAACCACAGTCTAGCTTGACAGATGGTATGGACGATTTTATGTCCGAGTTCAGCGTTCCAACTTTGAATGCACCATCGAAAAAGCCTGAACCCATTCCGGAAGAAAAAACACAGTCCAGCGGTCTGATGAGTGGTATGGATGACTTGATGGCAGAATTCCAAGTTCCGACTTTGGGCGGTTCTGCGAAAAAGCCGGAATCCGTTCCAGAAGAAAAACCACAGTCCAGCGGTCTGATGAGTGGTATGGATGACTTGATGGCAGAATTCCAAGTTCCGACTTTGGGCGGTTCTGCGAAAAAGCCGGAATCCGTTCCGGAAGAAAAACCACAGTCTAGCGGTTTGATGAGTGGTATGGATGACTTAATGGCAGAATTCCAAGTTCCGACTTTGGGCGGTTCTGCGAAAAAGCCGGAATCCGTTCCGGAAGAAAAACCACAGTCTAGCAGTTTGATGAGTGGTATGGATGATTTAATGGCAGAATTCCAAGTTCCGACTTTGGGCGGTTCTAAGAAACCTGAACCCATCCCAGAAGAAAAGCCCAAGAATCCTTTGACTGACGGCATGGATGACCTCATGTCAGAATTCAGCGTTCCGACTTTGGGCGGTTCTAAGAAGCCCGAACCTGTTCCGGAAGAGGTTGTCAAGGAAAGTCCCACCAAGGGGGCAGATGATTTCATGTCACAGTTTGGAGTACCTGCATTAGGAATTCCAACCCCCAGAAAGAAAGACACCAAGGAAAAAGAAGAGGACTTCTCTGGAATGATGGCGGCTTTCGGTTTGGAATCTCCCAAGAAAAAGGAAGAGAAGCCGAAGAAAGATGATTTCGATTTGAATGCAATCACCGAACCAGAAAAAAAATCTCCCGATTTCCCCGAACTTTCCGGAATTGAGGAAGATTCCGACACCATGGACGAAATGATGTTCGGCATTCCCAAAAAGAAAGAATCCGCTGAAAAGAAAACTTCGGATTTCCCGAACGTCTCCGAAATGTCCGGTACATCTGACGATATGGATGAGATGATGGCACGCTTTGGAACAGTGGAAACTCCTGCTCCCAAAATGTCCTCTCAATCTCGCAGACAGAGTTTGTTCAGCTCTTCCAGAAGTATTTCCAAACCTGCACAAGAACCACAAACAGAAGAAGCAGATTTGATGGCACAATTGAGCACGGCAGAAGCTCCAACTCCTAAGACGCCCAGCCAATCCCGCAGACAAAGCGGTATGTTTGGCGGTGCGTCCAGAAGCGTTTCCAAACCAACACAGGAACAGCCACAACAAGAAGCTGATTTGATGGCACAGTTCAGCACGGCAGAAGCTCCAGCTCCTAAGACTCCCAGTCAGTCCCGCAGACAAAGCGGTATGTTTGGCGGTGCATCCAGAAGCGTTTCCAAGCCGACACAGGAACAGCCACAACAAGAAGCTGATTTGATGGCACAGTTCAGCACGGCAGAAGCCCCAGCTCCTAAGACTCCCAGTCAGTCCCGCAGACAAAGCGGTATGTTTGGCGGTGCATCCAGAAGTCAATCCGGTGGAACATTCGGGCGCAGTCAGTCCCGTTCACAGGGTGGTATGTTCGGCAATGCTTCCAGAAGCGTTTCCAGACCTGCACAGGAACAGCCACAGGAAGAAATTGACCTCATGGAACAATTCAAGACGGCAGAAGCTCCAATTCCAAAATCTGTCAATCCACCACAGAGCAGAGGAATGTTCAGAAATGCACAGTCAAGAACCGTTCCTCAAAATAATGAGATGGTTGCAGGTGCAACAGAAGCACCAGCACCCAGAACCACAACACCTTCCGGCAGACAGAGTATGTTCCGGAATGCACAGTCAAGACCTGTTGCAACCAGAAAGCCTCCTGTTCAGCATGACCATACACAACAAGCACAACAGCCCGAAAATGGTCAGATGAATCAAGAGCCGATGCAGATGGGCGGAATGATTAACGCTCAGCAACCGTATATTCAGCCAGTTGCACAGCCGGCAGGTTCTCAGCAAAGCCGTTATGCACAGTCCTATACTCGTACACAATACAGCCAGCCTGTCTATGGTCAACCGCCTTATGGTCAGCCAATGTATCCATATGGACAGCCGCCGCAATACGCACCGCAGTTTATGGGATATGATGCGAATGGTCAGCCGATTTATGCCGCTCCGCAACCTTATGCACAACCTCCGGTATACCCCTACGGTCAACCCTATGCGCCTTATGGTCAGCCCTATGGACAGCCGCCCATGATGCAGGGAGGAATGCCACAGCCACAAGTTCCACAGCAACCCGAACCGCCCAAAAAGAAAGAGCGTGAAGTGTTCAAGCCAAGTGGTGCGCACGTTTCTGTAATTGGTCAGGATAAGGATGTCACAGCTGCATCTCCTGCAATCCGTTCTGCAATCGCAAAATCTGCGGCTGCCAATGAAGAGCCGGAACATATCTTTGACAGACAGCAACAATCCGGTGTTGTCGTGGATGATGTCACAGCGGCACTTGCTTCTATGAATGTGGATACCAGTGTTTTCGAACAGACCAAGAGGGAAAATGAAGGCACACAGATTCAGTTCGAAACTTATGACCCTACCAAAAAGAGAGGTAGAGCCGGTTCAAGGAAGAAGGAAAAGAAGGAAGAAGTCGTTTCAGAAGAAGAACGCAAGAAGCGTGAAAAAATTGATGCTGAATTCAGAAAGAAACTTGCTAAGAGAGGGTTCTGATTTGGCTCGAATTTCTGACGAAATCGCAAAGGGGATGCCGTTCGGCGGTGTCCCCTTCCTTGATTATCTGGTACAGAAAGGGTGTTATGATGACCGAACAAGAACAAAATGAAATTCTCCTTTCCGTCCGGAATCAGCTTTCAGGTTATCTTTCAAAAGACCTTTTTCTGATTCAGGAATATGTGGAAAAATACGAAGAAAATGCAGAGTGTACTTTTTTGAAAAATGAATTGCTCCATATGGCGAGGAATTTATTCCCCCCGAAAATGGCGGATTTCCTGAAAAAGATTTTTGTTTCTGAAAATGATTGTTTACAGGAAGCCTATATGCAGGCAATCCAATTAACTGCCACACTTCGAGCCATGATGCCGGAAGAAATGCTTATCATGGAACAAGACGAACCCACAGAAGAAATCATTTTTGAAGATGAATATTCCGTTCCGGATTCTGATTTTGTGCATGATATGTTTGAAAAATTGAAAAAGAGACAGGATGAGGATTCATCCAAAATTCCTCTGTCTGATAGAAAGGATTGAAATTATGACCGAACAGGAAAAAAATCAGATTATTGCCGGAGTGCGTGCGCAAATTTCCGGCGATACCAAAAAAGACCTCCTCATGATTCAGGAAACCGCTCAAACCTACGAAAAACAGCCCGACGGTGCAGATGTGGCAAAGGAATTGCTGAAAATCGCTTATGAAATCATGCCGGACGAACAAACGGACTATTTGAAAAAAATGCTCTACATTGGTGAGAAGCGTTTAGAGGAAATCTATCATGATGCGAATGAACTCATTCAAAAGAAAAAATTTGATGAGTCTGTCATTTTAACAGAACAATTATACCAGCATATTATCACGAACTTCACCGAAACCCCAGAGAGACGCTTTTTCAGTTTCCGGAATTTATTGGAGTCCAATTTATATTATGTGCTGTATCATCCCACCAAGCAGATGATGAAAGCACCGTTCGACTTTGCCCTTTTCATTGGCGCACACGCTTACAATCTGGTAGAATTGGGGAAAGCAGAAGAAGCCATTCCGGTTTTACAGGAGGCAATCCGTTATAATCCTGTCAATCCTGACCCACGCTTTGAACTCGCAGAGGTATACAAAGTCCTCAAACAGCATGACAATTTATTGACTACTATCAAAGATACCCTTCCCATTTGTGCCACTCCCTATGCATTAAGCCGTTGTTATGCGAATATGGGCTTTCATTGCATTGAGATTGAAGACTATGAATCTGCATTAGCATTCTATTATCAAAGTTTGATTTTTGCAGACCATCCGGCTGTTCGTGGAGAATTGGCAATTATACAGCAAAAATTGAACCGCAAATTACAGCCCCCCACACATGAAGAGGTATTGAAGCGGTTCGAACAGTATCAGATTCCCTTTGGTGCAGGTGCGGAAATATTGGACGTTGCCTCACAGCTTGCAGAACAGGCAAAAGATGGAAAGCGTTGGGAAGAAGCCTTTTTCTATTTCGGTACGATTTACGGCTTGACCAATGACCCCAAAGCCAGAGAACGCATGGAAGATGCTCAAAAAAGAATAAAATAACATTTGAGAAAGGAATAGAAACTATGATTTCCACAAATATTATGGACAAAACCTCATGCAGGAAAGTGGTTGACAGTGCAGGGTGTTTTTCTCTGTTGGAGTATCATCATGATATTTCCGTGAATAAAACCACAGCAGAAACAGAATATTATGCTTCTCTCATGAATGTACATAAAAGACAGGTCATTTGTGAGATTGGCAAAAAGGGAGTTATCATGCAGGCGGGTGCAATGCAGTGGATTGCCGGAGATGTCAATGTTGAGACTGGGGTCAAAGGTGCAGGCGACCTCATGAAAAAGGCATTCGGTGCAAAGGTGACAGGGGAAAGTGTTATCAAGCCCCATTATACTGGTGATGGAATTGTTGTGTTAGAACCAACCTATAAGCATATTCTTTTTGAGGATATTAGCCAATGGGGAGAAGGGATGGTCATTGAAGATTCTCTCTTTTTAGCTTGTGAAGATACCGTTGGTATGAGTGTGGTTGCAAGAAATACGCTTTCTTCTGCGACATTAGGCGGAGAGGGTTTATTTAATACTTGCCTTTCCGGAAAAGGTATCGCTGCATTGGAAAGCAGTGTTCCTCGTGATGAACTCATTGTCATGGAAATGACCGAACCACAAGACGTTATCAAAATTGATGGCAGTATGGCGATTGCATGGAGTAAATCCTTGAAATTTACCGTGGAGCGTACCACAAAAAGCTTGATTGGTTCGGCTGCATCTGGGGAAGGACTTGTGAATGTTTATCGTGGTGTCGGAAAAATTTTAATGGCACCTGTTGGGTAATGATTTCAGCAAGAAAAAGCGATGGAGGAATTTATGATGAAAAAGAAAATCGTATGCATAGTAGTGTTGTTGTTGACGATGACAGCGACTGCTTGTGAAGGCGCTCCCACTCAAAAAGATATGATTGAGGAAACAGAAGAGACAGAGACAATGGAAACGCTTTCAGAAGAAAGGCTGGAAGATTTGCGCAAGAAAATTGGGGAAGATGACGAAAATGAGGAGGATGCTACCGAACAACAGGAGGATTCTTCCCAAACCGTTACCGTAACCAACCAAGATAGCCCCATCAGTGCCGAGGAAGAAGCAACCGCAAGAAATTTCATGACAGGTATCTGGCTTGCAAGAACCACAGACGGAATGGAACGCTATTTTGTTTTCACAGATGGCACAAGTGGTCATTACCTAGAACAGGAAACAGGCATGGGAATGGGTTTCACTTATGAGATGCAGAACGACGAAACTGCAATCTTCCATTTTGGTGATACAGAATCTGTTGACCAAGCTTTAATTAGTTGGGTATCATTGAGCAATGCTTATGTGAAGTGGGAAAGCGGAGAAATTGAAACATTCAAGGTCATCAATGGCAATCCTTCTGCGGAATTGAAATTTTATAGCAATCAAGAACTTTCTGAAATGGCATTGAATTATTATGAAGCGAAAAATGGTTTCCGTCCAACTGGGGCATTGGTAATGGTAGATGCTTCCGAAAATATTTTCATTCAATTGTATGATGAATCTGACGGATACCGCTCATCATTGGATACCTACAGTATTGACCGCTATACGGGAATCGGGAAAGATTTACTCTATCAGGAAGTAGACCTCACAGCAGGAAAGCAACCCTCTGAATCTAAAGAAAAAGACGAAAATTCCCAATCTTCAACCGAACAAACCACTGAACCCGAACCCGAAACTACTGCTGAACCCATAGAAGAAACCACAGAAGCAGAGGAAACTACTGAGGAATCCACAGAAGAAACGCCAACTGAATAAAAAAATTCCCCTGTCAAAGCAGGGGAATCTTTTTATCAAAGGGGGGATTACTCATACTCTACCACGTCAACCCACTTCAAAAGCAGGTCACGTTCTTTTTCATGACCCTTGACGGACTGAGAAGCGGCAACAATCGGCATCCATCTCTGAACATACTGTTTCGCAGTATCGCTTTTCTGACAGAACAAATCAAGGTACTTATCGGCACGTTCTGCGCCATAGGTCAGGCTGAACTTGAGGAAAGTTCTTGCAGCATCCGCAGCAGCATTGCCCTGTGTAGCGTGCGCCCAGTCAATGATATAATACTTGCCTTCGGGTGTGATAATCACGTCACCAAGACCTAAATCACCATGGCAAACCTTATTATGATTTGGCATAGAACTCAAACGAGTATGCAGTTCATAACGAGTGGTTGCACTCAAAGTAGATTCAGAAATTTTGCGGTTCATCTTGTCTTTGATTTTGTTCATGGTAGCAGGTGCAGTGGTGGCATGAACAGACAGCTGAATGTCCACAAAACGATTCAGAATTTCATCTTCACGTTCGGGATTTTCCAGAATCATCTGTTTCATGGTCTTGCCTTCGATATATTCCATGACAATTTCCCATTTGCCGTCTTTCTTGCGAACTTCAACAAGTTGAGGGATGGGGAGACCTGTTTCAGCAACTCTTGCCTGATTCAGTGCCTCATTGAGTACATCAGCAGTAGAATAATTCTCTGCAAACTGCTTTACTGCATAATTGCCGTCACGATAGATGACCTTATTCGGACGTTCAAACAGCTTTTCCATTTGTATTCCTCCTTTTGGAAGTAAAAATTTTATCAGAGAGAAATTCTCTCAAAAGTTTCAACATAGACCGACTGCCTTTTTCAGAGCATTAACCTTTTCGGTGAGTTCCGGCGGAATTTCGCCACATTCCGCATTCAAGCAAGCATTCCCGAAAGCCATACCAGCCATCACGGAAGCAGAAGCCATTCTCTCACGAGCAACCATATCATTGCCATTTTTTACGGCAATCGGCAAATATTGGAAAATTAAATCAATTGCACGTTCAGCAAGTCCTTCGGTGTAATCCGTCGAAAGACTGGAAACATTTGCATGAATGGCATTGTAAAGCGCATAAATGCCGGTTTTCGCCGTCAGTTCAGGGGGCATGGTTGCCATGACATCAGCGTCAATAATCGCCATATCGGGAAGCAGTTCATAGCTTGCCAATGGATGCGTTTCGTTAGTATCAACGATTTCAGCAAAGGGGCTGACCTCTGAACCCTTTCCGGAAGTGGTAGAAATTGCCACAAAATAAGCCTTGCCCTGTTTCTGCGGAAATGCAGTTTCCCCTTTGGCGAGTGCCGGAATGGAAACATCTGGATTCTTATATAAAAGCTTGATTGCCTTAGCTGCATCAATCACAGAACCGCCACCAAATGCAATCAGAACGTTTGGTTCTTGTTGGCGCATCATGCTTGCACCTTTCTGAACGGCAGACAATGACGGCTCACCGATTTCAGAAAAGACAGCATAAGAAATCCCCATTTCACTGAGCAATTCTGTAAGCGTTGCAAGATAGCCATTCCGATAAAGGTTGGAATCTGTCACAATCAATGCACGGCTTTTGTTCAGCTCATATTTCAACTCATTCAGGGCAACAGGGAGACAGCCTTTCTTGAAATAAACCTTATCAGGAGTGCGAAATTTTAACATATGAAAATTTCCTTTCTATTCAGAGGTCAGGCAAGGGGAAAGTCCCTCGCCATTCCTCCTATATTCAGAATTAGTCAAGCAGACCTTCCGGAACATTGCCCTTACCATAGTAATTGTTGAGGTAAATTTCCTTGATTTCCTTGATAAGCGGATATCTTGGGTTAGCACCTGTGCATTGGTCGTCGAAAGCGTCTTCGGACATCTGGTCGAGTCTTTCGAGGAAGTCCTTTTCATCCACACCATATTCCTTGATGGTCTTCTTGATGCCGATAGCTTCTTTCAATTCTTCCAGCTTTGCAATGAAGTTTTCGAAAACTTCTTCATTATTTGCACCAGTCACACCGCAAGCCCTAGCGCATTCGCAGTAACGCTCCAATGTGTGCGGATACTGATATTGAGAGAAAGTACCCATCTTTCTAGGCTTTTCGGAAGCATTGTAACGCATCACGTCTGTAATCAAGAGAGCGTTTGCAACACCGTGGGGCAGATGATGATATGCACCCAGCTTATGAGCCATAGAATGGCATACACCCAAGAACGCATTAGCGAACGCCATACCAGCCATTGTGGAAGCGGTTGCCATCTTTTCACGAGCCTGTACATTTGTACCGTCATTGTAAGCAGTTGGCAGATACTGGAAGATTAACTGCATTGCACGAATAGCCAGACCATCAGTGTAATCTGTTGCCATCACAGATGCATAAGCTTCCAGAGCGTGGGTCATTGCATCAATACCAGATGCAGAAGTCAAGCCCTTCGGTGCGGTCATCATCAAATCTGTATCAATGATAGCCATATCAGGCAGTAATTCATAATCAGCCAGCGGGTACTTTTGACCGCTTTCTTGGTCAGTGATAACGGCGAAAGGTGTTACTTCCGAACCAGTACCGGAAGAAGTCGGAATTGCAATAAAGTAAGCCTTATTCCCCATATGTGGGAAGGTGTAAACTCTCTTACGAATGTCAATAAATCTCATTGCCATATCGAGGAAGTCAGCATCTGGGTGTTCATACAATACCCACATGATTTTTGCAGCGTCCATTGCAGAACCACCACCAAGGGCAATAATGCAATCAGGTTCAAACTTGCGCATAGCCTCTGCACCCTTTTGTGCGGAGAGTAATGTCGGGTCGGGCTGAACATCACCGAATACCTCATAAGTGATACCCATTTCAGAAAGCTTGTCTGTGATAGGCTTCATGAAGTTATTCTTATACATAAATTCGTCAGTTACAACGAATGCACGCTTTTTGCCCATGACGTTCTTGAGTTCGTCCAGTGCAACAGGGAGACAGCCTTTCTTGAAGTAAACCTTTTCAGGCGCTCTGAACCAGAGCATATTTTCTCTTCTCTCTGCTACGGTCTTGATGTTGATTAAGTGCTTGACACCAACATTTTCAGAAACGGAGTTACCGCCCCAAGAACCACAGCCCAATGTCAGAGAAGGCGCAAACTTGAAGTTATAGAGGTCGCCGATACCACCCAAAGAAGAAGGCGTATTGACCAAAATTCTGCAAGTCTTCATCTTATCCGCAAATTGCATGAGCTTTGCTCTGCCTTCCTTGCTGGTGTTATCAATCCACAAAGAAGAAGTATGCCCCAGACCGCCGGCATTTCTCAAAAGCTCATCAGCCATTGTCATAGCCTGTTCAAAGGTTTCAGCCTTATACATACCGAGAATGGTAGTCAGCTTTTCATGAGCGAAAGCTTCTTCAACGCCTGTGCTGGTTGCTTCACCGATAATCACCTTGACATCATCCGGAATATCGAAACCAGCCATTTTGGCAATAGTAACGGGTCTTTGACCAACAATTTTCGCATTCAATGCGCCATTGATGAGCATGGTATTGCGAATCTTGTCTTTTTCTTCATCATTCAGGAAGTAGCAACCTCTCTTGATGAGTTCCGCCTTGACAGCGTCATAAACATCAGCGACAGCAATAATGGTTTGTTCTGTTGCACAAATCATACCATTATCAAAGGTCTTGGAATGGATGATGGAATTGACCGCATTGATAATATCAGCAGAACTGTCAATGACTGCGGAGGCATTACCAGCACCAACACCCAAAGCCGGAGTACCAGAAGAATAAGCAGCCTTTACCATACCGGGTCCACCAGTTGCAAGGATAATATCTGCTTCCTTCATGATAGCATTTGTCATTTCCAGAGAAGGCACATCAATCCAGCCAATAATTCCCTCTGGTGCGCCTGCCTTTACAGCAGCTTCCAGAACAATTTTCGCAGCTGCAATGGTGCAATTCTTTGCTCTTGGATGGGGAGAAATGATAATACCGTTTCTGGTTTTCAGTGCTAATAAGCACTTGAAAATTGCGGTAGAAGTCGGGTTAGTTGTCGGAATGACTGCGGCAATCACGCCGATTGGTTCAGCAATCTTGGTGACACCATATTCCTTATCTTCTTCCAGAACACCACAAGTCTTGACATTCTTGTAAGCGTTATAGATGTGTTCAGCGGCATAGTTATTCTTGATGACCTTATCTTCCACAATACCCATACCAGTTTCTGCAACCGCCTGTTTTGCAAGCGGAATTCTTGCATGGTTGGCAGCAATGGCAGCAGCCTTAAAAATAGCGTCCACCTGTTCTTGTGTGTAGGTTGCAAAGATTTCTTGTGCCTTGCGAATCTGCTGGAGTCTGATTTCCAGAGATTCCATACCGTCCACAATGTCAACATTGACAGCCTTGTTGTTTGCTTCGCTCATAAACGAATCTCTCCTATCTCACATATTTCGATGACCTGAAATCATTCATCATTGATTTAACTCTGACAGAGAATCTTTCTGTCCATGGTCTTATTGTACCACATTGTTATTTTTTTGTCAATGGTTTTCCGGAAAATCTTCAAACTTATTTTTTCCAAAAAAGGCTTTCAATTTTGTGTATTATTCACAACCATACCTGAAAAATGCAGAATCAAGCCATTTTTTAGATTCTGTAAAATCGTACATGAAAATTCACCGTTTCGGTCAATCTTTTATCATTATAGCACAAAACTTGAAAAAATGTCAAGTGAATTGCACAGGGTAACAAAGATTTCATTGTTTTTACGAAATGTTCATATTTTATTAACAAAATATTCATATAATTCAAGAATAAATCATGTATAATTATTATGAGTATCTTTCACTATTTTTAGAGTATACCAGATAGGAAAGAACTGAGAAAGTATTTTCTGCTGAAAGAAACAATTCAGAAAGGGGTTTTCTACTATGGCATTTGATAAAGTTTTAGTAGTTGATGATGACCAGAATATCTGTGATTTGTTGCGCTTATATTTGGAAGATGCAGGATATTCTGTAATTATCTCCAATGACGGAAAAGAAGCAGTCAACAAATTCAAGGCATTGAAGCCGGATATTGTATTATTGGATTATATGCTTCCTTCGTTGGATGGTCGTGGAGTTTGTAAGGAAATCAGGAAAGATTCTGACGTACCAATCATTATGATTTCCGCAAAAAGTGAAACAACTGACAAGGTGGTTGGCTTGGAATTGGGTGCAGATGATTATATCACAAAGCCCTTTGACCCAAAAGAAGTGATTGCAAGAATCCGTGCTGTTTCCAGAAGAATGGGTGTTTCCTCTGCGGAACAGGAAGTCAATCAGGAAGTGCGTTATGATAAGCTCATTGTGAATAAGACACGCTATGAACTGCGTGTGAATGGGAAAGTATTGGATACACCGCCGAAAGAATTGGAATTGTTGTTTTATTTGGCATCCAATCCGAACCATGTGTATACTCGTGACCAGCTTCTGGATGAAGTATGGGGCTTTGAATATTATGGCGATTCCAGAACCATTGATGTACATGTCAAGAGACTGCGTGAAAAATTGGCGGATGTTTCGCCCCATTGGGCATTAAAAACGGTTTGGGGTGTCGGCTATAAATTTGAGGCAGATGAAGAATAATTTATGAAATCAAAACAGAAGAAAAGCAGCAGCCTTTCACAGGGATACCTGAAACTTTCGGGGCTGCTGTTGTTGACTGGTATTCTTGTGACAGGGGTGGTTATGGTGTGCAGTGCCGTGACATCTCTCACAAATACAGAAAAGAATGCACTCCGGCAGAATTGCGAAACATTGGCTTCCAATATTTCTGCAACTTATATGCACCAGAAAGATTCACCGGAAGGCGAGGAATGGCAAAATTTCGATTTTGATGCTGTCATGGAATTGATGCAAACTACCAAAAAAGAATGTAATCTGCATGGGCTGATTCTCTATGATAAAACCGGTGCAATGATAATGACCACTTACAGCGAAATTGAAGTCCCCTATCTTGTGACTCCAGCTGTGAGGGCGCATTTAATTGATGATGATTATACAGAAATCGGGTATTATACCAATGATGCACTCAAACCCCAGCTTTGTTGCGTTGTTCCCTTTTTTGTGGAAGAAAATATTCCGGAAGAAGCCGAAACAGAAGAAGCCGAAACGAAAAAGCCCATCATGTTGCAATTTTACATTGGAGCGGTGGCGGATGCAAGCTCACTTTCAGATTATACCCTGATGTTGGTAAGAAATCTGGTGATTTGTCTGTTAGTTTCGATTCTGGTATTTATGATTCTGTTTCACATTGGAGCAGGACAGCTTGACAAGCAATTTGATGAAATCAGCGACGTGGTAGGGCAGTATGCAGAGGGGGAATTTTCCGCCCGTGTTGCCTTGCCTGAACATGCCACATTATATGCATTTGGATGTACCTTGAACCGAATGGCGGAATTTATCGAACATAACGAAACCACAAGACGGAATTTTGTGGCGAACGTTTCTCATGAACTGCGTACCCCCATGACGACAATTGGCGGTTTTGCGGATGGCATTCTTGACGGCACAATCCCTCCTGAACAACACAAGAAGTATCTCAAAATTATTGCAGATGAAATTCACCGCCTGAAAACGCTGGTCAATTCGATGCTCAACCTCACAAAATTTGAATCAGGCGAAATGCAAATCAGGCTGGAAAACCTTGATATTGCACAGCTGTTAATCAGAACGGTATTGATGTTTGAAAAGCGCATTACTAACAAGAATGTAGATGTACAGGGCTTGGAAGATATTTCCTTGATGGTGAAAGCCGATAAGGATTTAATGTTTCAGGTGCTGTATAATTTAATCGAAAATGCGGTGAAGTTCGTGAATGAAGGGGGAGTGATTAGCTTTTCTGTTCATGAAGAAAATGGAACGGCTTACATCATGGTGAAAAATACCGGTGAAGGTTTGGCAGATGATGAACTACCGAAAATTTTTGACCGCTTCTATAAAACCGATACTTCACGCAGTCAAGATAAAACCGGTCTTGGGCTTGGTCTTTCCATTGCTAGGAAAATTGTGCATTTACATGGCGGTCATATCGTTGTCAAAAGTATCAAGGGAGAATATACCGCCTTTGAAGTGCAGATACCTGTCAATGGAGTATAAGGAGTGATTTTCATGGATTACAAAGATATATATGAACCCCCGAAACGTTCGGAAGATTCCCAAAATCCCGAACAAAAAGAAGTTTACCAGATTCCCGATTCTGTCCCACAGAATCAAAGTGCCTTCTATGGGGATGCCAATGCCCCCATAGGACAAACCCCAGAGGGACAATTATATGACACTACGCCACCAGAGCCAGAAATCAATACCATGAACCGGAAAATTTATTCTGCTTGTATTGTGATTGCAATACTGATATTTTTGCTGGCGGTTTATTGCATGGGGTCTGACTTGATGAAAGGGGCTATCGGCGGAAGTGCGGGGACTGTTCCACCTGTGACGGTGAATCTGAATGTGGAGCAGAAACCGGAATTGAATCCGGAAGATGAGAATGTCAACGAAGACGGAGAATATACCGTTCGTGGAGTTTCGGAATTGGTGTCGCCTTCTATTGTGATGGTTTATAACTATGGAGGGGAAAATCAGGAAACGGCTAGCGTTGCTGGTTCTGGTTCAGGAATTATCATTTCAGAAGACGGTTATATTGTTACCAATGCACACGTGGTAGCGAATGGCGTTTCGTTTTCTGTGAGATTGAGTGATGAAACAGAGAGTGAGGCGGTTTTGATTGGCAGTGATAATAAAACAGACCTCGCTGTCTTGAAAATTGAGGCACATGACCTTCCAATTGCAACGCTTGGCGATTCTGATGAGGTCAATGTGGGCGATAATGTGGTAGCTATCGGAAATCCGGCAGGCTTCACGAATACTGTCACAAAGGGAATTGTTTCAGGGATTGGACGTGAAATCCGTGCAGGAAGTAGTCAAACTGGCTTGAAAATGGAATGCATTCAGACAGATGCCGCCATCAGCCCCGGAAATTCCGGCGGTGCTTTGGTGAATATGTATGGTCAGGTGATTGGCATTACTTCCTCAAAGTATGCTTCCAGTTTCATGAGTTCGAATGCCTATGAAGGGCTTGGATTTGCAATTAGTATCAATCAGGCATTACCCATCATCACGGATTTAATGGAACAGGGGTATGTTTCGAACCGTTTCCGGATTGGAATTGTTCTTTCCTCTGCGGATACAGAGTATGTACAAGAGGAATTTCAGAAAAATTACGGTGTCCCCATGCCGGACGAACTCAAAAAAAGTATCTGGATTTCTGATATTGCAGAAGAATGCGACATTCACAATACAGAATTGCAATCGGGTGATTTCATCCTTTCCATGAATGGTTCAGATGTAGCAAGCTATGATGATGTACAAAGTGCATTGGATGGCTGTAAGGGTGGCGACATTGTCTCGGCTTCCTGTGCAAGGTTCGAAAATGGCAAGGTCAGATATTTCGAAATTACTTTCAAGCTGGAAGAAGATACTTCTGGGAATTTTTAGGGGGTATGGGGGAACGCAATGCACTTGACACAAATGAATGAGAAATCTTGTTTCGAGTTCATGTGTCAAGCTTTATTGCATTGCATCCCCCATTAAAATAAATCAAAAAAAGGAGGAATTTCATGCAAATTCGCAGAGTGACAGAAAACGACATTCCCCAATTGCACCGCCTTTTACAGCAGGTTCTCACGGTTCACCACGAAGGCAGACCGGATTTATTCAAAGGAAACTGCACCAAATATTCTCATGAGGAATTGGCGATACTTCTCAAAGATGAAAATAGTCCGGTGTTCGGGGCATTTAATGAAGAGGGTGTATTGTTGGGTCATGCGTTTTGTATCATTGAAACTTATCAGAGTCATAATATCATGACGGACAGAAAAACGCTTTATATTGATGATATTTGTGTGGATGAAAATGCAAGGGGGCATCATGTAGGAAAAAGTTTATATGAATTTGTCCATAACTATGCAAAAGAAAACGGCTTTTATAATATTACTCTGAATGTTTGGAGCTGTAACCCTTCCGCAGTGGCATTCTATGAAGCCATGGGCTTACAGCCTTACAAAATCGGAATGGAAGCGATTTTATAATTAAATTTGAGAGAAAGAGAGGTCTTGACTGTGCCTATTCGTATCCCCGAAAATTTACCAGCCTATGAAATTTTAGAAAAGGAAAATATCTTTGTGATGCCCCGAAGCCGTGCAGAACATCAGGACATCCGCCCCCTGCACGTTTTAATTCTCAACCTCATGCCGAAAAAAATCGAAACGGAAACACAACTGATGCGATTGCTCAGTAATACCCCTTTACAGGTGGATATTGAATTATTGCATGTTTCACACCAATCCAAAAATACCGCCCGTACTCATCTGGATACATTTTACAAGACATTTCCGGAAGTGCATCAGCGTTATTATGACGGCATGATTATTACCGGCGCACCAGTGGAACATCTGGATTTTGAACAGGTGGACTACTGGGAGGAAATCTGCGAAATTATGCGCTGGTCAAGGAAACACGTTTATTCTACCATGTATATTTGCTGGGCAGCATTAGCCGGATTATATTATCATTTCGGCATTCCGAAATATCCCCTTGAAAAGAAGCTTTTCGGAGTGTTCCCTCATAAGGCGGAAAAGGATGCCCCTCTGTTAAGGGGCTTTGATGATGTCTTTTTAGTGCCACATTCCCGACATTCCGACATTAAGCGCAGTGACATTGAGAAAGTACCGGAACTGGAAATTTTGTCCTATTCGCCATTGGCAGGGGTCTATATTGTCGCCAACAAGAACGGAAGGGAATTTTTCTTGACGGGTCATAATGAATATGAGCGTGACACCCTCAAAGAGGAATATTTCAGAGACCTTGAAAAGGGCTTGCCGATTGAAGTACCATTCAATTATTTTGCAGGTGATAACCCCAACTGTGAGCCGAAATTTTCATGGAGATGTCACTCCAACTTAATGTATTCCAATTGGCTGAATTATTGCGTTTATCAGCAGACACCGTTCCATCTGGGCGATTTGCGGAATATGGAGGTGAGATAATGGGGAAGGATTTCAGACCGTTTGCGGTTTCCTGTATTGTTCCGATTGATGGGAAAATATTATTCGTTCGTCATACCTACGGAATCGCCAAGGGGAGAATCCTCATCCCAGGGGGATACCTCAAAGAAAATGAATTGCCCTCACAAGCTGCCATTCGTGAACTCCTAGAAGAAACCGGAGTTCATGCAAAGCCTGTGTCGATTTGTTCGGCACGTTGCAAGGCTGGACAGTGGATTCTTGTTTTCAATATGGAATACATCTCCGGCACTCCTCGTTCGGATGGCTACGAAAACAGCGAAGTCCTTTTATTGTCCCCCGAAGAAGCCATTCAGCGTGATGACATTACCAATATGAGCCGTTCCATTATCAAGGCTTATATTGCCAATCCGGAAAGGGTCATTCCCTTGAATGATATTGTTCCCCCGACGTATGACCCGAATCGATATGAGTTTTTCGGGATTTGATAACAATAGTAAGCCCTCCTATATCTCAAGGAGGGCTTGAATATTGAAGGTTATTGATTGTATCAACCTACTTGCGTAAACTTAAAAAGTTGAGTCGCATCATTGTTAATAGAGTATGTCCAAACATTGCTGTTATTTTTCAGTGTCGAAGAAGAACCCTGACAGTCAATGGCAATTCCATTTTTCGTTGTCTGTAAAATCCAATAACCGCCGACTGATTTAAAGTTAAAATATTCTGTACTTGCCTTATTATAGGCATAAATCTGTACATTTTGACCTGACTTTGTAACAGATGAGCCATAGATATCCAACACTTTGCCAGCGGCATTCATGTTCTCAAAATACCAGCTATTGCCAACCTTATGAGCCTTCCATTTTGAGGCGTTGTTAACCTTATTATTCAGACATACATTTGAACAGTTCTTTGTTCCTGATGCTGACAAGTACAACGATTTTCCTTTTGGAGCGATAGTGTAAATTTTTCCATCTTTGACTGGAACTGATGATTGAGGATTATTTTTGTCATTGTTTGCTGTGCCATCATTAATCAGCCTACCATCACTGTATTTCCATTCGTATACTCCACGGTCTACGACTTTCGTTCCGTTTTTTAAGAAAAGTGCATTATTAGGATACACATTTCCAGAGTAGAATACTGTGTTTACTTTGCCACGTTTCACACACAAATGAAGGTGTGTGCCAGTAGTTTTGCCAGTGGGGTCTTTTACACCCGGTTGATAGAAAATAGTTCCTTGTTTGATGACTTGATTAACCTTTAAATTGCTGATGTCATTGTCATGTACGAATGTTACGGTCATATAATCAGTGCTTCCATCCGCATAGCGTACCTTGTTTGTTGATTGCAACGTTACAGCATTGTATTTTTTGTCGATTGCTACAATTTTTCCTGTGAATGGTGCTGCGTAATTTGTATTTCCCCCAAGGTCAAAGGCATTCTGGTCAAAATGTGAATAGGCTCTGTACTGTCTATATGCGCCCTGTGTTACACGCAAGGTAGAGCCTGGAAACATTGCTTGTTCAATGGAAGCGGCAGATACCTCTAAACTCATGAACAAATTCGGCGTTTCCGTCATGACAGCAGAGATTCCCAATCCAGAAATACTCATAATTCCAGCCAACAATACTCCAAACATTTTCTTTTTTGTTTGTTTCATAAAAATTTTCCCCCTTTAAGATATTTAAGAACATTTGTTTGTAGCAAGACAAAAAGACATAAACTCACAGTGAGGGAATCCAAGATATTCAAAAATGATGATGAACGGTTAACCAATCAATGCAACAGTGTCTTTCTGTCTTATATATATTATACAGTTTTTTTTTTTTTTTGTCAATCTTTTTTCAGCATTTTTGCAACGAATTTATTTACCATTTTTTGTGTATTTTCAACAAAATCTATTCCGCCAAAGCCTTTTTGAAAAAATCCTCTGTGGACAAATCAGGGCTTCTGTTATATCGGCAGAGACCATAAAGACAATCGCTGTTTCTGGTGATATAGTTCGGCTTTTCAAGGCAAATCAATGTACAGGTGAACCCTAATTCTTTCAATACCGGAACACTTTCCTGACAGGTGAACCCATACGGATAAGCGAATATTGTGGGGGCTGTTCCGGTTTGTTCTTTGGCACGGTTTTGTAATAGGGTCAAATCGTCACGGAGTATCATCTGATAATGTTCGGGATTTTCGCCGTATAAAATGGAACATCCTGCACGTTCGGAATTGTTATGCATATTGTAGGTATGGCTTCCGATTTCGATACGTCCGGAATCTTGCAATTGTTTCACGTCTTCCCACGTCAAGTAGGAATATGTGTCAACATGGGGGTCATGTTCGGCGGTGATGTCCGTATAATAGCCCACAATCGAAACTACTGCACACATATCATATTTTTCCAGCAATGGCAATGCCTGCGAGAGATTATTATAAAATCCATCATCAAATGTTATCATGATGGGATGTTCAGGGAGGGTATTTTTCCCTTTGGTATAGTCCAGCAATTGGGAGCTGGTGACAGTCTGATAACCATGATTTTTGAGGTATTGTAAATCCTGTTCCAGCATTTCCGGCGAAACATGATAATCACCAATGACAGGGTCAGTCACACTATGATACATGATAACCGGCAGGAAAATGCCCTCTGGTTTTTGTTCGGGCATGATGGCTTTGACAACATTCGAACCCAATAGAAATAGTACCAATATGACAGCGTCCGCAATTAACAAACTGACAAATTTCCCCCAATGGTAACAATGATACAATTGTAACCCCTTCTTTCTGCAAATCATCTTGTTTTCATCATATGCAAAAGTAAGGTATAATTTGCCTGTCCGGAATGCATAATATGAGTAGATTACATTTCAGGAGGCAGGAACATGAAACGGAAATTACATCATTTTTGTTTGTTATTGGCATTGCATTGCGTTGTAAGTTTTGTCATATTGGGAGGGGTTCGGGTTTGGCAGAAGGGCTATAACCGAACCCATCAGGAACAATTGCAGATGGTGAATGTGGCAGTGCATGACCAACAGGCAGAAATCAAGATATTAGGGCGGAATATGGCACTTTCTCTGGAATGGCTCAATGAAAATAGCATGCTGTATTATGGACTGTATGCGGTTTCAGATGAATTTATCAGGAGCTGGATTGTGATATGTCACGAAATTATCACGGAATTTTCATAAAACTTTCACAGAAAAATGCTTGCAAAATGATTCGAAATGTGCTATAATCAAAAAGGTGCTTGTTTAGGAGCAATAAAAACGTGCCTGTAGTTTAGATGGATAAAACAGAGGACTCCGACTCCTCAGACCGCAGGTTCAAGTCCTGTCAGGCACACCACATAGATAACGGGATGTAACTCAGTTTGGCTAGAGTGCTTGCTTTGGGAGCAAGATGCCGCAGGTTCGAGTCCTGTCATCCCGATGTATTCCCCTGATTTTGGTCAGGGGAATTTTGTTTTTTCTAGAGTTCCGCCAAAACAGAGCTTATCAAAATTTCCTGTAAATCTTCATCCATGAATTCGAATTCGTCCGGAATGTTCAGACAAATCAACCGTTTGTTCTGTATCATATCCGGATATTTTTCACGGATTCTGCGGACGTGTTTTTTTTCCATGCAGAAAATCACATCCGCCCAGCCAATCAGACCAGCAGTCAATTTGATTCTGGAATTGGATTCCGTACCGGCGGAACGTGCCTGATGACCCTCGAAACCGTCAAACAATTTTTCAGCGGTCAGGCTTCTGCGTTTGTTCTGACTGCATACGAACAACAATTTCATGAAACATCCTCCACGATTCCGAATAATTGATTTTCCCTGATTTCCGTGACCGTCACCATATGGATGGTATTTCTCCAATCTCCGTCATGCTCCTGCACTGGTACACGAATGAGCGCATAATTAGGGGCGTGTCCCATATGGAAACCGTTCCCACGTTCTCTTTCAAAGAGGACAGGCATTTTCTTTCCGATACAGCTTTTCAGGAAATCGGCTTGCAGATGGTCGGCAATAATTTTCAGGCGGTCAGCACGTTCTTTCTTGACGGATTCAGGGATTTGATTCGGGTAATCACAAGCAGGAGTACCCGCTCTTTGGGAGTAGCGGAAAATATGCATTTGAGCAAATCGGCATTCTTGCACGAATTCCAATGTTTGGGAAAAATCGCTTTCTGTCTCGTCAGGGAATCCGGTCATGATGTCAGTGGTGATGGCACAATCAGGGAAATGTTGGCGGATGTTCTGCAAGAGTGTGAGATATTCCGCCGTTGTATAATGGCGGTGCATGGCTTTGAGGGTTTTATCACAGCCACTTTGGACAGAAATATGAAACTGCGGACAGAGTTCCGGAATGCCTGCCAGACGCTCCAGAACGCTTTCTGTCAGTCCGTCCGGCTCTAATGAACCTAAGCGCACCCTTGGAAACTTCGCCCCCTGTACGGCTTGCACAGCGTCTGCAAGGGTCATATGATTTTCTTGCCCCCAACAGGCTAAATTGATACCACAAAGCACTATTTCCTGAAAGCCTTCATTCCGGAGTTGCCGTGCCTGTTCCTGAATGGTTTCCATGGGAAGGGAACGGCATCTCCCACGGGCATAGGGAATAATACAGTAAGTACAAAAGCGGTTACAGCCGTCTTGAATTTTCAGGAAAGCCCTTGTGTGTGCGGAGTCTGAACCTTGCGGAAGGATTTCGAATGCATCCCCTGAAACATAAGAACCTATTGCCGAAATCTGATGCGGATTCTGAAAATATTGTTCCAGTAACAACGGAATCTGTGAACGGTTTTTCGTGCCGGTGATAATATCGGCATTGGGAATTTTCAGGGCTTCTTGTGGGAATGCCTGCACATAACATCCAGTCAGAACGATAACGGCATCTGGTGCGGATTGTCTCAATTTTTTCAAAGCTTGAAACATACGCTTATCTCCGGAGGCGGTGACAGTACAGGAATTGAGTAAAATCACGTCCGCCTTTTCGGGAGTTTGACAGGCAGTATACCCCTCTTGCATCAAAAGGGCGGAAATGCTGTCGGATTCTACGGCATTGACTTTACAGCCGAGTGTCTGAATATAAAATTGCATTTTTGGATTCTCCTTGTTAATTGATTAGTGTCTGCTAATCGACAGTGATTGAAAAACGGCATAATACAGGGATTTTTGCTTGAAAACCTTATCAACGTGTATAAAAAATCAAACTCTGACCCCTTTCTATTATATCAAATTGCTGAAAATTTAGCAACCCCCTTGACAATATTTTAATTTCGTGGTATGCTATAGTCACAGCAAGAAAAAGCTGTACACAAGGAAAAAAATAGATAGAACAAACAGGAGGTAGGTTTTTATGACAACGACTAAAATCAAACTCAATGCTTTCGCAGATGTTCAGGTTTTCGTGAATACGCTCATGAAATTTCCGTTTGACATCGACCTCGTTTCCGGACGCTACATTGTGGATGCCAAGTCCATCATGGGTATCTACAGTCTGGATTTGAACAGCGAAATTGAACTCCGTGCGCATACCGAAGACGCAGAAGAGCTTTTCGCAGCAATCGACAAGTACATTGTTAAGTAATTCCTAGCGACTAATTAGAGAGATTGTATAAGATGTTTTGCAAAAAAGAACGGACTGCCCGATTTTGGGTAGTCCGTTTTTTGTTGTGGGGTTAGTCATCTTCCAATCTTGCAAGCCCACTGAAAAGCTTATAAAAGGAAAGATTCTTCTGAGCATCTTCCGTGCTGTCTTTACCACTTAACGTATTTTTAAAATCAGTATAGAGTTATTTTTGCACGAATTCTGCAAGCGAAAATAATTGCATTATGAAAATAAATACCTTTTCACTTTTCCCCAAGCGTGGGAGAACGTCATTTTCTCGACAGAATCCGCCGTCAATAACGGCACTTCACAGAGGAGCGTTTTCTCATGGTAAAAATAAACCATCCCCACAGGAAAATTTTTCCTGACAGGGGCTTGCATGAATTCCGGCAATACAATGACCGTTTCTAATTGTTCTTCCCCAGAGACCGCCAATGCCGGAAGTTCTGCCACTTCCAACAAGACTGCATTTTCTGTACCGCCTTTGATGGTGAGCGGTTGCAGGAATTCTTCTGAAAAGGCTGGAACGGTGACTTTGTAATTGGCAAAACCGTTTTTCAGTAAGCGTTTCGCAATCGTGAAACGTTCGTCCTCATCTTCACAACCCAATACAATGGCAATGCAAACCATGCCATTTTGTTCAGCGGATGCAATGATACATTGTCCGCATTCCGGAGAATGACAGGCTTTCAAGCCCTTACAATGTTCCATGGTTCGGGTGAATGTGTTTTCGTTTACAAGGTCGGCGGGGGTGCTGTCTTCTCGAATGACCGTTCGCCATGTGGTCAGGTAGGGGGTGAGAATATCACATTCCAGAACGGCACAGGCAAGCCGTGATAAATCCCGAGCGGTGGAATGTGCGTTTGCATCATCAAATCCCTGTGGAGAGGTGAACCATGTGGAATGCATTCCCAGTTCAAAGGCAGAAGCATTCATATCCATGACAAAAGTTTTCGTATCTCCTGAAATGGCTTTCGCCAATACCTCAGCAGAATCATTTGCATTTCCAATCAATAAGCCGGAAAGTAATTCATCAACAGTCGCCTTATCTCCGGCTTGCAACCAGATACTAGCACCGCCTAAGCCTGTGACGGATTCACCAGCGGTTAGAATGGTATCTAATTGAAGTTGACCGGAATCAATGGCTTTGGCTGTCAGGTATGCCGTCATGAGTTTGGCGAGTGAACCAATGGGAAGAAGGGTATCCGCATTTTCCTCTATTAAAATATTTCCGGTGCTTGCTTCGGCTAATAAAATGGCTTTTGCGGTGTCTTCGGCATGAACCGAAAAGGGGAGATACCAGCATAATAATCCAACCGCCAAGAGAAAAGATAAGATTTGTTTCATGGGTGAACCTCCGTTTTTGTATATTTATATGTGAATGGATTGCTTGTCATGCCTGAAAGGGGTAAAAATATTCGTGAATACTTACAAAAAATAAAGGATAATTTTGTGATGTTTTCACAATATTAGGGAAAGAAAGCACAAGATACTTGAAAAAATTTCGAAATTATAGTATGATAGATAATGGATTCTGATTTTTTGGAGGCGTTAAACAATGGCACTGAAATTAAACACAAAGTATCTGGAAAGTTTCATCACCAAAGATGAGCTGAAAGGTATTCAACCGCAGGTGATGGCAGCTGTCAAAAACCTGCACGATGGCACAGGTCTGGGAAGTGATTTCCTTGGTTGGCTGAATTTGCCGACAGATTACGACAAAGAGGAATTTGCAAGAATTCAGGCTGCTGCAAAAAAAATTCAGGGTAATTCCGATGTATTGATTGTGATTGGCATTGGTGGTTCTTATCTCGGCGCAAGAGCTGTGATTGAAATGCTGAAAAGCCCATTCTATAACAATATGAAAAAAAATACCCCTGATATTTACTATGTGGGAAATAATATCAATCCTACATACTTGAATGAGGTTCTTTCCATTTGTGAAGGCAGAGACATTTCCGTCAATGTGATTTCAAAGTCTGGTACTACCACAGAACCGGCTCTGGCTTTCCGTGTATTCAAGAAACTTGTCGAGGAGAAATATGGCAAGGAAGAAGCCAAAAATCACATTTTCGCTACCACGGACAAGGCAAAGGGAACACTCAAAGAATTGAGCGATACAGAAGGCTATGAAACATTTGTTGTGCCGGATAATGTCGGCGGACGTTTTTCTGTATTGACTGCGGTGGGATTGTTGCCGATTGCTGTCGCTGGTTGTGATATTGTCAAGCTGATGGAGGGCGCAAGACAGGCACAAAATGACTATATGGCTGATTTCGAACATAACGATTGTTACCAGTATGCGGCAATCCGTAATATTTTGAGCCGAAAGGGAAAAGAAGTCGAAATGCTGGTAGCCTATGACCCTGCTTTTGCTATGATGAATGAATGGTATAAGCAGTTGTTCGGCGAAAGTGAAGGCAAGGACAATAAGGGCTTGCTCCCGACTTCTGTGGTATTCTCTACGGATTTGCATTCCATGGGGCAGTATATCCAGCAAGGAAAACGCCTGATGTTTGAAACAGTAGTGGACATTAAGAAGCCGAAACAGGATTTCTATTTAGAAAAGGATGAAGCCAATCTGGACGGCTTGAATTTCCTGTGTGGTCAGAATATGTCCATTGTCAACCGCAAGGCATTTGAAGGAACTATCTTAGCACATACAGAGGGCGGCGTTCCGCAGGTTATCCTTGAATTGGATGACACCACAGAATTCAGTCTCGGCTATCTGATTTACTTCTTTGAGAAGGCTTGCGCCGTTTCCGGCTATGTATTGGGTGTCAATCCCTTCAATCAACCAGGGGTTGAAAGCTATAAATCCAATATGTTTGCACTCCTCGGTAAACCGGGGTATGAAGGTGCAAGGGCTGAACTGGAAAAGAAGCTCGGCTATTAAACATGAACTATGTCCCCCATGAGGGGATTGAAAGGAGTTATTTTATCATGATTAAACTGATTACAGGTAAGAAGGGTTCAGGCAAGACCAAGACCCTCATCGAACAAATCAACAACGCAGTTGCAGAAACCAACGGTTGCCTCGTATGCGTAGAAAAGGGCGAAACCCTCCGCCGTTCCATCAGCTATAAAGTTCGCTGGGTAGGTGTGGAGCAGTTCAATATTTCCGGCTATGAGAAATTCTATGGTTTTATCGCTGGTATGCTTGCTGGAAACTACGACATCAAGGAAGTATTCATTGATGGCATTCTGAAAATTGGCGGTGCGGATTTCGCAGAACTCGGCAATATGTTGGCAGAATTGGATAAGCTCACCGGAAATGATACACTTGTTACTTTCACCGTTTCTGCGGATAACAACGAACTCCCTGAATCTGTGACAAAGTATCTGTAATTTCCGCAAAAATTACGGAAATTTTCAAAAAGGGCTTGACAAATTCCGGAAAATGGGGTATAATAAATTTTGTGATGCTCTAGGAAAGGGGGTCTTCTGCAATGATAATGAATGTGAAGCGTATCCTGAATATTTCGGGAACTTCTGAAAAGCTGGACTTCTCTGTTTCAGAGGAACGTTTGGCGCAGGTGCATACTTGTGAATTTGCTTCACCAGTGAAAGTCACAGGTGAAATTGCAAATCATGCCGGAGCTGTCACGCTCCAAATGCAGATAGACTTTTCCCTGTTGGCAACTTGTGACCGCTGTCTGAAAGAATTTACTCGTGATTTCAGTTATCATTCTGAACATCTTGTTGTCCGTTCGCTGGAATCGGAAGAGGACGAAGCGGATTATATTGTCGCAAAAGCAGAGAGCATTGACCCAGAGGAAATTGCTGTCATGGATTTACTCTTAGAACTCCCCACAAAAATGCTGTGCCGTGAGGACTGTAAAGGGCTTTGCCCAAAATGTGGGTGTGACTGGAATGAAATGACATGTGATTGTTTTGCTGAGAATTAAACCGACGGGATGTCGGTAATAAGGAGGTGCTAAGCAATGGCTGTACCGAAGAGAAAAACATCTAAGGCTAGAAAGAATAAGAGACGCAGTGCGGTTTGGAAGCTGGAAAGTCCGGCTATGAGCAGATGTGACCGCTGTGGTGCGCTCAAAGCTCCCCATAAGGTTTGCAAGAATTGCGGATTCTATAAGGGTGTAGAAGTTCTGAAAGTGGATGCTGAATAAGCGAAAACGGGCGGAGAGAGGTGTTTGCCTTCTCTCCGCTTTTTCATGATTTAGGATAAATCGGGATTTGTGAAAATAAAGGGGTATGGGGAAAAATGCCCCTTAGTGCGTTTTGCGTTAGCTTTTTTGCGGAACGTGCTAAGACTTCAAGGGCATTTGTCCCCATTAAAATGGGGGATGCTGCGCCGGAAAGTCTCAATGCAAATTGCTGAAAACTAATGCAATTTACATTGAGGGCGCAACTTTCCCCCATACCCCCCAAAAATTAAATTCTAATTTATTAAATTGAATTCCATAACAGGGGGTGAAAATTTTGGTTACAATTACAGGAATTATTTCCGGTTCTCCGGCGGATAAAGTCGGGGTGAAAGCCGGAATGTTACTCATTTCCATCAATGGGCATTCCGTGAGAGATGTTCTCGACTATATGTTTTATGCTTCTGAAACAGAAGTCAATCTCTTGATTGAAGACAACCACGAACAAAAAACGTTTCACATTGAAAAAGACGAATACGACGATTTAGGGCTGGAATTCGAAAGCTTTCTCATGGATAAGAAACAAAGTTGCTCCAATAAATGCGTGTTCTGTTTCATTGACCAGATGCCCCCCGGAATGCGTGAAACCCTCTATTTCAAGGATGATGATGCAAGACTTTCTTTTCTTCAAGGAAATTATGTCACCCTCACCAATATGTCACAGGAAGACGTGGACAGAATTATTGAAATGAAACTCAATATCAATGTTTCCGTCCATACCACAAACCCTGAACTTCGTGTCAAAATGATGCATAATCGCTTTGCTGGTGAGAAACTGAAATACCTCTGGCAGATGGCAGAGGCAGGAATTAAATTGAATTGTCAGATTGTGTTATGTCCGCAACTCAATGACGGCGCAGAATTGGAACGGACTTTAACCGATTTCGGGAAGATGTTACCTAATATTACCAGTGTGGCAGTTGTTCCAGTTGGCTTGTCGAAATACCGAAAAGGCTTGTACCCTTTAATTCCTTTCACAAAGGAAACCGCAGGGAATGCGATTGATACGATTGAACGCTATCAACAGCAATTCCTTGAAAAATTCGGAACGAGGGCTGTTTTCCCCTCTGATGAATTTTTCCTGATTGCCGAAAGACCCATCCCCCCAGAAGAATATTATGAGGAATACCCCCAATATGAAAACGGTGTCGGAATGCTCCGCTCTTTAGCAGACGAATTCCATCAAGCCTTAGATTCCGCTGACCCTTTAGAAGCCCCTAGGAGCGTTTCTGTGGCGACTGGAAAGTCACCGTATGAATTCTTGTGCGGATTGTTTCAAGAGGCACAGGAGCGAATTGAGGGCTTGCAAATACATCCCTATTGTATCCGGAATGATTTCTTCGGGGAAAGTATCACCGTGACCGGACTCATCACCGGACAGGATTTAATTGCTCAGCTCAGAGGGCAGGAATTAGGGGATGAATTATTATTGTCAAGTGCCATGATTCGCCGTGACAGTGATGTCTTTTTGGATGATTACACCATCTCACAGGTTGAGGAGGCTTTAAACATCAAAATCCGCATTGTGCCTAGTGATGGATGGGAATTGCTGGATGCATTGCTTGGAATCGTGTATTAAGGAGATTTTGGAAATGAGTATGATTTATGATTTGCAAGACAAGGGTTATGGCAGAGTAGGGAAAATGCATTGCATTCCGTTTCAGAAAGAAATACAAGTATTTCTCAGGGATGATGAAGTTACCGAAGAATACGCTGAAAAATGTGCTGATGCGCTCAATCATATGTCACAAGAATTGATTGATACTATCTGTAAGGGGGCAAAGGCTTATTGTCTCAAATTCATGGAAATTGTAGACGACGATTTCGAGGAAATGTCAATTCCTGTTGATGAAAGTACCTCTTTTCGGGAAATGCTCAAATGTTTTTCTGTGATGGAACTCGTCATTCTCGAACCAAAGGACAAAACCAAAATTGGGTATCAGTTATTTTGTTGCTGTGATTGGGAAGTGGAACACGGCATGGAAATTGATATTCTCGAAAACAAAGTTGTGTATTTGAGTGCATTTAACGGCTTTTCCCCTTGGAGGAAATACGACAACGGAGAATGGAATTTTGTCAATGGTATCTGAAAAAAGAAAGACCCGAAAAATCAGGTCTTTGAAATATTATGCTTTTATCCAGATAGCCGGACGGATGCCTCTTTCATAATTCACATAGTGATATTCTGTGGCAATTGTCCCATCAGACCAGACAATGGATTTACAGCAAGGCTCATTCCCACCGTCACGCAACCACCACCAACAAAGATTGACATTATGGTAAAAGGGCAGAAGTTCGCAGAAGTCACGCAAATCAGCACTCATTTCAATAGCATGGGGTTCAGCCTGTGCGAAACGGCTTTTCGGGTCGGGAAGATATTGGTTGATTTCGTCTGTGGAAAGCAAGAAAATTTTATCAAGGGTACTGGTTGCGCCGTAGCTTTGGTAGCCATGACAAGGCGGAGTGAATACATCCGTTTCCAGAATTTGGGCTTGCTGTTCGGGAGTGAAAGCGGTATTCATGAAATCATGGTGCAACCATTCACGGAGGGAGCTTTTCTCCCAATCCACATAGATACAATCCGGAAAGAAGCGTTTCGCATCCAGTACATGACGGCTTAACAAAAGTTTCCGGTTTCCATCCTGTTTGAGGATGAGCCATTCGATGGGAATTCCAGCATAACTGCCGAATGTGATGATTTCTTTCATGAGGTTCTCCTTTGTTTTGAAATTTGCTACTATTATACCACATTAGGGGAAAGTTTGCAAGTTGGTGTTAGCGTTTGACACGAAAAAACTTTTTTCAAATTTTTTTCAAAAAAGGCTTGACAAATGATTGAAGTTGTGCTATAATAATAGAGTCGTCAGGCGATGGCGACAGCAAAAATGAATCGTTGCTGATGTGGCACAGGTGGTAGCGCAACGCCTTGGTAAGGCGTAGGTCACCGGTTCGAATCCGGTCATCAGCTCCAAAGGGGAACGGGCAATCGTTCTCCTTTTGTTATCATAGTGAAGTCTTTCCGGTACAATCGTACCGGATTTTTTATGCCGAAATGAATTGACATTTCCCCAAAAATATGCTATACTATCATCAACAACATTACCAAAAGGAGTGGTTCTGATGCCTCATTCATCTGGTGGCGGTTCACATGGGGGAGGTTCTCACGGCGGACATTCTCACCACAGCAGTAGCAGACATAGTGGAAGCGGAAATTCCAGCCGTATCAGTAAAACCAATTTCGCAGGTGCAAGACGTTACCGCTATTATCATCATGGACAGGAACAGTATTTTTATTCTGACCGTGAGCCGAACAAAATTTTCAACTGGAAAAGGCTGTTGATTGGGCTTTTCTATATTCCATTTATTGGAGCATCCATTTGCATGATTGGTGTAGATATTGCTGAGAGCATGGAAAAATATGATACAAGTATTAGTATCAAGGACGAAGCAAACGTATTTGAACAGACGGAATCTTTGAATGATGCTTTGACTGGATTCTATGAAAAAACGAAGATTTCCCCAGCAGTTATTACAGTTCCGTTTGAAGAATGGGTTGATGGTGGCAGTTTAGAAAATTATGCATTCATAAGATATGTGAATGAATTTGATACTTCTGCTGAGGAGTTTGGAGGAGATGACGAAAATCATTGGCTGATTGTCTACACACAGAAGGGACAAAGGGGAGATGATGATTTTGACTGGGCTTTCGAGGGAATGCAGGGCGATGATACAGACAGCATTCTGACAAATTCTGTCACTTCTGATTTTAATGCAGATTTATATTATAAACTGGAAACCCTACAGGAAAAACCGGAACAGGCAATTGCAGAAGAATTTACACAAATCACCCAAAAAATCAAAAAGCCTTCATTTTTTAGCAAGCATATCATGTTCTTTTCTGCTTTGTTTATATTGGCATTTGTGGCATTTCATGCGTATTTCATGATGGGCTTGTATGAATGGAAATACCGCAAAGCTGAACCAGCCCCCGAAGATGGCGAAAACAATTATTTCGACCCGAACACTTGGCAGGATTGAACCTTGACAAAATGGGAATCATGTAGTACAATATAACTAGTGATTTACTATGTAATCCAAAAAATCAAAAGGCGGTTATCAATATGAATGTATACGATATGCAAAAAGAAGTTCTGCGCCTGAAAGAGGAACAAAATGCCTGTATTCTGGCGCATAGCTATGTAGCAAGAGAAATTTCAGAAATTGCTGATTTTGTCGGCGATTCTTACCAATTATCGGTAAAGGCTTCACAAGTCCCCAATCAGAAAGTGATTATGTGCGGAGTTCGCTTCATGGCGGAAACGGTCAAAATCCTTTCTCCCGAAAAAACAGTATTCTTGGCGAATCCCATTGCAGGATGTCCCATGGCGGAACAGATGGACAAAGCTATGATTTCACAAGTGAAAGAAATGTACCCTGATTATGTCGTGATGGCTTATGTCAATACCACGGCGGAACTCAAAACGATTGCGGACGTTTGTGTCACTTCTTCTTCTGCGGTCAAAATTGCAAAAGCCCTGAAAGAAGACAAGATTTTATTCATTCCTGATTGTAACCTTGGCGCATTCGTGGCGAAACAAGTCCCTGACAAGACGGTCAAACTCTTACAGGGCGGATGTCCTGTCCATGCTGCTGTCAAGGGTTCAGCCGTCACCGAAGCAAAAAAGGCGCATCCCAATGCATTGGTATTGGTTCACCCTGAATGCGTTCCGGCTGTCACCGAACAAGCGGATTATGTCGGCTCAACTTCCGGTATTATGGATTTTGCGAAACAGTCGGATGCAAAAGAATTCATTATCGGCACGGAAATTTCCATTGCGGAACATCTGCAATATGACTGCCCCGATAAAATGTTTTATCCCCTCACCAAACATTTAATCTGCCCGAACATGAAAGCCACGACTCTGGTTGACTTGTATCGGGTACTGCGTGGGGAATTCGGGGAAGAAATCATTCTGGATGATGAAACCATTGCACTCGCCAGAAAGTGCATTGACCGTATGATTGAGTTAGGCGGTTAATCATGGAGACGGCGATTATTGCAATGTCAGGCGGAGTGGACAGCTCCGTTTCTGCCTTTTTGATGTTACAGGCTGGATATGAATGCATTGGAGCGACTATGCAGTTATTCCATAATGAAGATGCTGGTATCTCTCGTGAGAAATCCTGCTGTTCCCTCAGTGATGTGATGGATGCAAAATTAGTGTGTGGGAAATTGGGGATGATGCATTATGTGTTCAATTTCTCCGAACGTTTCAAGAGTGATGTCATGGAGCGTTTTGTGGATGCTTACGAACACGGCATGACCCCGAATCCCTGCATTGACTGCAATCGTTTCTTGAAATTTGATGCATTAGTTCAGCGAATGAAAGAAATGAATTTTGATTATGTCGTCACCGGACATTATGCCAAAATTGAATATGATGAAAATTCCGGTCGGTATCTCCTCAAAAAGGCACAGGACGACACCAAAGACCAGACCTATGTATTGTATTCCCTCACACAGGAACAATTGCAACACGTCCGCTTTCCGTTGGGTGCGTACCGCAAAACTGAAATCCGTCAAATCGCTGAACAGAATGGATTTGTGAACGCTCACAAAAGAGATAGTCAGGATATTTGCTTTGTGCCTGATGGGGATTATGCCGGATTCCTCGAACGCTTCACAGGCAAGACCTACCCGAAGGGCGATTTCATTTATCAGGGGAATGTTATCGGCACTCATGAAGGCATGATTCATTATACCATTGGTCAGAGGAAAGGCTTAGGGGTTGCGGTCGGGCATCCGATTTATGTAACTGGTATCGACACCGTTCACAATCAGGTCATGCTTGGCGAAAATACAGACCTCTTTTCCGATACCCTCACCGCTAAAGATGTGAATTTAATTTCCGTCCCTGCTATTCGTGAGCCAATCCGTGTGACTGCGAAAATTCGCTATCGTCACAAGGAACAGCCTGCTACGGCTTGGATGGAAAATGATTTGCTTCACGTCCAATTCGACGAACCCCAGAGAGCCATTACCAAAGGTCAGGCGGTTGTCATGTATCAGGATGATGTTGTTGTTGGTGGGGGGACTATCTGCTAAGGAGTATTTCATCATGGAAATGGATGTAAGATACCGGAAATACGGCGAAAATGAATCACTGCTCATAAAATTGGGCATTGGCATGATAATTGGTTTTATCTGTCTGCAATTGTTTGAGAAAGTTTTGAAATTAGATTCTGATATTATCATGATAGGCTATCTTTTATATCTGTCGTTTTTAGGGGTTATCCCCGTCATGCTCCGTGCTAAAAATCGTTTTATTGCAAATGATTTCAATGTTACTTTTATCGAAACTTTTTCATCAAAAGTCGTTATCAATTATCTGGATATTGAGGAAATTAAAGTATATAATGAAATGCGGTCGGTAATGAAGCGGGGCGGTCACATCAATTTTTATGTGGAGATTATCGTATTCAAGACCTTTGACGGAAAAGAATATACGTTCAAAACAATTATGGATGTCAACCCCGATTCACGTTTAGGCATTATGCTGGGACAGGATAAAATATTCGAAATGGGGAAATTCAAGCTGTTACAAAAATTTATACAGCAGAAAAAACTTGATTTCTCATAAATTCTGATTGATTCATCAAAAAGAAAGGTGATTTTATGCAGTATGTCACACCGGAACTCACCGACTTTTTAGCCGGAATCCGTGCGAATAACAATAAAGAATGGTTCGAACAGCATAAAAGCATTTACCTTGAGAAAGTGGATGCGCCCTTGAAACAGATGGGGGAACTGATTTTCGAACCTTACAAAGATATTCCCGATATGATGTGGAAATCTGCACGAATTTACAAGGATGCAAATTTTCCGCCGTATCTGCATTACCGTGACACCATGTATATTTATATCCGTCATCCTGCGGAATGGTGGAACAAGACTCCGACTTTATTTCTGGAATTGTCGCCGGAGGGGGCTTGTTATGGTTTCCGGATTGCAACCCCTGAACCGGCATTCATGCAATATTTCCGTGATGCCATTTCGGATGATGCCGAACCGTTTCAGGAGATTGTCAAGACGTTGGAAGAGGCTGGACTTGCCTTGACTGGTGACGAATACAAACGAGCCAAACCCTGCGAAAATCCGGAATTATTGCCCTTTTTCAAAAAGAAAAGCTTGGAAGTGAAAGAACTCTGTCCGATTGGGGAAAAATTGTATTCAGATGGATTCTTACAGGATGTTGCGGACGTATTGCAGAAATGCTATCCCATTTATGAATATCTGTATAATATGATGCAGGAATATCAGCAGTCAAAAAATTCTCTTGAACCAGAAAAGGAAATTTCGAAAGTCCCCCATATGGTACAAGCCCCCAAACATGATTTTATGTGGTAAAGGAGTGATAATGATGGTGATTGGATTTCATAACCCCGAAGACCCTCACGGCTATTTAAGTAACTGGTATCTGTCGGATTTCACAGTTGACGGTATCCAATATACTTCCATGGAACAATATATGATGTATCAGAAGGCAATCTGTTTTCATGATGAAGTGATTGCTTCCAAAATCCGGAATACCGATGATGTGGCGAAAATCAAAGCCCTTGGACGGAAAGTCAAAAACTATCATGATACCATTTGGAACGGTGTCAGACAAGTAGTGATTTATCGTGGGTTATTGGCGAAATTTGCACAGAATGACGAACTGAAAGCGTTATTGTTGGCAACTGGTGAGAATACGCTTGCGGAATGTTCCGTTTCTGACAGGATTTGGGGAAATGGTCTTTCCCTGAAACAAAATTACCAGAATCTGGACGATTGGAAAGGACAGAATCTGTTAGGGTTTGCGTTAATGCTGGTTCGTGATGAACTCCGGAAAAAGTAAAAATTTCCCCTGTTTCTCAAAAGGAGACAGGGGATTTTTTCAAAATGGAAATGATTTCCATGTATCATCTCACCAAATGACCATATAATGAATCTGTAGCAATTCAGAAAGGAGCTTGCAGTATGGATAACAATATCATGGAAAATATGATGGAAAATATGGGGATGGAAAATACCAATTCTCAGAATTCAGAAAATCAAAATTCCTGTACGGAAGAAATTCAGCATACGACAGGAAACCCTGTCGAGAATGTGCTGAGTGGCTTTTACAAGAATGCTTGTGTGGGGGCTTCCAGTTTGAGTACCCTCTTGCAGGAAGTGGAAAACATGAAACTGCGCCGTGAACTCTTCACACAGCGTGAATATTATGAAGACCAGAAACGAGACATTAAACAACAAATGGCGGAAATCTGGCTTGAACCCCTTGAAAATGGAAAGGTGGCAACTTTCTATAGTGATATGATTGTGAAAATGAAAGCCAAAACCGGCATGACGACCGAAAAGGCTGCCAAACTTGCTGTAGAGGGGACAAACATGGGAATGGTACAATTGCATCAGCTTTTGAACCACAACCCCAATATTCCAGCCGAATTAAAGGCACAGGGCGAAAAAATTATTGCTCATGAAAAAGAATACCTTGACAGAATTACACCCTATCTCTAAAGGAGGAACTTTCATGCCACAAGAAGTCATTCGAATTTACAGCCCTCATCAAGCACACAGAATGCCCCTTGATACAGATGATACCGCACCCATGAAAATTTATATTCCGTCTTCGCTCTCCGCTTCACGACAAAGCGCACAAATGCCATAAAGCACCGTCTTTGACTGGTCTATCTGGAAACCATGATGCTCTAAAATATGTTCTTCCAATCCGGCTAAATGTTCACAAGTCACATGGTAGAGTTTGCCACACTTTGTGCATTTTAAGTGAAAGTGTTTACTGCATTCATGCTGATGAGGTAAATACTCATAACAAGCGCAGGTTCGGGAATCAATCGTGTATTTCCGTAATGTCCCATCAGAAACAAGCTGGTCTAAAAAGCGGTAAATGGTAGCCGTTCCGACGTGAATGCCGTCCGTTTCCAGATGATGGGATAATTCCTGCGCTGTGATATGTTCGCCGGAATGGTCAATTAGATACTGCATGATTTGTTCTTTCTGTTTGGTTTTGTAACCGCCTGACGATTTCATGAAATTTCCTCCTTTTCAGCGATTTTTAGGCAATACCACAACGCTATAATTGCCAACTTCCTCATGTCGCATCTTGACAAGATTTTTTTCATATTTGACATTACTCTGCCAAGAATTGGGGTCATTGAAATAATAATAATTTTCGTCATAGCCGGTTAAGACTAAGCAATGTTCATTCGATTTCCAGAAATACCATTCATCAGTCCTTCCGCCCTTGTCGTCTTTCAGATACCATCCAATACTTTCGAAAGTCGAAGTCATGTTGATGGTTGCCCACACCAGAACAGGTGTTCCTTGTGCAATGTACTGCTCCAATTCTTCAAGGGGCTTGTCGGATACATCAACGGCTTCATAGCCATCAGGCAGGTATAAATTCATTAAATCGACAATCACAGGCGCAAAACACCCGAAACTGGAAGAGGTGGAAGGATGTCCAATAAAGGCTTGTGAGGGATGTTTGGCGGCGGTTTCGCCGTCAATTTCCTCTGGTCTGTCACAGCGTACATTTACAATCAATGCGCCCATTGGCACTTCTTCGGGGCAGTAATAATCCAGTACCATTTTAGCACTGACCAATTCACAGCCTGTCGGCATTTCTAAATCCTTTTGCGCATAGAATGGGACATCAAGCACTAACATTTTCGGTTCAGGAAATACCGCCTCGGTGAATGGTTCGGTTGCTTCGGTGGTAGGTGGTTCGGTGGTGGGTTCGGTCAATAGCTCCACAGCCGGTTCAGATGTGGCAGAAAAAAACTTTTGCGGTTCAGCTTCCACGGAGGCTTGAAGGGTTTTAGGAGCTGGTTCAAAGCTTTTGGCAGAGGCATAATGTAAGACTGCCCCCGGAATCGAAAGCATAATCGTACCAGCGATACAGGTTACAGCAATTTCAAAAAATTTCCGCATTCCCTCAAAAATAGGATGCACAGATATTCCTCCCTTAATTAAAAATAAATCACTACTTCAATCATACTACAAACTTTAAAATTTGTCAAGCTGCAATTGACAAATTCATTACAATATGTTACAATAATAATAAAGAAATTGATAAAAATGGAGGTTTACACAAAAAAATGGAATACTGGGATATTTACGACTGCAACAAACAGCGTACAGGACGCACCATGGAACGGAACGATTTCACCATGAAAGAAGGAGATTATCACTTGACTGTCCTTGGTGTGATTCGCCGGACAGATGGGAAATATCTCATCACACAGAGAGCGTTAAATAAACATTGGGCTGCTGGTTGGTGGGAAGTTTCCGGCGGTGGGGTCATGGCTGGGGAAGAATCTGCTGATGCTGTGCGCCGTGAAGTATTGGAAGAAACTGGTTTAGATGTTGCCAATGCCAAAGAAGGCGGTTATCTGTTCAGCTATCACCGTGAAAGCGAAGGGGATAATTATTTTGTGGATATTTACCGCTATACCATGGATTTTGAAGAATCTGACGTGAAACCACAGTTCACAGAAATGCAGGGTTTCAAACTGGCAGAAAAGTCCGAAATTGAAGAACTCGCAAAGCAGGGTATTTTCTTACATTATGACAGCATCAAAGCCGTTTTCGAATAAATCAAAAAGGGGGCTTTTTTATGGAGCGTTTTTCACAGGCTGGGGAAATCCTGAAAGTCAATATCAAAGAACTGATTGACCGTGCGGAACATCCGGAAAAAATGATTCGTCAGATTATCAGCGATTTGGAACAGGAATTACAACATTCCATGAAGGAATTGGAGAGAATTACGTTTGCAACCCAAAATACGGCTACGGATTTGGCAGAAGCTCGCAGAAGAGCCACACAATGTGAAGAAACTGCTAAAAATGCATTGATGCAGGGAAATACCGATTCTGCAAGAGATGCCCTAGTAGAAAAAGTTCATGCAGAAGAAGAAATTTTATCCTGTAAGGAAGCTTTGGAAAGTACCTCTGCACAAGTGCCAACACTCGCAGGGCAGGTCAATGCCATTCGTGCCAAACTCGCAGAAGCTCGGAAATGTCGGGCTGATTTGACGGATGCAAAAGTCAATTCCGAACTTGAAAGACTCATGCAGGAAATCAACGACAAAAAAGGAGAATAATTATTATGAATACAGGTTATCAGGCAACCAAACAATTTTTTAAAGATGTCAATTGGAAATACGAAACCGCTGAAAATGTATTCCGCAGTGATGTGGAACTGGAAACCAATCAATATGCCACTATCCATATTGATACAGATGATACCATGATTGTGGTATTCACCGCTTTACAGTACAAAATTAAAGAGCGATTGTTTGACAAGATTTTGAGAATGGTGAATGTACTTAATATGCTGAACCCTGTCGGGAGTGTCTTTCTGGACGTGGAAGAGCGTATGATTCTCTGCCGTTTCGGTCAGGTTTACCCAAAACAGAACATGACGGCGGATGATGTTGGCGCACAGGTCAGCTTTGTTCTAGATGTGATTGAGAGAATCAGCAAAGTTCTCCCGAAACTGGAAGACGGTACACACGAACCCGAAGAAGTGGCTTTGCTGGTGATTGCCCCCGAAGATGCAGAGGAATAATTTTGTCAAAAAGGGTCTTGCCTTGTTGCAAGGCTCTTTTGTGCTTGTACGAAAAGGGAGGTCTTTCATGCGGAATCGTGCTTACAGGAGACACCAGAGAGAACGAAAAAGAAAACAAATGATAAAATTAGATGAAATTTGTCATCATTATCCCTACCCGTCCCATCCAATGTGTATGGATGAACATGGTAAACGGACATATCATTTTCCATGGGATGAAAGCCCCATCCTTTACTATAAGAGAGCATACAGAAGTCACGGCAGAGGAGATGCTTCCGGTTATCTAAAAAAAGTTTCCAACCGGAAAATCCGGAAAAGCTGGAATTTTAAACTGAGAGGTTCGAATTATAAGAAAGTCTATGATTATTGGTGGATGATGTATTAAATTGCTAAATATGCTGTTTTTCGCTTGACATTTCCTAAAAATGTGCTATAATAAAAATAGCTGTTTCCAGTGCATATTTCGGCACTGTTCCGGTATACTGAAAATAACAGTATTCACGAAAGGAGCAGGAAAATCATGTCAGACCGTAATCTTGGGGAATACCATCCGCCGGAAGATATTCCGGAAACAGCAGAGGAAACGGAAAAAGTCGTGGAGAAAAGCGAAATCATTCCGGCGATTTCGTCCGCTGATGCGAAACATCTTATTCACTGTTTGACCGTTATCGGGCAGGTAGAGGGACATTTCGAACTCTCCGCACAAAACAAAACCACGAAATATGAACACATTATTCCGGCATTAGTCGCCATTGAACAAGATAGAAGCATTGAAGGGCTTTTAATTATCCTGAATACCGTCGGCGGAGATGTCGAGGCAGGGCTTGCTATTGCGGAATTGATTTCCGGCATGAAAACTCCGACAGTTTCGCTTGTGGTGGGGGGCGGTCATTCGATTGGTGTGCCGTTGGCGGTGAGTGCGAAGCAGTCGTATATTGTGCCGTCTGCATCGATGACGATTCACCCCGTCCGCATGAATGGGATGATGTTAGGCGTTCCGCAAAGTCTGAGCTATATCGACCGCATTCAGGACAGAATCATTGATTTTGTGCTGAGGGAAAGCAAAGTTTCTGAAAAGGAATTTCGTGGGCTGATGATGAATACAACAGAATTAGCCACGGATGTTGGCTCTGTGGTGTCTGGTGAACAGGCGGTAAAATTGGGATTGATTGACCATCTGGGAAGCCTGAGTGATGCCATGCAGGGGTTATATGATTTGATTGAATCCACCCCGAAACGTTACCCTGACTGAAAACAATGAGCCGATTTTCACGGCTCTTTACATAGATAGATATATAAACAGAAAAAGGAGATATTTACTTATGACGTTATTGGATGCGATTTTGATGGGAATTGTTCAGGGCTTGACGGAATTTTTACCGGTTTCAAGTTCGGGGCATTTAATGCTTTATACGCACATTTCCGGCAATGCAGGAGAAGGGAATAATTTTCTTTTTTCCGCCTTTCTGCATTTAGGTACATTGTTAGCGGTATGTATCGCTTTCAAAAGTACCGTGGTAGCCTTGGCAAAAGAAGGCGGGGCAATGGTGAAAGACCTTTTCACCGGACAGCTTTTCAAGAAGGGCTTAGGCAATCCGGAACGGAATATGCTTTACATGATGATAGTTTCCCTCGTGGTGTTAGTGCCGTTTTATTTTATCCGTGATTTCATTGAGGGAGTGGCAGAAAAATATTTGATTGCATTAGGATGCTTTTTCCTGTACACAAGCGTGATTTTGTTTTTGTCTGACCGTGTGAAGGACGAAAAAACTGTGAAAACTCCTGCTGACATTAGTTGGAAAGATGCTTTGATTGTGGGGTTATTTCAGGCGGTGGCATTGCTTCCGGGGGTATCCAGAAGCGGTTCAACCATTTGCAGTGGGTTGTTTGTTGGGATGAATCGTGATACCGCTGTCAAGTATTCGTTCATGCTGGGAATTCCTACCATTTTAGCCGGATGTTTAGTGGAAATCAAGGACGCTGCGGAAGCAAACGCTCTTTCTATGGAGCAGTTTCCCTTATTTGTGGTAGGGTTTATTGTATCTGCAATTGTCGGCATTGGTGCAATCAAAATGGTAGATTTGTTAGTGAAGTCGAATAAATTCAAGTACTTTGCAATTTATACCCTGATTCTGGGGCTTGTTGTAGTAGGATACAGCATTTTTGGAATGGTACATTGATAGAAACATGAAAGGAGTATGTTTTGGCTGAAAAGAAAAAGAATTCCGGAGCAAAAAAAGCATCCTCCCAAGACCAGAATTTTTCTTCACGTCCAGAAAGCCCGAATCAAAATGTTGCAATCATCTTATTTTCGATTGCTGTATTATTGTTATTATTGGCATTGATACAGGGGAGCAGTGGATGGCTTGTGATTCACCGGATTGTGAAGGGGCTTTTTGGCTGGTCACTTCTGATTATTGCGCCAGCTCTTTGCTACGTTGCAATCATGCTGGATAAGGACGAAACCAAGCAGAAAATTCTCAACCGTAGTATGCACGTCGTATGGGCGACAGCCTTCGCAAGCGCATTCTTAGAAACCATGTTCGGGGGCGGACGTTTGCAAGATTGCACTTTTGGGGAAGCTATCACGTTATTGTATCAAAAAGGGCAAACATGGAGCAGTGGAGGGGTTTTGAGTGTGATTGTATACCCCTTACAATTGGCATTGGGGGACGTTGGCTCAAAAATTACCATTTGTCTGTTATTGTTTGTGAGTGTGATGTTTGTCACAAAGAAAAGTCTTTCTGATTTGATAGATTGGATTAGTTCCCCCTTTTTGCGTATGCATCAGGCAATTCAGGAAGCGAGAGGGGAAATCCCTTATGAAGAATATGACGACTATGACGAGGAGTACACCGAAGAACCACCCGAAGAATTTGAAGAAATTCCCTATTTTCAGGAAGAACCTCAGCCACCCGAACCACAGCCCGAAAATCAGCCTGTTCAGGATGAATTGCTTGACGTGAATTTTTCAAGAGAAGCCCCCAAATATGACCCGAACAGCATTGATATTCCGATTGATGTACCAATCCCCCCTGAACCGTCGGCGAAAGCTCCTAAGTCTGTTGCGCAAGATGAGGAGCTGGATGAGTTAATTCAGAAGGCTACCACCAAACCTAAAAAGAAAACCAAAAAAGAACAAAAACAGGAAACTGTCAATGAAATTGAACAGGAAGCCAAAAAAACAAAAGTCGTTTCCTCTGACCGTCCCTATCAATTGCCGCCTATCAATTATCTGAATCGTGGTAAAACGAATGCCAATGACCCCAAAACCAAAAGCGAAATCCGTGAAAAGGCTGATATTCTTCGTGATGTTCTGAATAGCTTTAATGTGGAAGCAAAAATTACTGACATTGCAAGAGGACCTTCTGTCACTCGTTATGAGGTACAGCCTGCCGCAGGTGTCAAGGTCTCTCGTGTCACAAGTTTAGCGAATGATATTGCTTTGAACTTTGCGGCGGATGGGGTACGCATTGAAGCACCTGTTCCGGGGAAGCCTGCCATTGGAATTGAAGTCCCGAACGAAGTAAGAGATACTGTTTCTCTGCGTGAACTGCTGGAATCCAAAGAGTTTATGGAATCCAAAAGTAAATTGACGTTCGGAGTGGGGAAAGACATTGCCGGAAATATCATCATTGGCGATATTGCCAAAATGCCACATATGATTATTGCAGGGGCGACAGGTTCGGGAAAATCCGTCTGCACCAATTCCATTATTATGAGCATTCTCTATCATGCCTCACCAGATGAAGTGCGGTTGATTCTGATTGACCCGAAAATTGTGGAATTCCGTGTGTATGACGGCATTCCCCATTTATTGATACCAGTCGTCACAGACCCCAAAAAAGCCGCCGGTGCATTGGGTTGGGCGGTGCAGGAAATGCTGAAACGCTATGATATTTTCGCTGAACATAGCGTCCGAAATCTGGAAGAATATAATCAGCTCTGCAAACGGAATAAATCGTTACAGAAAATGCCACAGATTCTCATTTGTATTGATGAATTAGCGGAATTGATGATGACCGCATCAAAGGAAGTAGAAGATTCCATTTGTCGTCTGGCACAGTTGGCAAGAGCTGCCGGAATGCATCTGATTATTGCAACCCAGAGACCAACAGCGAATATTATCACTGGTTTGATTAAAGCCAATATTCCCAGCAGAATTGCACTTTCTGTCAAGTCGCAGATTGATTCCAGAGTTATCCTTGATACAGGCGGTGCAGAAACTTTATTAGGCAACGGCGATATGTTGTATTTGCCGAACGGTCAGCCGAAACCTGTCAGAGTGCAGGGCTGTTATGTTTCCACTGGTGAAATTGAAAAAGTCGTCAAATTCGTCAAGGCTCAATGTACCAGTGAATATGATGAATCCATCATGGAAGAAGTCGATAAACTCACCGTGGCAACTCCTACAGATGAAAAGGAAAATAATGGTAATTCAGGTTCTGAGGGGAATGAAGATGCTGATTTGATTGAACAGGCAATTGAAGTGGTAGTATATGCCGGACAGGCTTCCACCAGCAATCTACAAAGGCGGTTAAGGTTGGGTTATGGTCGGGCGGCTCGAATCATGGACGAACTCGAAAAAATGGGGATTATCGGCGCATATGAAGGCGCAAAGCCTAGAAGGGTTCTCATGACAAAAGAACAGCTTGACGAACGAAAATTGAAAAAAATGAAATCATAGAAAGGGTGTTTGCTGTGGCTGAAAAATCAAACAAGAAAATTAACAAAAATCCAAATCAATCCAGAAATTCAGTGATTTATGTCATTCTGATTATCGTTTTAATTGGAATTGCTTTATATGCTGGTCGTCAGGAACAGACACAGCAACAACCAGAACAACAAAACAGCCTGCAAATTTTTGACGGTGATGAGGAAATCCCACAAGATTACAATTTCACTGTTTCAGATGCAGAATTTCAAGTACACGTCATTGACGTGGGACAGGGTGACAGCATTCTTGTCATGGCGGACGGAAAAGCCATGTTGATTGATGCTGCGGAATCCAAATCCGCTAATAAAATTATCAGCTATTTACAGGCACAGAACATCACGGAATTAGAGTATGCTGCCACGACACATTTACACGCTGACCATATCGGCGGTTATCCAAAAGTCATGAGTGCAGTCAAGCCCAAAACGGTGATTGAATCCATCTGCCCTGAAAGTATTCTGCCAACTACCAAGGTTTATGAGAAATATTTGCAGGGCATTGAGGCAAGCGGGGCAAAGTATCAGACCATGAAAGCAGGTGATACTTTCACCTTAGGCAATGCAAATATCACGGTATTAGCTCCTATTTCGGAACATTCCGCAAGCTTGAATAATACGTCATTGGTATTGCGTGTACAGTATGATGATGTTGTGTGCATTTTCACCGGAGATATGGAACTCCCTGAAGAAAAAACCGTGGTTGCATCCAGTGTTGATTTGCCGGAACATTTTCTGAAAGCGGATTTCCTCAAAGCCGGACATCATGGAAGTGATACATCTTCCGGTGAAGCCTTCCTTGCAGAAGTGCAACCGGAATATGTGGGGATTTCTTGCGGAGTTGACAATAAATACGGTCATCCGGCACAAAGTACCCTCGAACATCTGAGGGCTTACACAGATGAGGTACATATTACCGCCGAAGAAGGAGACGTGGTTTTCCTCTATGATGCTGATACCAAACAAAAGAAAATTGTCACTTCTGGAAAAGGTGAATAAGGCTAAGGGGATAAAACAAATGGGTAAAATTATAAAAAGGTGAAAAACCAACAGAATGGCGAATAGCGATTTATAGAAAAGTATGGAATGGGTGTGTTTTTGATGTATAGTATTGATAGGTTTGAGGGGGAATGCGCTGTCCTTGAAAAAGAGGACGGGACATTTCTGGACGTGTTGCGGAAATTTTTACCCGAAAATGCCAAAGAAGGCGATTGCCTTCAATGGGATGGTACTGCATGGGTCATCCGTACACAGCAGACCATGGACAGAAGAGAAGCTTTATTAGCCTATCGCCGGAAATTATTGGAGGGGAATTCATGAGCGTTGTCATTATTGGCGGTGGTGCATCAGGATGCTTTTCAGCGGTGCAGTGCGCTGGAATGGGAAAGAAAGTCATTCTCATTGAGAAAAATAACCGCTTAGGAAAAAAGCTCCGCATTACCGGAAAGGGACGCTGTAATTTAACCAACAACTGCGACACGGATACCCTTATGAAAAATATTCCAAGAAATGGCAGATTTTTATACAGTGCGTTTGCTTCTTTCAATTCTCAGGATATTATGAACTATTTCGAGAATTTAGGTGTGAAGCTCAAAACCGAACGAGGGAACAGAGTATTCCCCATGAGCGACCAAGCAAATGAAATCGCTGAAACGCTTGCAAGCGAAATGAGACGGCTGAATGTGGAAATCCTTCATGATACCGCCACAGAAATTATGGTGGAAAATGGTGTCTGTTGTGGGGTGCGCTGTGGAAATCGTGAGATATTGGCGGATAGTGTGATTTTGTGCGCTGGTGGTTCGACATATCCGGCGACAGGTTCAGAGGGTGACGGCTATCGTCTCGCACAGAAAGCAGGTCATACCATTACGCTGTTGAAGCCTTCCCTCGTGCCGTTGGAGACGTTGGAGAGGGACTGCGCCGAGATGATGGGTATTTCCCTGAAAAACGTTACTTTGACCCTGAAACGTGACGGAAAGCCCCTTTACAGTGAATTGGGCGAAATGTTGTTTACCCATTTCGGGGTATCGGGTCCTTTGGTGTTGAGTGCTTCTGCACATATGGAAGGAGAGGGAACTTTCACGCTCCATATTGATATGAAACCGGCATTGACTCCCGAACAGTTAGACCAGCGCATTCAAAGGGAGATTGCAGGCGCATTAAACAAGGAATTGCCCTCATTATTACGGAAATTAGTCCCCTCTAACATGGTGATGCCATTCATTGGCAGGTGTGGAATCAACCCCCATACAAAGGCAAATTCCCTCACGAAAACAAACCGCCTGAAACTTGTGAAGGAATTGAAAGATTTCGCTTTTACCGTTCGTGGGACTCGCCCCATGGAGGAGGGAATTATTACAAGGGGTGGTGTCTGTTGTAAAGAGGTCAACCCAAAAACTATGGAATCCAAATTGATACCAAAATTATATTTTGCCGGAGAAGTGCTGGATTGTGATGCTTATACAGGCGGATTCAATTTACAGATTGCATGGTCAACAGCCTATCTTTCGGCGGTAAATTGTCAGGGATGAAAGGGAGAAATGATTATGAAAACAGTGAACATTGCAATTGATGGGCCCAGTGGCGCAGGAAAAAGCAGTATTTCAAAGGCAGTGGCTAGGGAGTTGGGATTTATTCATGTGGATACTGGTGCAATGTATCGGGCAATTGGCTTATTTGCCATCCGCAGTGAGTGTTTTGATGCGGAAAGAATTGCTGATAAAATTGAACAAGTTGACGTAGAATTGAAATTTATTGGTGGCTCACAGCGTGTCATGCTTTGCGGTGAGGACGTGACGGATTATATCAGAAGTCCGGAAGTTTCCATGGCAGCTTCTAAGGTTTCCGCCGTTCCGGAAGTGCGGGCGCATTTATTGGACTTGCAGAAAAAAATTGCCAATGAAAATAATATCATCATGGACGGCAGGGATATTGGCTCGGTGGTATTGCCTCATGCAGACTTGAAAATTTTCCTGACAGCATCCGCCGAAGAACGTGCAAGCCGTCGTTATCTGGAATTGCAGGAAAAGCCCGATTGCCCTACTTATGAAGAGGTTTTGAACGACATCAAACAACGTGACTATAACGATATGCATAGAAGCATTGCACCTCTGAAACAGGCAGAAGATGCCGTTCTGGTGGATTCTTCAAGGATGGGTTTCAATGAAGTAGTGGAGAAAATTACCGCCTTAATCCGTGAAACACTGGATTGAAAGGAGTTACCTTGTTTTATCATTTTATTGTAGGACTTGCATGGGTGGTTTTTCATCTTTGGTTCAATCTGAAAATTGAAGGGAGAGAAAACATCCCCAAGGGCAAAAATTTTGTTTATGCCTCCAATCACCGCAGTTATGCTGACCCTGTCTTGATTGCAATAGCAGGAAGGGGAAAATTCGGATTTATGGCGAAGGCAGAATTATTTGAAAAGCCGGCTTTTGCGTGGCTTATCCGGAATTTGGGTGCATTTCCTGTGGAGCGTGGAAAAGGCGACACCGCAGCCATTGACAGGGCAATTGAAACCGTAAAGGGCGGACGAAACCTTTTAATTTTTCCGGAAGGTACACGCAGTAAAGATGGCAGGGTTGGCAGAGGAAAAAGCGGTGTTGCCCTGATTGCTTCCAAAGCCGGAGCAGATGTCATTCCGGTGGGGATTAGCTTCAAAGGCGAAAAGCTTCATTTCCGCAGTCAAATTATCGTGAGAATTGGCAAGCCCATTCCAGCCGGAACATTGGCAATTGACCCCAATCTTTCCGACCGTGATTTATTGCGGAAACTCAAAAAAGATGTGTTAGCTCCCATCATGGATAGTATTCATGAATTGGTAGACGAACCGCCCGCACTTCCATTACATTCCGAAGAAAAGGAGGAATCCTGATGCCGAAAATTACCGTTTCCAAGTTTGCCGGTTTCTGTTTTGGAGTGGATAGAGCCGTACAGATGGTATATCAAGCACTGAAAGAGGGGAAACACGTTGCAACTTTGGGTTCTATCATTCATAATAAGGACGTTGTGAATGATATGATAGCCAAAGGAGTGAGAATTATTGAGGACGTTTCCGAACTCCAAGAAGGGGAATATGTTGTGATTCGTTCCCATGGAGTGGAAAAAAAAGTTTATGACGAAATCGCCAAAAAGGGAAACCCCATCATTGATGCAACTTGTCCATTTGTGGCAAGAATTCACAAAATCGCAGAAGAGAAAACCGCAGAGGGATATACTGTGCTGATTGCCGGTGATGAAACCCATCCAGAAGTACGGGGAATTGTTGGTCATTGTGACGAAAATTATTTTGTTTTTAAAGATAATTTTGTGCTAAACGCTTATTTTGAGAAAAATTCCGAAAAAAGGCTTGCAATTCTAGCACAGACAACGTATAATAATATAATATGGGGAGAGTGTTTAAAGGTTCTTCCTAAGGATAACCCGAATCTAGTTGTATATGACACAATCTGTACTGCAACAGCACAGCGACAGGCGGACAGCGCAGAACTTGCGAAGAAGTCTGACTTGATGATTGTCATTGGCGGAAAACATAGTTCCAATACCGTCAAACTGTATGACATTTGCTCAGGCTATTGCAGAGCGTACCATATAGAGAATGCGGACGAGCTTGACACTTTAGACCTATCAGATGCTGAGAAAATCGGCATTACGGCTGGTGCTTCCACACCTGCTCATATCATTAAGGAGGTAGTTGATACTATGGAAGAAATTCTGAAAAAGGATGCAAACGAGGAAGAGGTTGACTTTGCACAGGCAGTTGAGGAGACTTTGAAGAAACTGCGTAACGGTGACCGTGTGAAGGGTACTGTCATGCAGGTGAAACCCAGTGAGGTTCTCGTTGACCTTGGTGTAAAGCAGACTGGTATTGTTCCGGCTGATGAGCTGAGCAGCGACCCGACCAAGAACAACCCTGCTGAACTGGTTAAGGAAGGCGATGAATTGGATTTGGTTGTGATTAAGGTCAATGACCAAGAGGGCGTTGTGACTCTTTCTAAGAAGAAGGTTGACGAACAGGCTGGTGTTGACAAGGTTGTCAAGGCTAAGGAAGAAGGCACTGTTCTGGAAGCTGTTGTGGCTGGTGCTGTCAAGGGCGGTATCAATGTATACTATGAAGGCGTTCGTGTATTCATTCCGGCATCCCAGACCGGTCAGCCCAGAGATGCTGAACTCGAAAAGATGAAGGGCGAAACGGTGAAGTTCGTTATCATTGAAGCTCCTGAAGCTCGCAAGAGAAGCGCAGTAGGCTCTATCAAGAAGGTAAGCCAGAAGGAAAGAGAAGCTGCTAAGGCGAAATTCTGGGAAACTGCCGAAAAGGGTAAGGAATATGAGGGCGAAGTGAAGAGCCTGACAAGCTATGGCGCATTTGTTGACCTTGGCGGTATTGATGGCATGGTTCATATTTCTGAACTTTCTTGGAATCGTATCAAGCACCCGAAGGAAGTTGTTTCTGTGGGGGATGTTCTCAAGGTTTATATTAAGTCCTTGGATAAGGAACATGACCGCATTTCCCTTGGTTACAAGAAGGCAGAGGACAACCCTTGGGAAAAGTTCAAGAGTGAATACCAGAATGGTGATATTGTGACTGCTAAGATTGTTTCTATTACATCTTTCGGCGCATTTGCGCAGATTATTGATGGCGTAGACGGTCTGATTCATATTTCTCAGCTGGATAACAGCCGTGTGGAGAATGTCAAGGATGTCGTAGCAGTTGGCGATGAAGTTCAGGTAAAAATCACCAATATTGACCTTGAAAATAAGCGTATTTCCCTTTCTATCAGAGAAGCACTCAAAGAAAGCAATGCTGATGAGGATGAGGAATAATTGATGTAACTGATGAGGCACTGTCATTTTGACAGTGCCTTTTTGTGAGTTATGCCTAAAATTGTAAGCGAAATTTGCATAATATGCCGAAATTGAGCAGATTGACAAAAGATTCACAAATTGTACTTGCATATCCGGAAATGCTATGCTATAATGGAAATGTGCTGACTGATTTTGACAGAACAGCAATGAAATAGAATGGAGATGAAATTATGAGAAAAACAAAAATTGTGTGTACCATTGGACCAGCTACGGATGATGAAAATGTTCTCCGTGCAATGATGCTTGCTGGAATGAATGTCGCAAGATTCAATTTTTCCCATGGTGATTATGAAACGCACAAGCAACGCTTTGAAGAGGTCACAAAATTGCGTGAGGAATTGGGGCTTCCCATTGCAACCATGCTTGATACCAAAGGACCAGAAGTCCGCCTTCGTCGTTTCGTGAATGACGAACCTGTCGAAATCATGGACGGCGATACTTATACCCTCACAACCAAAGATATTCCCTGTACTAATGAAGTCGGCAGTGTGACATTTGAAAGACTTCCGCAGGATGTCACCCCTGGAACAAGAATTTTAATCAATGACGGGGCTGTTGAAATGGTAGCGGAAAAAATCACAAGAACGGATATTGTATGCCGGATTATCCACGGTGGCAAGCTTTCCAATAATAAGGGAATCAATGTTCCGGGGGTTCGTCTTTCTATGCCCTATTTGAGTGATGCTGATATGAGTGACCTCGAATTTGGTGCAAAGATGCGGTATGATTTCATTGCAGCAAGCTTTGTGCGTTCCGCTGCGGATATTATTTATTTGAGAAGATTCACAGAGAGTTTAGGCTGGTTTGATGTGCGTATCATTGCCAAAATTGAAAATATTGATGGTGTCCATAACATTGATGAAATTCTGGAAGCGGCTGATGGGATTATGGTTGCCCGTGGGGATATGGGTGTAGAAATTCCATTCGAACAAATTCCGGCAATTCAGAAAGAATTGATTCAAAAGGGCTATAATGCCGGAAAACAGGTCATCACCGCCACACAGATGCTGGAGTCTATGATTACCAATCCTCGCCCCACTCGTGCGGAAATTACAGACGTTGCCAATGCCATTTATGACGGCACAAGTGCAGTTATGCTTTCCGGTGAAACTGCTGCCGGTAAATATCCGGTGGAAGTCGTTCGTACTATGGAATTGATTGCTTCCACTACAGAGGGCAATATTGACTATAAACATGAATTCGCCTCTCGTAAGGAAAATATGAATGCTTCTGTTGCAGAGGGTATCGCTCATGCCGCTGTTACCACTGCACACGACCTCAACGCAAAGGCGATTATTGCCGTTACCAAACGTGGACAAACTGCCCGACTGATTTCCAAATATCGTCCCGCTGTTCCCATTTTGGCTTGTACCACGGATTCCGCCAACCAGCGCAAAATGAATTTAAGCTGGGGTGTGACTCCCTATGTTATTGATGAAGCAACCGACACAGATACCCTTTTTGCGAATGCCGTTCAGGCTGCCAAAAAACAGGGGCTTGTTGTCACAGGGGATTTGGTGGTCATTACTGCTGGTGTACCGCTCGGAATTTCCGGCATGACCAACCTTATGAAAGTGGAAATTGTCGATTGAATCATTTTGATGGTAGTATCAAAAAAGCTCCTCCGATTGGGGGAGCTTTTCGATTAGTTTTTATCTTCTTTCAATAGTTCATCTGTTTCTTGAAATTTCCATTTTTTATCTGGTTGAGCAATCACTTCTAAATCACTATCTGTAATTTCGATTTGTAGTTGTTTTGCGATAGAATTTTTTTTGCTTGCTTCTTGAATTGCTTCTGTCAGTGAATAATGGTAGTCTTTCATTAACAGCCAAATGTGATATATTCCCTCTGCATTTCGGAGTTTTTCGGGAATACTGTCATATTTTTCATAGTATTGTGCTAATTCGTTTTTGAGTTCATCAATTTCTATTTCAACATCATATAAAAGTTTTGCAACTTTCACACGCTCATTATGTTTTTCAATTGCGATGTCAACAAAAACTATAAGATTACTAATGACCCAGACCATAGCCACGAAAATTTTTGCAGTACTATCACTATATATTTCAAATATAGTTGCATACATATAATTTATCGCAAAGAAGATGAGTAGAAGACCCAATAGCCACTTAGCTGGAAAAGAACTAAGATAATATCTTAACTCATAAAAAAATTCAGGTAATTTTAGGTTAAGCTTTTGAAATGTAGCAGATAATTTGGATGCTCTATCTTGGCTTACAAAACCGTTGTATAATTCTTTGTTCTTGTTAAGTAACTTCATTCTGCTTTCTTTATCATAACGAATTATCATTTCCAAAACTCTCATATCATTGATAGTGGCTAAATCATCACTGTTTGAAGAGGCTGGTAATTGTTTTTCGTCTTCCAAAAATAATTTGGGTTCTCCCATTACAATGTTGGGTCTTTTTTCTTGTTCTTTTAATTCTGGCATAACAGCACCTCTTTCAATCAATCAAATGAAGGCAACGAAGGATAAGCTCAGAAATCTTGTCCATTATCAATTCTATAATAAATATAGCAATAATATAATAAATAAGAGCTAAAATAACTTTTGCAGCTTCAGTTGTAACATTCAATATGACGCTAGGGTAATAAATAGCTTCATAAAGGAGAGCTGAAACAATATACATTCCAACATGTAATATTTCAGGAAGCATGGCAAAGGTAAAAATTCCTGCTATCACCCAACTGATAGGATTATCCGTATTTGGAATAAGAAAATTCCAAATTCTTGAAGTATAATTCCAAACAATGACACAAGTAAAATATGAGAATATATTTTCATATAGATATCCTAAGATGCAACGTAAAATAAGATTACCAATTTCATGTTTTTTAGAAATGAGATAGAAAAGAACATTTTGGATTGACATAAAGCCAATAAGTGTAAGTGTTTTAAGGTTAAAAAATTCTTCACTGGTATTTTGAGAATACACGATAAAATCATAGATGTCTGTTACTCCATACATGATTAGTGTTGTGCCAAAGTCCCTTTCGCCCGAATCCCAAGGTGAATAAAAATGACTGGCAATACAAGTGATGATAAAAAGCACTATCCCTATCACTAATGCGCCGATTCCTTCATCTTCATCAAACATAAAATACCCTCCAATCGAATTTGTTTATTCTGTACACAAATTATATCAAAAAAAAAAAAACTGTTAATTTTGCATGAACTTTTTGTAAATTCGACAAAAAAACTCCTGAAATACATCAGGAGCTTTTGATTTGGTTAGGTTTAATCTTTATATTTGCGCCAAATTGCAAAGATTGTATCTTCTGGTAAGTTAAATTTCTGGGATGCTATCTGAACGGCAGATGCTTCACTTTCACCTTTTAGGATAGTTTTGTAAACTTTTGCAACAATGGCAACAATCAATTTAGGTGGAATTCCTTGATGAATGAAATTATCCATTAGATACCCTTCTTTCTGTCAACAGAGGATGTTAAAACATCAGCGGATTACAGGAAATACTTGACACCATTTTCAAAGATATGCTGGTCTTTTGCGCCGGCGACGTTCTTGCAGATGTCAATTCCCTTACGTTCGGAATGTCCCATCTTTCCGAGGACACGACCATCTGGAGAAGTGATGCCTTCAATCGCACACATAGAGGTATTGGGATTATAACGGATATTCATGGAAGGATTGCCCTCAATGTCAACATATTGTGTTGCAATCTGCCCATTTTTAGCGAGTTGCTGAATCAGGCTTTCCGGTGCGACAAAACGCCCTTCACCGTGGGAAATCGGGATAGTATGAATATCACCAACATGAGAATCTGCTAACCATGGGGATTGATTGGATGCAATGCGAGTATTCACCATCATGCTTTGGTGTCTTGCAATGGTATTAAATGTCAATGTCGGGGAGTCGTCCGTCATATCGACAATTTCACCAAACGGCACAAGTCCGAGTTTTACCAATGCTTGGAAACCGTTACAGATACCCAACATCAAGCCGTCACGTTTTTGCAGTAATTCATGCACGGCTTCTTTGACTTCGGGATTACGGAAGAATGCTGTAATGAATTTACCGCTTCCCTCCGGTTCGTCACCGCCGGAAAATCCCCCTGGAATCATGATGATTTGAGAATTTTCGATTTTCTTGACGGCTTCCTTGACAGAGGATTCAATGTCAGAGGCGGACAGGTTGCGAATGATGAGCGTGTCTGCGATTGCGCCGGCTTTTTCGAAAGCTCTGGCGGTATCGTATTCGCAGTTTGTCCCTGGGAAGACCGGAATCAATACACGAGGTTTGGCAACATGAACCGTGGAAATGTGACGTTTTTCGGCTTCAAAACTGTAGGCTTCGGGCTTTTCGTCCGTGGTCTGGATACGGCAGGGGAACACGCTTTCGAGCTTGCCTTCCCACAATTTTTGAAGAGCATCCAAAGAAACAGAGTAGTCAATGGTATCAATTTGGTATTTGTTGGTAGTTTCACCAATGACAGTCTCATCACTTTGTGCATCACCATTCAATTCCACAATGAATGAACCATAGCAGGGTGTAAACAATGTTTCCGGTGAAAGTTTCGCTGTGAAATGGAATCCCAACTGATTACCAAAGCACATTTTAGCGATACCTTCAGAAACTCCGGCATAGCCAACCGTCCAAACAGCTTTTGCACGACCATCAGCAATGATTTGCTCCATCTTGTCAAATGTTTTGCGCAGACTGTCGAAATTCGGCAAGCCGTTTTCATCATATTCAGGTGTCAGCAAAATGACTTTATCGCCTGCATTCTTGAATTCTGTGGAAACGATTGTTTCAGAATTGGCAGTGGATACCGCAAACGAAACCAGTGTCGGGGGTACGTCAATGTGTTCGAACGTGCCGGACATGGAATCTTTACCGCCGATTGAACCACAGCCCAATTCCAATTGTGCCTTGTATGCGCCCAACAGAGAAGCCAACGGTTTGCCCCAGCGTTTCGGGTCATTTTGCGTGCGCTCAAAATATTCTTGGAAGGTCAGCCAGCAGTGGGAACGTTGACCGCCTCCGGCAATGACCTTGGCAATGGATTCCACCACAGCCAGCATTGCACCATGATAGGGGCTTTCTGAGCTGATAACCGGATTATAGCCCCAGCCCATCAGAGAGCAGGTATTTGTTTCGCCTTTGAGTACCGGAATTTTTGCCGCCATTGCCTGAGAAGGTGTCATCTGATAAATACCACCATACGGCATTAAAACTGTCCCTGCGCCAATGGTAGAATCAAATTTTTCCACAAGTCCCTTTTGGGAGCATACATTCAAGTCAGAAATCATCTCATTCCAGCTTTCGGGTGCATCCGTGGGGATTTTTTTGTTGGAAGGAACAGGCTCTTCAATGGCAATGTCCGTGTACTTTGTTGCACCGTTGGAATTGAGGAATTCTCTGGACAGGTCAACAATGGTCTTGCCATTCCATACCATTTTCAGACGAGGTTCATCAACTACATCAGCGACTTTTGTCGCCTGTAAATTTTCTTTTCCGGCTTCTGCAATGAATTTGTCTGCATCTTCCGGCGCAACAACGACCGCCATTCTTTCCTGTGATTCAGAAATAGCAATTTCTGTACCGTCTAAGCCTTCATATTTTTTCGGGACTGCATTCAAATCAATGATTAACCCGTCTGTCAGTTCACCAATTGCAACCGATACACCACCTGCGCCGAAATCGTTACAACGTTTAATCATTCTGGTGACTTCGGGATTTCTGAACAGTCTCTGTAATTTGCGTTCTTCTGGGGGGTTGCCCTTTTGTACCTCTGCACCGCAGGATTCCAGCGATTCAAGGGTATGCGACTTTGACGAACCAGTTGCACCGCCACAGCCGTCACGTCCGGTTTTTCCGCCTAACAGGATAACCACATCACCTGCAACCGGTCTTTCACGGCGGATATTTTCGGCAGGAGCTGCGCCTAATACTGCGCCAATCTCCAGACGCTTTGCAACATATCCGGAATGATAAACTTCTGCTACATGACCTGTAGCAAGTCCAATTTGGTTGCCATAGGAACTGTAACCATTGGCAGCTCCTACCGTGATTTTACGTTGTGGGAGTTTGCCTGCAATGGTATCTTCAATCGGTACAAGGGGATTGGCTGCGCCTGTTACACGCATTGCCTGATAGACATAGGAACGTCCGGACAATGGGTCACGGATTGCACCCCCCAGACAAGTAGCAGCACCGCCGAACGGTTCAATTTCTGTCGGATGGTTGTGGGTTTCGTTCTTAAACATCAGAATCCAATCTGCTTCTTCACCGTCAATATTTGCCTTGATTTTGACAGAACAAGCGTTAATTTCCTCGCTTTCGTCAAGGTCATTCAATAAGCCGTCTGCTTTGAGTTTTCTTGCGCCCATGGTGGCTAAGTCCATCAGAGTAAGGGGCTTTTCTTCTCTGCCTAATGCTTGACGGTCTGCAATATACTTATCATAGGTCTGACGAATATAATCTGTCGGAATGTCAACATTCTTGATATTGGTTAAGAATGTGGTATGACGGCAGTGGTCTGACCAATATGTGTCAATCATTCTGATTTCTGTAATGGTGGGGTCACGCTTTTCCGTATTCCGGAAATAATCCTGACAGAAACGAATGTCGTCCAAATCCATTGCAAGCCCGAATTCTTTGATAAATTCCTTCAAGCCGGATTCATCCAATCCAATAAAGCCCTCTAAGGTTTTGACAGTGGTTGGAATGTCATAATTGGTATCAAGGGTTTGGAACGTGTCAAGCGTTGCCTCACGGCTTTCGACAGGGTTAATCAAATACTTCTTGATTCTTGCGAAATCTTCATCCGACAAATTGCCGGAAAGAATATAAATTCTTGCATTGCGTACACGGCAACGTTCTTTTTGTGTGAGAATTTGAATACATTGCTCACAGCTGTCGGCTCTCTGGTCAAATTGTCCAGCAAGATATTCCACTGCAAAAATTCTTTCCCCATTTTTGAGGGCGGGGAGGTCGGAATACACCACGTCAACTGCTGGTTCAGAAAATACGGTCGGAATTGCCATATGAAAGTCTTCCTCTGTTAAGCGGTCGGCATCATAGCGGTTGAGAATACGAACATTTGTCACATCCAGTCTTAAAGCGGTGCGGATGTCACCACAAACGGACTTTGCTTCTGTTGCGTATTCCGGTTTTTTTTCAACATATACACGGTTTACAGCCATAGTTTTGCTCCTTCTACTGATTCTTGATACCCTTCAAAAGGGCTTATCTTTATTGTAACATACTTTCAAGGGGTTGTCAAGTTGCTGAAAAGATTTTCGGTGAAAATCCAACGCTTGACAAAAATTCCCTGCTGTGCTATAATACGAAAAAGAAAGAATGTGATAAAATGAATGATATTGCCATGATTGGCTTTTTTGTGGGAGTGATTTTGTTTGTGTGTTCGTTGCTGGCGAATCACTATGACGACACCAAAGACATTGATTTGACTGCTACTGCAAAAGACAAAGAAAAAGAGTATGAAAAATTCCTCGAAGAACAGGTGAAAGTCCTCATTCCGGCTTATGAAGAATCCAAATTTCTGGAAGCATTATTATATTACATCCATCAGGAAGAGAAAAAAGGCAAAGGAAAAGCGGTTCATCTGGAAGTAGGGGATTATTCCGTCAAAATCCGCATTCAGCCAAAATCCAGATACAAGGAAGCTTATGACGTGGAAATTGTTTACCAAAATATTGGCTATTTATTTTTGAATGATACGGCGCAGGTGTTCGCCTGCGGAACGGCTTTATTCAACCAGATTGGCGAAAATTATAAAATGGCTTGTCATAAAATCAACGATAAAAAAGAAAAGCGCAAATATAATTATGTTACCATTGATTACCAAAGACCAAAGAAATGGTATGAGAAATAGAAAGGATTGATTTTCATGGAAATTGACGAATTCACTCAAAATTTTTTGGAAGACTTACAAATTGTAAAACCCAAAAAGTCCAAATTGATTGACTCAAATCAGATTGACAGCATGGATTTCCCCGAACGAATTCAGACACTGATTCGCCTTGCTTCTGCCTATGACCCAAATAATGCTATTCACGGCGCAAACCGGCATAAATACCAGCTCAATCCCCCTGCAAAATTGGAGGATGTCCGTGCATTTGAACAGGAATTTCATATCACCATTCCGGAAATATTTGTCAGATTCCTGACAGAAGTCGGAAACGGCGGTGCAAGGGTGGACTATGGTATTTATTCCCTCGAAAAAATTAGAAAAGGAAATGCACATCTCAAATACCCCCATGAGAAAAATATTTTCGATTATGATAATATCAAAGAAAAATGGGTGGAACTTGCCAAAGAATTAGAAGCCTGTGAAGACGAGAACGAAATTGACAGAATTTATGGCGATATGTACGGCGGTCTGCTTGTGATTGGAACAAATGGCTGTACTTATGACCATGTATTGATATGTGAGGGAAAACACACCGGAATGATGGGGATGATTGACTGGAATTCGGAGGAATATTCCGTTCCGTTTTTCCGTGGGCTTGATTTTGAAACGTGGATTTGTACCCATTTTCAAAAAATCATTCAGGGGAATGTGACGAAACATTCTCAAAATTTCTGGACAGTGAACTGGCGGTAATTATTATGAAACTGAAATTTGAACGAGCGAATTACAAGAATTTTTTCAAATTGAGAAATTTATATCAATCGGCATTCCCTGATAATGAACGTGCGCCGTTTCTCATGCTATGGGCGAAATCAGGTAGGAAAAACGTCGATTTCTGGGCGATATATGCAGATGAGATATTTTCAGGTCTGTTGTATATCGTGCATGACGGAAATTTGTCGTACATCTTTTATTTGGCGGTATCCAGCGAATTGAGAGGGCAGGGAATCGGAAGCAGGATATTGCAAGCCCTTTGCAAGCTTTACAAGGAAAATCGCATTTGTCTAGCCATTGAGGAACTTGACGAACATTCCCCGAACTATGCCGAACGTGTCAGACGAAAGCGTTTTTACATGAAAAACGGTTTTGAGGAACTGCATCACAAAGTTATCGAGGGAACAGTGATATTTGAATTGTTAGGTGTCGGCGGTGATGTATTGGCGCATGAATATGAAAATTTAATGCACCGATATATTGGCGAAAAAATGTTCGGTAGCATCACTATCAAGATGATTACATGAGAAAAGCCCCCAAAATGGGGGACTTTCTCATTTTTTATTTCCAGTGACCAAGGAGGTAATTACTGGCACGATAAAAGCGAAAATTAGGGATTGCCACAGTAACCAATCATGTAAAGGCGCAGTCTTGAAAATTGTCCATGCTGGTGGAAACCATACAGCGATTGCCATCATTCCGGCGGAAATCAACACCGCTCCTATCAATTTCCAGTTGGAAAAGTAGCGGATTGTAAAAAGGTTGCCGTGTTCGGATTTGCATTCAAAGACGTGTATCAATTGTGATGCAACCAATGTCAATAATGCGCAGGTTCGGGCTTCGTCAAGCGTTCCGCCTAATCGTAAAGCCGTGGAAAATGCCCCTAGAGTACACAATCCTATCATGATACCCCTCCAGATAATCCGGCTTAATAACCCATCTGCAAAAAAGCTTTCATCCGGTTTGCGTGGGGGCTTTTTCATGTTGTCGGGGTCAGAGGGTTCTAATCCCAAGGCAATCGCCGGAAGTCCGTCTGTTGCCAAGTTCACAAGCAACAACTGAACAGGCAACAATACCACAGGCATTCCCATTAAAATCCCCAAAAACATCGTGATAACTTCTCCGATATTGCAGGAAAGTAAATACCTTACAAATTTTCGGATATTGGCATAAATACACCGCCCCTCTTCGACTGCTTTCACGAGGGTAGCTAAATTGTCATCCATCAGAATCACGTCAGCGGCTTGTTTGGCAACGTCCGTGCCGTTCAAACCCATGGCAACACCCACATCAGCGGCTTTAATGGCTGGTGCATCATTGACACCGTCTCCGGTCATGGTGACGACATTTCCGGCACGTTGGAAGGCTTTGACAAGCCGTAATTTGTGAGAGGGGTTCACCCTTGCAAAGACGGAAATTTTTGGTAATCGTCGGTCAAGTTCATTTTCGGACATTTTGTCAAGTTCCGCACCTGTCACGACTTCACCGCCACGGAGTAAACCTGCCTGTTTGGCAATGGCGGAAGCAGTATTTTTGTGGTCGCCTGTAATCATGACTGTACGAACAGAGGCACTTGCACAAGTTCGGATTGCTTCTCGTGCTTCTGGTCTGGGCGGGTCAAGCATACCAGTCAAGCCAAGGAAAATCATACTGCTTTTGGCATCATTGAGACTTTCACAGCGTTTTTCAGCAAAGGCTAATACTCTCAATGCCTGATTAGAAAGCTGTTCGGATTGTTCCATAATTTTCCGCTGAATGGATGCCGTCAGGGGAATATCCCCATTTTTCGTGCGGACAAATCCACAGCGTTTCAGAATGACATCCACTGAACCTTTGGTGAATACATTCCGTGCATTGCCTTTCAATGTCAAGACTGCCATATATCGGGTGTCACTGTCGAAGGGTTCTTCTGCGATTCTGGTATAATCTGACAGGCTTGCAGATGAAATTCCTCCTTTTGCGGATGCAATCAATAAAGCGGTTTCTGTTGGGTCGCCGACGGCTTTCCAATTGCCACCGCCTGTTAATGTGCCACGGTTTCGGGAGGAAACAGGAGTACCGTTGATTTCGCCGTTATTGCAGAGGACAGCGCATTTTAACAGGCTTTCCAATGCCTTGATACTTTTGGGATTGACGTGCATACCGTTTTCCATGATAGCCCCATCCATGCGGAGGGCTGTTCCGGTCAAATCGAAATCATTTTCATAGGTCAGAATTTTCGTCACGGTCATACTATTTTCTGTAATCGTTCCGGTTTTGTCGGAACAAATCACAGAAGTACAGCCTAATGTTTCCACGCTGTGCAGACGGTTGACAAGGGCTTTTTGTTTCATCATGCGATTGACTGCCAATGCCAGTGCAATGGTCACTGTTGCAGGCAAGCCCTCCGGAATCGCTGCAATGGCGATGGAGATTCCTGTCATCAGCATATCAAAGACAGGTTCACCACGCAATACTCCAGCCCCGAATACTGCCACACATACTCCAATGCATATCAATGCAAGGACTTTCCCTAATTCGCCCAATCTTTTTTGTAAAGGGGTTTCCAATGGGGTAGCATCCGTGAGCATATCGGAAATTTTACCCATCTGTGTATTTTTTCCGGTGGCGGTGACTTCTGCCGTTCCTGAACCACGAGTGACCGCCGTTCCACTGTAAACCATCCAAGGCTGATGTAATGAGGAAGTGTCTGCACCTTCATGACCGGAACATTTCGGGACGGGTTCAGGTTCTCCGGTCAAAATGGATTCATTCACATATAATCGGTTTGCTGTCAATAGCATACAATCCGCCGGAATGCAATCACCAGCTTCAATGGCTATCAAATCATTGGGAACGAGTTCTTCCGCCGGAATTTGCCGGAGTTCGCCGTTTCGGTAGGCTCTTGCAGTGGGAGCTGTCATATTTCGCAGGGCTTCAAGGGTCTTTTCCGTACGGTATTCCTGAATGAATCCCAATATTGCATTTAATAGCACAATGACAATAATGGTGATAGCGTCTGTCCATTCTCCTAATAATGCAGAAATTCCGGTAGCTCCTAACAATATCAATACCATAGCATCTTTGAATTGTCTGAGAAAAATCAAGATGGGGTTAGGCGGTTTGGATTGGTTAAGGGTGTTCGTGCCGTATTGTTTCCGTAAGGAATCCGCTTGTGCAGAAGTCAATCCTTTCAATGTAAACTCCTCCCTTTTGGTGTACTGTTACATTCATATGATTGACTTGTTGAAAATATGCCGTCACAAAAAGAAAACGCTCCCACGGCTTGTACACCATAGGAGCGTTGAAAATTTGCAATTGAATCAGGGATTAGCCCAATTCAGCAAAATACTTGATTGTGCGAACCATCTGAGAGGTGTAGGAGTTCTCGTTATCATACCAAGAAACAACCTGTACTTCATAGAGGTCATCAGCAATCTTAGCTACCATTGTCTGAGTAGCATCGAACAAAGAACCGTACTTCATGCCGATAACGTCAGAAGAAACAATCGGGTCTTCATTGTAGCCGTAAGATTCAGAAGCAGCAGCCTTCATAGCAGCGTTGATGCCTTCCTTAGTAACGTCAGCACCCTTAACAACTGCGGTCAGGATTGTAGTAGAACCTGTCGGAACAGGTACACGCTGTGCAGAACCGATGAGCTTACCATTCAATTCCGGAATAACCAGACCGATTGCCTTAGCAGCACCAGTGGAGTTCGGAACGATGTTAGCTGCGCCTGCTCTTGCTCTTCTCATATCGCCCTTTCTGTGAGGACCATCAAGAATCATCTGGTCGCCAGTGTAAGCATGAATTGTACTCATGATACCGGACTGGATAGGAGCATAGTCATTCAGAGCCTTAGCCATAGGAGCGAGGCAGTTTGTAGTGCAGGATGCAGCAGAAATGATGGTATCATCCTTGGTCAAAGTCTTCTCATTAACAGAGAATACGATAGTAGGCAGGTCATTACCAGCAGGAGCAGAAATAACAACCTTCTTAGCACCGGCATCAATGTGAGCCTGTGCCTTTGCCTTAGAGCAGTAGAAACCTGTGCATTCGAGAACAACGTCAACACCGATTTCACCCCAAGGAAGTTCAGCAGCGTTAGCAACAGCATAAATCTTGAGAGTCTTGCCGTCAACTGTGATTGTACCAGCTTCATCATCAGCGGTTACAGTGTGCAGATTCTCACCGATTCTACCAGCATAGCCACCCTGAGCGGTGTCATACTTCAGCAGGTTAGCCAGCATAGAGGGCTTTGTCAAGTCGTTGATAGCAACAACCTCATAACCTTCAGCACCGAACATCTGACGGAAAGCCAGACGACCGATTCTACCAAAACCATTAATAGCAACTTTTACGGACATTGGAATTACCTCCTAAAATTTTTTACATTCTTATTTTACACCTTTTTCAGAAAAAATGCAAGTACTTTGACGGAAAAATATCACATTTTTTCCGCTTCATGACAAAAATCTGCATTTTTTACAAAATACTTGTCTATAATTTGTGAGGAATTCACAATTTATTATTTCAGGGTGAAATCGTATTTACATTTGTCGAATTTTGCGGTATAATGAGAGTAGGAGAAATCGGAAGGAGTGTCGATTTTTTGAAAGGAGTATCGCAAAATGGACACAAAGAAATTGAAAGTTTTAAAGGAAATCTATGGAACGTATCAGGATGGTGTCTTGATTGCAGATGAAAATTGGAATGTTATCTGGAGTAATCAGGAAACAAAAATCAAGAATATCACGGATGTTTTGGATATATCAGTGGATGATTGGAAAACAGATAAGATTACCAATCCGGAAGATGGCACACAGTATACATTCCACCATTGGAAGGAAGATGGTATTCATCTGGTAATCTGTCAGGATGACCCCTTGAAGTTGATTTTACCTGTGGTAAAGGTCTTGAGTTCCGCAGCCCATACGCAAGCAAACATTTGCCGTATCATTTACCGTCTTCTGGAAGAGTTACCGGAAGGGGATGACCTGACCTTAATGGGGTCTTTGAGTGGGAATTGTTACCGTATGCACCGTTTGGCGCATGTACTGAAAGGCATTTATGAACAAGAAAGCAATATTACTGAGGATGTTTGCTTTTCATTGACGGCACAGATGGAGGATATTTTTCAGAATCTCAACCGTATGTATCATAACTATATTTTTGCGGTCTGTGATTTTGAGACAAAGAATCTGTTTGTGAAAATGGATAGAAATGCTTTGGTGAGTGCAGTTCTTGCAGGAATTAGTGTCTCCATGCTTGAACCAGATAAATTTCAAAGAATTGAAATGATACTGGAAGAAACCGAAGACAAAACGGCATTGATTGAAATTAGCGTTGAGCCGGAAATGGAAAATGAACAACCTGACAGAAGGCTACAAATTAAGGATTTGGATGCAATCTCCAACGACAAAGAATACCTGAATGTTTTTTGTAAGAATTACCACTGCAAATGGAAAACCGAAACATTAGAAAATCGAGTCGTATTTTCTCTGGAAATTCCCCTCTGTGAACAAGAAAAGAATCTCGCTATGCACTTGAATAGTTTGACAGATGACAGGTATTTCAACGCTTATACAGCAATGCTTTCCATTTTGCATCATCGCTTGATTATGTAAAAAATGAGCTGACCTCCCAAATTGGCATTTCTTCCCTCATCATTATCAGGTGGGGGAAGATGTTTGTATAGTTGACAACTGCCTAGAAAAGGCGTAAAATAAGAATAGAAATCCTGAAATGATTTTTCTTCTTACCAGAAAGATTGACAGGCGTTGAGAGGAGGAAATAGAAATGGCATTTACAATTCAAAAACGAGTTTGTTTCTCTGCGGTTGTCATTATGGTTGCATTTGTCTTGACAAGCTTTCTTTCGGTGGTGTATTGTGTCAGGATATTGTATGAAAATTTTCGGAAGGAAATTGCAAATTCTGTTATTTCCTTTGCTTCCCTGACAATTAACCCAGATGATGCAAAGGACTATTTGACTTTACGCACAACGGATGAGGCATATATTAGCGTATTACAAAGTTTAAAAAAATATCAATCGGAAAATGCAACTACTGTAAAAAGAATCTCCCTTGTCAGTTTTACCAGTACAACAGGAAATTATATTTATGATACGGATGAATGCAAACTGGGGGAACGATTGGAATATGATGATTATACAGATTCCGTTCGTGCGGAACTCATCAACGGACGGAATGCATGGTCAAGGGAAAGTGGTGAGAGCTGTTTCTATTTTGTTCCGCAACGTACCACGGATGATAGGCTTGCAGGGTATTTGATGATTGAATTGAATAACCGCTACAGAAGTATGTATTTTCCGATATTATTGGGGACAGCAGGGGGATTATTGGTGATTGGGATAATTGCAGTATTGTTTCTGATGCGTTTCATGCGGAGAAAAGTATTCAATCCGGTGAAACGGTTCACGGAAGCAGCAAGTTCCTTCACAACAGAGGAAAATACCCATCCTGCGGAGGAATTGTTTCATTCCTCCGGAAAAGACGAAATTTCACAGCTTGGGAAGGCTATCGGGAAAATGTTCACAGACCTTTCCAGCGGTGCGGAGAGCCTTTCGAAAGCCCTCTATGAGGCAAACCATGACGGTATGACACAGGTGCTGAATAAGCGTTGTTATGCGGCAATGGAAGAGAGTTTTCGGCATTGCAATTCCATTTGTGTGGTATATTTCGATGTGAATAATCTCAAATTGATGAATGATACATTAGGGCATGAAAAAGGCGATTACGTCATTAAAAAAGCGGCGGAATATATCAGGGGAATGATGACAAATTCTGATTACTGTTTCCGGATGGGCGGAGATGAATTCATGTTGATTATGACAGAATATTCGTTCCGTTCCATTGATGCTTTCATTGAAAAGCTGGATAGTGATGCACCATACATTCTAAGTCAGATGGGGGATTCTGTCAAGTGTGCGATTTCCTACGGCTACGCTTATGGAAAGGGGCAATATTCTTATGAAGCACTTCTTGCAGAAGCAGAGGAAAATATGTACCACAAAAAGACAGAATTGAAAGCATTGATGAATATGCCTGACCGTTGAGGAGGAAAAGGACATGAAGTTGAAGTATCCGCTCTCTCATATCAAGATACAAACAAAATTCTTTTTTGTCCTTGGGTTTTCCTTGTTGGGAATCATTTTAAATGCATTCTTTTGGGGAAAATCGTTTCAGCAGTCCCAAAAAAAAGCCAAAAAATCGGCGGAAAGTTTCGCTGTCACTTTTGCGGAACAACATATACAGATGGGAATTGAAAATACTGTTTCCGTTGCCAAAATCATTTATACTAATGAGGAATTATATCAGTTTCTGAATACGGAATTTAAGTCCAGTTCGGCTTATTATTCAGCCTATTATCAGCTGGAACAAGATTCACCCTTGAAAAGTGCAGATGTGAATTTTATCAAAAAAGCAATGATTTACACAGAAAATACTACCATTTTGAGCGGTAATGATATTCGGTCAATTCGTTCTGTCAAGTCTGAAAGGTGGTATCAGTCTTTCGAGAAATTCAAAAAAGCTGTCATGTTGTATTCAGACCCTGAAACAGGGGAATTTTCTCTGATTCGTAAGTTAGATTATGAAACAATGGATACGGGGGAAAGCATTCTGAAACTAGATATGAATAATGCGGTTTTTCGGGATTTGATAAAGGAAATCCCATTTGATGGTGTTCTGTATATTATCAGCAATGGCGCAGTCATTTACAGCAATCAACCCTTTCAAGATGAGATGCACTTAGGGATTACACAAAATTTTTACAGCTTCACCAAAAATTATTATACAGCGGAAGTTGAATATTATGCCCTTGCTAATTACCAGACTGTTAAAGAATTGCTTCTTGCAAAATGGTATCTATTTCTGATTCCGTTTTTGCTTTTTTTGGCTACGATAGGGATAAGTCTTTTATTTTCGGAGGATATTCGAAATCGTATTAAATTGATTGCAGAAACCAATCAAAAAGAAGGGGCATTATCAGAACTTGTATTACAGGGGAATGATGAAATTGCAGAATTGACCGCCGTTGGAATTGCACTTTCTGAAAAGCTTGCATTGAAAAGCGGACAATATCAGCGCAGTCAAACGGCATTTCAGCAGAAAAATGCAGATTATCGGGAATTGTTCGGGGAGTCCCTGTATCTGGATGCATTGCTACAGGTCAGCCGGAAATTTCCAGAATTATCCATTGCACCGGAAAAGGAATTTCATTCCATGCAAGCGGAATTACAGCTTTTGAAAAATAATGATTCTGATATGGTAATTCCTGAAAATTTGCCGGAAAATTGGGAGATTCCAATATATTCCTTATTGTTGGCTGTCAATGCATTTCCAGAACATCAGGGGAATATTTTGATTTCGTTGGAAGAAGAAAAAGTATTGTTGAAAATTTCGTGTGAGGTTACACAGAAACAGCTTTTGAAATTGCAGGCGATTTTTGAAGATGGAGAAATCTTTTCTGACTACAATTTTTCGCCGGATAATGTGTATAATCCATTTTTGCGATTGAAACATTGTCTGGGGAATTTTGTGACATTACATCCAAAGCATCATTGCATTACCATTCGAATCCAAAAACAGAGTTGAGGGGAGTTAAGCATGAAACTGAGAAAATTGACAGCGTTATTGATGGCGGTGGTTTGCGTGGGGGCGTTTCCATCCTGCGCAAAACAAGAATCCAAAACAACGGAAACAAGAGTTTATACCAGTCTTCTCGCTGCACAAGGAACAAGAATCAATGATGATAACGAAATTCAGAATCTCATTGCTGAAAAAATCGGGGCGAAATGCGTTGAAACTTGGCTCAATGAACAGGAGAGTCAGGACACTATTTTCAGTGATATGATGATGTCAGGCGAATATCCCGATTTTTTGAGTCCAGATGCTGGAAACTATCAGAAGCTTGTCAAAGCTGGTGCATTCATTCCGATTGATAATTATTGGGATAGCTACCCCAATCTCAAAAATTATCTGTCAGAAGAGGAATGGAATAAAACACGCTCGGAAGATGGACATATTTATTGCATTCCGCAGTTTTCGAAGTGCTATATACAAGATACCGCTACCATTCATAATGATGAGGCTTTCTGGGTACAGGTGAAAGTATTGGAGTGGGCTGGTTATCCGGAGATTGTCACATTGGATGATTATTTTAATTTATTGGAAGATTACATCAAAGCCAATCCTACCAACGAAAAGGGCGAACCCTATATTGGGTATGAAATTTTAGCAAATGACGCTTTCTTTTTCGGCTTAGATAATCCGCCCATGTTCTTGGATGGCTACCCTAATGATGGTTGCTGTATTGTGAATCCTGATACATTGGAAGCCCTCGATTATAATTTGTCCCCGACTGCGGAAAAATGGTTTCGGAAACTCAATGAGGAATACCACAAAGGCATGATTGACCCTGACTGTTTTGTATTGAGTGCGGACGATTATTACGATAAAATCAGTTCTGGGCTTGTCTTGGGGATGGTTGACCAGTATTGGAATTTCAACAGGGCAACTGGTGACTTGCCAGCGGATAGCACTTACATTCCGATTGGGTGTGTCATTGAAGAAGGCATTGAGGAGCATTATCATGCAAGAACTTCTTTTAATGGGTCAACAGGAATTGGAATTTCTGTGAGTTGTGAAGACCCTGAAGGGGCTTTGCAGTTCATGAATGATTTACTGTCACCGGAAATTTTGAACCTGCGTTTCTGGGGCATTGAGGGAACAGATTATGAAGTGGGAGAAGATGGCATTTTCTACCAGACTGATGAGGAGAGTACACGCTGGAGGGATGCAGAATATGCAAAAGAGCATATTTGTTTATACAGCTATTTCCCTTATTATTGGGGCATGAATCAGGATGGTATCAATGCTTACTGTTCCACCAACCAACCAGATGAATTTTATAAGCGTCGTAATGATGATGTCAAAAAGTGCTTTGATGCCTATGGTGTGAAAACTTATGTGGAATTGCTCAATGATGCGCCCGAAAATCCGCCGTGGTTTCCCATGTGGTCTTATTCCAGTTCCATTTCCAGCGATTCGCCAGCCGGAAAAGTGCTTTCACAAATGGAATCTGCTAAACATCAGTATCTTCCTCAGCTTGTCTTGCGTGACGATTTCGACAACGCTTGGAAAGAATATCAGGATGTTTACAATGGCATTGATACACAAGTTTACTTTGACGAATTAACCGCAGGAGTTCACCAGCGTTCCGGAAAATAATACTTTGTTAGCCTGTGCAACAAATGAAAATGTCCGTAGTTTTAGTACAATTGTACTTGTCAGGCGGTCAATTTTGAAAAAAGTCTTTACAAATCCCCGAAAATATAGTATAATGGAAGTGGGCAATCGCCCCGAAAATAATATTGACCGGAGGTTTTTTGAATATGGCTGATATGAATATTGTATGCCTTGATATGGAAGGTGTTCTCGTTCCTGAAATTTGGATTGCATTCGCAGAGGCTAGCGGAATCCCTGAACTGCGCAAAACCACTCGTGACGAACCCGATTATAATAAGCTCATGGAATACCGCCTTGCTATCCTGAAAGAACACAATCTCGGACTGAAAGAAATTCAGGCAACTATTGCCAAAATTGACCCCATGGAAGGCGCAAAGGAATTTTTAGATGAACTGCGTTCTTTGACACAAGTTATCATTTTGAGCGATACCTTCACACAATTTGCACAACCCCTCATGAAGAAGCTGGGCTATCCTACCATTTTCTGCAATACGCTGGAAGTTGGCGAGAACGGCGAAATCGTTGGTTATCGTATGCGCTGTGAAAAGTCTAAGTATACTACAGTCAAGGCTTTGCAGTCTATCGGTTTTGAAACAATTGCATCTGGTGACAGCTTTAACGACCTCGGTATGATTCAGGCAAGTAAAGCAGGTTTCTTATTCAAGAGTACCGAAAAAATCAAGGCGGATTATCCCGAAATTCCGGCTTTTGAGGAATATAGCGAACTCCTTGACGCTATCAAGAAAGTATTGTAATTAGCTTTTTCCACGTTTGTGTTTCATATCTCAAAAGAGAAAAAACGCACCCTTTACGGATGCGTTTTTCTCTTTTTGGAGGAATTTATGTCAGTTCAGTGTTTCCACTGTTCCGATAAACATCGGCAGGCTTGTTTCTGTGTCCACAATGCAGTAAACAAACGGGCGGTTGCAAATGACTTCTTTGTCTGTGAAAGTCATACTTTCAGCAATGACAGCCATGGTGGCTGCTGCGGCTTTTGTGCCTTTCTTGTTCACGTCAATGAAAGTCTTCTGCATAACTGTGGAAACGAAATAATTGTTGTCGCCGTCTGTCATGCGATTCAGACCGCCTGTGAACATATTCGGCATTCCCATTTCTGAAAGAATTTCCGGAAGCTGTACTTCATATTCATACGAAAATTCAGGCATAGCAGTGCGGACGTTGACGTGTTCAGGATTTGCCAGCATATTGTGAAGAGAATTCGCCGTCAATGTACTCAGGTATTCTGTGGTCGTCATGCCTTCTTCTGGGAGAATCGCTGCAAATGCATAACGTCCGTCAGTGTAATATTTCAGGAAGCCGGTGGAATGTTCGTCAGAAAGATAATATTCTTCTGCGTGTTCATAGGGGAGGTCTGAACTGGAAAGAACGCTTGCTTTCTGTTTCGTGCCGTCATAGGCTGTAAACCAATTATCGACTTCATTCGCCCATGCATATTCTTGTTTCCAGTCTGCATCAAAGGTTACAGCATTGATTAAAGCCATCACGGTAGAACCGTCAAATGCATCTACTAAATGCGGAATCATGTTATCCGTTTTGGAAGCTGTCCATTTATTGACGTCATTGACTGTTTGCTGTCCGAAATCCTGTACAGAAAATGCATCTGCATGGTAGTAATTGGCATTTGTTTGAAGGAAATCCTTTGCAATGGGCTGGTCATCCCTGAACCAAATCGAATTAGAGGTCAGGAATTTGCATCCGTCCTGATGGGGCTGGTTTTCGCTTTGTGCGTAGAGATACTGATTTAATTCATCAATCAACATTCCACCACCAAGAACATTTTGCATTTCGGCAAGTGTCTGACCGTCTGCACCGTTGGCAACCATGCCTAAACACTGTACCAAGGAATACGGAGAAACAAGCGTATTTGTGCCGTCTTTGGCGGTTTTCCGGATGAGATTCAAGTAAAATTCCGTCTGATTGTGAATGAAATTTTCGTCAGCATCCTTGCCCTGTGCGGATTCTGCGGTAATGGATGCCATCAAGTTGTTAGCCGTGAAAATTGGATTCAGATTCTGAATATTACTTGTGAGTTTCTGTTTCATCAAGGCGAGGTCAATGACGTTCAGTTTGCCGTCACCGTTGAGGTCGGCGCAGTCCCATTGATACATTGTCGAATAGTACCAGCCACTGAATTCATTCGGATTGGCAAGCCATCTTCTCAGGGCGATAAGGTCAGTCACGCCGAGTTTTCCACTTGCATCAATATCCCCCTGAATGCCTTTCGCATTGACAGGAATTGCTGTCAGTCCTGATACTGTCAGACACAAGCCCAACAATGCCGAAATCAATTTCTTTGCTTTTTTCATGTGAATACCTCCTTTTAGTGGGTGTATGTTTGATACCCTTCACCTACTATGACGGTTGAGCACCCGAAAATTGCGGTTGAAATTGTAAACATTTTGTGAACAATCTTGATTTTTCAGACTGGATACATTATGATAGAATACATGATTCAGAAAGGAGAGAAAAAATGAACGATTTCAATTTTTCGTTTGAGTCCGTCACGGAGATGAAACAAAGTATTTTATGGGGCGGTGAAGTGGGATTTGTGTATCAAAATGAAAACTGTGCAATTGTGCGGTTTGATGAAACATTGCTGTTCACGCACGGAAACGAGGAAATTGCTTTCAAGGATGTGAATTCTCTTTTGAATTACGTCCTGAATGGCGAAACATTGAAAGATATTTTACTGAAAGCGCAGATTGTTTGCAGAAATATTTGATTGATTTAGGTCAGGCTTTCAACAGTTCCCATGAATACCGGCAGATTGGTTTGTGTATCGACAATATAGTAAACAAACGGGCGGTTTAAAGTGACATATTTCGGGTTTTCTGGTGGGGGCGGTTCGGTAGCACATTCCGTCATCAGAACAATTGTAGCCGCAGCAGCCCTCGTGCCGTCTTCTGTCACGTCAATGAATGTCTTATGAATGACATCATCAATACAAATATTATGGTCGGGCAGGGGGTCAGCCATTCTGGAGAAATCAGCAGTATCTATATCAAAGGCTGTCGGCATTCCCATTTCTTTGAGGGTATCAGGAAGATGAATTTCATATTCATAGGAGAATTTCGGCATTCTGGTGTAAACTGTGGTATATTCGGGAGATGTAAGCATATTATGGAGGGAATCGGCTGTCAAGGTGTTGAGGTATTCTGTAGTGGTCATGCCTTGTTCCGGAAGAATTGCAACAAAGGCATAACGTCCGCCCTCGTAAGATTTCATGAATCCTGTGGAATGTTCGTCAGAAAGATAACGATGCTCTTCACCATACAGCACATCTGCGGTTTGTGCTGTGCCGTTGGAATCGGTGAACCAATTTTTCTCTTCATAAGAATCATAGTAGGTATCACTCCACTTTGCATCAAATGTCACGGCATTGACAAGAGCCATCACAGCTTCTTCCGGCAAATTTTCAAGCAGGTGCGGAATCATTTTATCTGTATGTGCGTTTGTCCAGTCGTTAATGTCGTTGAGGGTGGTTTCATCAAAGGGAGCTGTGAACACGTCGGAATCATAGAAATTTTTATTCGTCTGTAAGAAATCTTCCTTGACAACAAAGGGAATGTCATTGAATGGGGCAGGGTGGTAATCTCTGCACCAAATAGAATTTGCTGTCAGGAGCTTGCATTCTTCTGTATTGGGCTGATTGATACGCTGTGTATATAAGTACGGATTCAATTCATCCATGGACATACCGCCACCAATGACATTCTCCATTTCGGAGAGGGTCTGACCGTCTGCACCGTTGGCAGTCATGGCAAGAGCCTGTACCACGGAATAGGGAGAAATCAGCGTGTTTGTGCCGTCTTGTGCGGTTTTCTGCATGAGGTTCAGATAAAATGCTGTCTGCTTCAAAATGAAATCTTCATCAATTTCTTTCCCGTTGACAGATTGCGCATTGACAGAGGCTGAAAGATTTGTTGCATGTAAGATGGGATTCAGAATTTTAATTTCTTCCGTCAAGGAACGTTTCATCAAAGCAAGGTCAATGACATTCACTTTTCCGTCCCCGTTCCAATCGGCATTTTTCCACTGATAACCATAATATTGCCAATCTTTGAAAAATTGCGGAGTGTGTAACCAGCGATTGACTGCTATCATATCAATCAAACTGAATTTTCCGTTTCCGTCAACATCTCCCTGTGGGAGTTCGCCTCTTGCATTGACAGGCATCACAGAAAAGGTAGATACTGTCATGCATAAGCCCAATAATGCGGAAATGAGTTTTTTTGCTTTTTTCATAAAAATACCTCCTTTGGGGTTAAGTCAAGCTTTCCACTGTTCCCATAAAGATGGGTAAATTGGTTTGTGTATCGACAATATAATAAACGAACGGACGATTTAAGGCAATTCGAATGGGTTCTTCCGGCATAGCTTCGTTTGCATCCATCATGACAATTGTCGCAGCCGCTGCACGAGTTCCGGTTTCATTCAGTTCAATGAACGTCTTGTGAATGACGTTGCTGATATAAAGATTATAGCCTTCAGGAAGGTCAGCCATTGCATGGAAATCAGCAGCCGATTTATCAAAGGCTGTCGGCATTCCCATTTCTTGGAGGGTTTCAGGGAGTTCAATGCTGTAATCATAGGAGAATTTCGGGATGGATGCATCAATAGTACGATATTCACGGTTGGAAAGCATTTTGTGCAGAGAATCCGCCGTCAAGGTGTTGAGGTATTCTGTAGTTGTCATACCCTCTTCAGGGAGGATTGCCGCAAATGCATAACGTCCGCCCTCGTAGTATTTCATGAAGCCTTGGGAATGTTCGTCAGAAATATAGCTGTGTTCTTCGTCTAAGAGAACATCAGCATTTTGTGCTGTTCCGTTGGCATCCGTGAACCAGTTTTCACACTCATAGGAATCATGATAGGGGTCGCTCCATTTTGCATCAAATGTGACAGCGTTAATCAGACACATGACAGTACTTTTGTTTAACTCATTGATAAGTTTCGGAATCATCTGGTCAGTGTGGGCATTTGTCCACAGATTGATGTCGTTGACGGTGGTCTCGTCAAATGGGGCTGTGAATACATCCGCATCATAGAAATTTTTGTTTTCTTGTAAAAATTCGTCCTTGACTGCAAAGGGAATATCCGTGTCCGGAAGTGTATCTTTGCACCAAATAGAATTTGCTGTCAGGAGCTTGCAATTTTCTTCATTGGGCTGTTTGGTGCGTAGGGTATACAAGTACTTGTTTAACTCATCCATAGACATACCGCCACCAATGACGTTTTGCATTTCGTCAAGAGTCTGATTCTGTGCGCCATTGGCTGTCATAGCAAGAGCCTGTACCACGGAATAGGGAGAAATCAGCGTGTTTGCGCCGTCCTGAGCGGTTTTCTGCATCAAATTCAAGTAAAATTCTGTCTGCTTCAAAATAAAATCTTCGTCAAGGTCTTTTCCCTCAACCGTTTCAGGATTGACAGATTTTGATAAATTGGTAGCACTCAAAACAGGGTTGAGCATTTGCTTGGTCTGGATTAACGAACGTTTCATCAAAGCAAGGTCAATAACATTGATTTTGCCGTCACCGTTTAAATCTGCGGTCTGCCATTGATAAGATTCATACCGCCAGTCCATAAACATATCCGTGTTATGTAACCAGCGATTAACGGCAATCAGGTCTACAAGGCTGAATTTTCCGTTTCCGTCAACATCTCCCTGTAAAGGGTCATTCTTGGCATTGACCGGCACTGCGGAAAATGCCGATACTGTCAGGCATAAGCCTAAAACTGCGGAAATCAATTTTTTTGTCTTCATAACAAAACCTCCTTAAATCATGCGGATTTCATACAAATATCCTTTCACTTACTATAACGGATGAACATGGAAAAATTGCGGATAAAATTGTAAACTTTTTGTGAACAATTGAAACCTTAAAAAAGAAAAGCATTCAGAAAAATTCTGAATGCTTTCTTGTCTGGAGGCGCCAGCCGGATTTGAACCGGCGCTCACGGTGTTGCAGACCATTGCCTTACCACTTGGCTATAGCGCCATATCAGCCCATTTGATGGACTGGTATAAAATTGGAGCGGATTACGAGGCTCGAACTCGCTACCTCCACCTTGGCAAGGTGGCGCTCTACCAGATGAGCTAAATCCGCTTCTTAACGACCCAGATGAGGCTCGAACTCACGACCTCCGCCGTGACAGGGCGGCGCTCTAACCAACTGAGCTACTGGGCCATTGGTGGGGACTACAGGGCTCGAACCTGTGACCCTCTGCTTGTAAGGCAGATGCTCTCCCAGCTGAGCTAAACCCCCACATTTTGATTGTTCCTGTCGTCCGTTCTTCCTGACGACTATTCCATTATAGCACAAGTGAAAGCATTTGTCAAGTGTTTTTTTAAAATTTTTTTGAAAAAATTTCAATTTTTTTGAAAATGGCGGTATTGCTTGCATTTTTCGATTGACAAAAACTGAAAAATATGGTATACTGACATTAGATTTTTGGAGAAAATAACAGGGTGTTATCTCTCGTGATTTGCCTGTATTCCAATCAAGCGAAAACCAAGCCGTGAGTACAGAGAATGAAGAAAGGAGAATGGATTGGGGGTAATCATTCCACCCATGATAAGGAATTCTGACAAATTGACCTCTTTTTCCCATAGTCAGTCGGGATGTAATATGTGCAAAGCGAGAGATTGCAAGCAAATTTGTCATAACCGTGGGACGAATGGGGTTAGCCTGTACTACTACAGCATCTTTGCCAAATTACAGAGTGTCAGTGTGGTTAAACAGGAAGCCACCGCCTCTTTAGGCGGGGGAGGACGTCACATTGTAACTAAAAAAGCCCTGCCGGAAATGACAGGGCTTTGATTTTGATAAAATTAGTCTTCTGAAACGATAGCGGATTTAATGCCGTTTGCCAAACCAGCAATACCTTGAATTTCACTAGGAATGATAATTTTCGTTGCCTTGCCATCAGCAGCCTTGGAAAAGGCTTCAAGGGCTTTCAACTGCAAAACTGCTTCATTCGGGTTCGCCTGATTGAGTTCTTTCAGAGAGTCTGCAATTGCCTGCTGTACAAGACCAATCGCCTGTGCTTCACCTTTTGCTTCCAGAATCTTCTTTTCTCTGGCAGCATCCGCACGGAGAATCATAGCTTCTTTTTCAGCTTCTGCCCTTAAAATTTCGGCTTGCTTATCAGCTTCTGCACGGAGAATCTTGGATTCTTTTTCCGCTTCTGCAACAAGGACTTGAGACTTCTTTTCGCCTTCTGCCTGTAAGATTTTTTCACGGCGTTCACGTTCTGCTTTCATCTGCTTTTCCATGGACTCTTGAATTTCTCTAGGCGGGAGGATGTTTTTCAGTTCCACACGAATGACCTTGATACCCCAACGGTCTGTTTCCTCGTCCAAAATAGATGTAATCTTTGTATTGATAGTATCACGAGAAGTCAAAGTGGAATCAAGTTCCAATTCACCAATGATATTACGCAAAGTTGTTGCAGTGAAATTTTCAATTGCCATCATGGGATTTTCAATGCCGTAAGTATAACGCTTTGCATCTGTCACTTGGAAAAAGACAACAGTATCAATCTGCATGGTAACATTATCTTTGGTGATAACCTGCTGTGGCTTGAAATCCACCACACGCTCTTTCAAAGAGACTTTCTTTGCCACACGGTCAAAAATGGGTAACAACATATGAAGACCTGTTCCCAATTCCGTGCGGAATGTTCCCAAACGTTCGATAACATAAACATGCGCCTGCGGTACAATGCAGAAGATACTGCGGATAATCACAAACAATACAAAAATAATCAATGCAATAAAAATGTAAGTCATAATATGACCTCCTTCAAAATGTGAGCTTATCATTTATCAGCCTGTGGCTCTTCCGGTGACGGTTGTTTTTTCCATGGGAGCAACAAAAGCCGTTGTGCCTGAAATACGTCTGACAACCATTGTTGAACCAACCGGAAAAATACCCTCAACTTCTGACCTTGCTTTCCAGTTGACACCGCCGATTTTGACACGTCCGGTATCTTTTTTGGAGTTGATTTCCTCAGTGACAATTGCAGTTTTGCCAACTTCTGCATCTGCATTGGTGGGGATGACATCTTTGACCTGAATTTTCTTGATGAGCGGTCGTGTCACACACAAGAGAATTGCTGAAACTGCGGTGAATACAATCGCCTGCCATACCATGGGTAAGCCTAATGCTGCCATAATAAATGCCACCAATGCACCAGCCGCAAACCATACACTGACCAATTGTAATGTCACAGCTTCTGCAATGACCGCCACGGCAAACAAAATGCCCCATGCTATCATATTCATGTACATCATATTCCAGACTCCTTTCCTCAATTTCATTGACAGCATTTCGGAATACTGTCTTGAGTTTTCTCATGGTCTTATTATAACACATTTCACAACGCTTGTCAATACTTTTTACTGAAATGTAAATATTTTTTACCTGTATGAAATTCAGGTTTTAGGAAGCCGTTACAGCAATTTGTCTGTAACGGCTTGTATTTTTGAACCAAAAATGAAAGTTTGTCAAAAAATCGAAAAAAACATTGACGAACCAGAATTTTTGTGCTATAATAGGATAGTAATTCTTAAAAAATCATACTAGGAGGGGAAAAAGGTGTTTCAGATTATCCGAAAAGAAGTATTGAATCCGTCAGTAACATTGATGGAGTTTGATGCTCCCTATATTGCCAAAAAAGCAAAACCGGGGCAGTTTGTGATTTTCCGTGTAGACGAATTCGGCGAACGTGTGCCGTTGACAATTTCTGACTATCACCGTGAAAAGGGGACAATTACCTTAATTTTCCAGATTGTGGGACGTTCCACAATGAAGCTTAACGCATTGAATGAAGGAGATAGTATTCTGGATTTGGTAGGACCTCTGGGAATGCCTACGGAAGTGCCGGAAGATGCACAAAAAATTTGTGTCATTGGTGGCGGTGTGGGTTGTGCGATTGCTTACCCACAAGCAAAAGAATTATTCCAGCAGGGGAAGCAAGTGGATGTGATTGCAGGTTTCCGGAATAAGGATATTGTGATTCTGGAAAATGAATTTCGTGCACATTGTTCTGATTTGACCATCTGCACAGATGATGGAAGCTATGGAATGAAGGGCTTTGTCACAAATGCATTGCAGGAAAAAATTGATTCCGGCATTCATTATGATTGTGTGATTGCCATAGGACCAATACCCATGATGAAATTTGTCTGTGTTGTCACCAAAAAATATGATATTAAGACGCTGGTTTCCTTGAATCCCATCATGGTAGACGGGACGGGAATGTGTGGCGGATGCCGTGTGAAAGTCGGCGGAAAGATTCGCTATGCCTGTGTAGAAGGTCCTGACTTTGACGGTCATGAAGTTGACTTTGACGAACTGATGCACAGAAATGCCGTCTTTGCAGAACGTGAAAAAGAATGCCGGATGATGGCACTCGCAGACCAAACCGGAGGTGAAAACTAATGCCGAATCTATCTCAGACAAAAGTACCCATTCCCGAACAAGACCCCAAAGTCAGAGCGCATAATTTTGAGGAAGTGACCCTTGGTTATACCAAAGAAATGGCAATGGAAGAGGCGACAAGATGCCTGAATTGCAAAAATAAGCCTTGTGTTTCCGGCTGTCCTGTAGGTGTGAGAATTCCGGAATTTATCAGGAAAATCACAGAAGGCGAATTCGAACAGGCTTATGAAATTATTCATTCTACCAATGGACTTCCGGCGGTGTGCGGTCGTGTCTGTCCGCAAGAAAGACAATGTGAAAGTAAATGTGTGAGGGGCAAAAAGGGCGAACCTGTCGGGATTGGTCGTCTGGAGCGTTTCACAGCGGATACTCACATGAAGCTGGAAAGCACGGTTATTAAGAAGCCCATTCCGAACGGTCACAAAGTCGCCATTGTCGGCGGAGGTCCTTCGGGTCTGACGTGTGCCGGAGATTTGGCGCAGTTAGGCTATGAAGTGACGGTATTTGAATCGCTCCATGTAGCTGGTGGGGTGCTGATGTATGGAATCCCTGAATTCCGTTTACCAAAGGCAATTGTTCAGAAGGAAATTGACAACCTTAAAAAGATGGGTGTCAACATCATGACCAATATGGTCATTGGTAAAGTTTTGAGCATTGATGAGTTAATGCAAGACGGCTATGAAGCGGTATTTGTCGGTTCGGGAGCTGGTCTGCCTAGATTCATGGGTATTGAGGGAGAGGATTATGTTGGAGTATGCTCCGCAAATGAGTACTTGACAAGAATCAACCTGATGAAAGGCTATAAAGAGGGCTATGATACTCCAGTCCTGCAATCGAAAGCAGTTGCTGTTGTGGGCGGTGGTAACGTGGCTATGGATGCTGCAAGAAGTGCGCTTCGCATGGGTGCAGAGCATGTGTATATTGTCTATCGCCGTTCAGAAGCGGAAATGCCTGCAAGACGTGAAGAGGTTCATCATGCCAAAGAAGAGGGCGTGGAATTCCTGACATTGAATAATCCTGTCAAGCTCCTTGCTGATGAAAATGGGCGTGTTTGTGCAGTGGTGATTCAGAAAATGGAACTCGGCGAACCGGATGCAAGCGGAAGAAGAAGCCCTGTCCCTGTCGAGGGTTCAGAGTATGAACTTGCAGTTGATACGGTTATCATGGCAATTGGTACATCTCCCAATCCGTTGCTCCGTGCTACTACACAGGGCTTGGAAACCAATCAACGTGGCTGTCTGATTGTGGACGAAAATATGATGACGACCAAAGATGGTGTTTATGCTGGTGGTGATGCCGTGACAGGGGCGGCAACTGTCATTCTGGCAATGGGTGCAGGAAAATCAGCGGCAAAATCCATTCATGAGTATATTCAGAGAAAATAAATTTTAAATTTTTATTATTTTAATAAATACAAATATAAAATTTGAAAGGAGATAAGGATTTATGAAAAAAACAGCAAAGGCATTCGCATTTCTCGGCTCTTTAGGGGTTCTGACCTCAGCCGGAAGTATCACAGCATTTGCATCTGATTCCACGACTGCTACACAGGGTGATGCAACAGGAGCAGCGTTATTTTCAACGCTCATCCTGCCGATTCTGTGTCTGGTATTCCTGTATTTTATCCTGATTCGTCCGCAACAAAAGCAGGATAAGGAAACCAGAGAAATGCAGAAAAATTTGCAGGTTGGTGATGAAGTTGTCACCATTGGCGGAATTGTCGGAATTGTGTTGCGTGTGGAAAATAATACAGAAACTGTCATCATTGAGACAGGAAGCGACCGCCTGAAAATCCGCCTGAAACAAGATGCTATTCGTGAAAATGTTACTGCCAGAGAATTGGCTGCTGCTGAAAAGGCTGAAAAGGAAAAGAAAAAGCTCGCCAATAACCCCATTAGCACCGGAAAACCCAAAGACGAATAATTTAAAACTCCTCTGCATAGATTGTACCATCAATGCAGGGGAGTGAATTACATGAGGAATGTCAGACCGTGGAAATCGAAATTATTTCGGCATTTATTCGCAGTTTGTGAGGGGATGCTGTGCGTATTGGTGGACGGTCTGCTATTGTCAGGAATCATTCTGTTGTTGGGGAATCCGCCTGCATGGTTGCTGGTTGGGCTGTCGCACGTTCTATGGAGCGTGGGGAGCTTTTGCGCTGGAAGACGTTCCGGAATGCACGGACGACATCACGGCTTGACGGACGGTATTCTGTGCGGTCTGCTGATGGGTGTTGTTCTGATTTGCGGAGCTGTCCGGAATCCGTTACAAGGGCGGTTATTTGTCCGGCTGATATTGATGCTGATTTGTGGCGGAATCGGCGGAATTGTGGGAGTCAATACCAAACTCAAAAAGTCGCCGGATTGAGTAGGAGAAACATACATGAATCAAGATGTGAAAGATTATTTTGATGATATTGTCAAATTAAGTCAGGTATTTGAAAAATTGGGGTGTTCCTGTGAAATTCATCCCCCTGCAACAGAACAAGAAATTGCAGGATGGGAAAAAGAAATCGGTCATTCGTTGCCGTCTGATTATCGGGATTTATTGAAGTTAAGCAAATATATTTACATGAGCAGGGGATTTGTTCAGTTACATGAGCCTGTACTCTGCGGAGAAAATGAAATTTATATTGGTCTGGTGATAGGGGACGGAGACGACTATTATTATGATTTCCAAAATCAGCAATTCTATCGGGAATTTGAAGGCGAAATAAATTTATTTGATTCTTTTTCGGGATTGTTAGATAATGTTTATTGTGAGCTTGAAATGTCTCTGGATTCAGAATTTGGCGATAGATGGACAGCAATCTATGATGAATTGTTTCCGGACGAATAAAACCTGATTGATTGCAAATTTTCAATGAAATTGATTCAAAAAAGTGAGGTTATAACATGAACTGGAATGAAATCACCATCCAGACGGAAACTCCGGCAGTGGATGCATTGTGTGCAATGCTGACAGATTACGGCGTGAAAGGCTTTTCCATTCAGGACAAGGAGAGCTTTCAGGAGTTTTTGGACGATAAAGAAGGAAAATGGGACTATATCGAAGAGGATTTAATTCAGTTAGCTGACTGCGATACCAAAATTACATTCTATCTTCCTGATGATGCACAGGGAACAGAACAATTTCTCGGAATCCGTGCATTGCTGGACAATCTGCGAAACGGCGACAATGCCGAATTGTTCGGAAGTCTTGCGGTCACTGTCGGCAATGTCAGAGAAGAGGACTGGGCGAATAATTGGAAACAGTATTTCAAGCCCTTGCCAGTCGGGGAAAAGCTCATGATTAAGCCCTCGTGGGAAAATGTTGACCCCAACGGCAGAATCATTCTTGAAATTGACCCTGCATCCAGTTTCGGGACAGGTCAGCACCACACAACACGGCTTTGTCTGGAATTGGCAGAAACCATTCTCAGCCAAAATGACAGAGTGCTTGATTTAGGCTGTGGGAGTGGCATTCTTTCCATTGGCTGTATGCTGTTAGGGGCGGAATCTGCGACAGCAGTTGACATTGTGGATAATTCCGTCAGAACCGCCGTTGAAAATGCAGAGAAGAATCACATTGACCCGACAAAATATACTGCTTATTGTGGCGACATTATCAGCGATACGGCATTAAGAGAACAAATCGGGACAGGCTATGACTTGATTTGTGCGAATATCGTTGCAGATGTTTTAATTGCCATGTCGGATTTATTCGGGGGCTTCCTGAAAGACAGGGGCTATCTGATTGTATCCGGAATTATCACGGAACGGGCTGACGAGGTTCTGAACGTCCTGACTGCAAAGGGCTTTGAAAAGATTTCAGTACAGGAAAAAGAGGGCTGGTGTGCCGGACTGCTTCGGAAAAATTGAATTTGAGTAAAAAAATAAAGGGGTTTGGGGGAATGCCTTGCAACATTCCCCCATTTTTTATATTTCACTTGTGCAAACTGCACAAATTTAACGGCTTTAGTCTATGGAATATATAGAAAATATTGTTCTTGCATTGCAAAAAATTGTTACAAATGCTATAATAAGACTAGTCATATCGACAATGAATATTTTTCCAAATTATGTTACGATTGCAGGAGACTGCATAAATTATATTATTCTATTGTAAGGAGTGTAAACTATTATGAACCAATTCCATGCAAGCAACATTAAGAATATTGCGTTAGCTGGACATCACAGCTCTGGTAAAACCTCTCTCGCTGAGGCATTGCTTCACGTTGCAGGGGCTTCTGACCGTTTCGGTAAAGTGGCAGATGGTACAACCGTATGCGACTTTGACCCCGAAGAAGTGAAACGTCAAGGCTCATTATCGACAGCCTTAGCAGGTTTTGCTTATGAAGAGAACTGGATTAACTTGCTTGATACCCCCGGTATTCTTGATTTTGCAGGCGAAGAACTTTCAGGCATTACCGCAGCGGATACGGTGCTGATTACGGTTTCAGCGAAGTCGGGCGTTCGTGTCGGCACAAAAAAAGCCTACAACGCTGCGCAGAAGCTCGGTAAATCCACCATGTTTGCTATCACGAAAATTGACGACAAGGATGCAAATTTCTATAATGTCCTCACAGAGTTGAAGACTGTTTTTGGTCCTACAGTTTGTCCTGTTGTTGTGCCAATCATTAAATTTGGTGAGATTGACGGATTTATCAATTTAATTGAAATGAAGGCTTACACTTATGACAGAAAGGGAAAAGCAGAAGAAATCCCGATTCCGGAAGAAGTGACTTCTGACCATGAATACCGTTTGGAAGGCTTGAAGGCTGCTGTTGTGGAGGCTGTGGCTGAAACAGATGATGCATTGATGGAAAAATTCTTTGAAGGGGAAGAATTTACCCAGAAAGAATTGATTGACGGCATTCATTCCGCTATGAACAAGGGGTTAATTACTCCGGTTGTGTGCAATTCTGCATTGAGTTTAGCCGGAATTGATATGTTGCTGAAAGAATTCGGTTTGCTTGTACCTTCTGCGAATGAAGTTCAGCCGGTAACAGCCACCGCAGGGGATGACGTTGCAGAAATCGCTTGTGATGCTTCCGCACCCTTGACAGCATTGGTATGCAAGACAGTTGCTGACCCATTTGTTGGAAAGATGAGCTATATTAAAATTTTGGCTGGCAAGCTTTCCGCTGATGCCACTGTCATCAATGCAAGAACCGGCGCAGAGGAAAAAATTGGTAAGCTCTATACGCTTCTTGGCAAAAAGCAGACGGAAGTCAAAGTGGCAGAAGCTGGCGATATTGTAGCCGCTGTCAAGATTACCGCTTTGACTGGTGATACTCTCTGCGCACCGGAACAGGTAGTTTCCGTTGAAATGCTGGAATTCCCTCATCCTTGCTATTCCATGGCTGTCCGTGCAAAGAATCAGGGCGATGAAAGCAAGATTTCCGCAGGTATGCAGAGACTTGTCGAGGAAGACCCCACTTTGACTTATGAACAGGATGCAGGCACAAAAGAACAGATTCTCAGCGGTTTGGGTGAACAACATCTTGAAATTGCCGTTGCAAAGCTTTCCAGCAAGTTCGGCGCAGAAGTGAAACTCTCTGTTCCGCAGATTGCTTATCGTGAAACCATCCGCAAAAAGGTGGAAGCAGAAGGCAAGCACAAGAAACAGTCCGGCGGTCATGGTCAATATGGTCATGTTAAGATTGCCTTTGAGCCGTGTGTAAGTGATGAACTCATTTTCGAGGAAAAAGTTTTCGGCGGTTCTGTTCCGAAGAACTACTTCCCAGCTGTTGAAAAGGGCTTGCAGGAATCCGTGAAAAAGGGCGTATTGGCTGGTTGTCCGGTTGTAGGTTTGAAAGCGATTCTGTTGGACGGCTCTTATCATCCTGTAGACAGCTCTGAAATGGCATTCAAAATGGCTGCTTCTATCGCTTACAAAGAGGGTATGAAGAATGCTGACCCTGTCATGCTTGAACCTATCGGCACGCTGAATGTTTCCGCTCCTGACGATAATACAGGCGACATTATGGGCGAACTCAATAAGCGCAGAGGGCGTGTGCTTGGAATGCACCCCACTGGAGACGGCGAGACAACCATTACCGCAGAAGTTCCGTTCCGTGAAATGCATGACTTTGCATTGTACCTCAGACAGGTGACAAGAGGAATGGGCAGTTTCACACTTGAATTCCTCCGCTATGAACCGCTTCCGGCGCAATTGCTTGGTGAAGTTGTGGCTTCCATTTCCGCAAGTGAGTAATTTGCTTTTGTAATTCCTTCTATAAAAAGAGAGGGCTGTACATTTGGTACAGTCCTCTCTTTTGTATATTAAAATGAAATCCAACGTGGTACTCTCTATTGCAAAAAAGGAGCGAAATCGATTCGCTCCCTGCAATTACTTAATGAAATGATTATCTGAAATAGTTGCGAACACCGTCACCATAGAAGCTTGTATAACCGTGGCTAAATGCGGACGGGTCAGAGAAATACAGGTCAACGGCAGATTTTACCATTGGAGTTACCTTCTTGGAGAAGGTTGTCAGGTTCACATAAGCGGAAGAACCTTCAAACTGATATTTCTGACTGATAACGCCATAAATGGTATTGGGATAGCTCTTAGATGCAACACGGTTCATAATTACCTCTACAACTTTCGCCTTTTCGGTTTCATTGATATTATCAGAACCAGCTTCATTGGCTACACAGTTGCAAATCAGGATATATTCAGCTTCTGTAATCGGAGCAGATGCAGAAACGGAATTCGCAACGGTTTCCTCAATTTCCTGAATTTCAGGGATTTCAAAAATGACAGGGTCTCCAGTTTCAACGAAAGTATTTTCATTATTCTGCGCTACCTCAACAACAGGTGCTGGGGGAGTTTCCAACTGATTCACAGGGGCAGAATAATTGATTTCTTCAAATTCTTCTACAGGCTTTTCAATTTCAACTGTTGTTGTATCAGCGGTGATAATGGGTGCAGCCTCAAATACAATAGGCTCAGCAGTTTCAACCACTGGTGCAACTACATTGGTAGGTGCTGGAGTTTCCTCCGCAGGAGCATTCTCAACCGGTGCAGGTGCTTCCTCAACAGGAGCAGGAACAGCAGCCGGTGCGTCTACAACTGTTGGAGTTTCCGTCTCCACATTTGTCTCTTCCACTGTTTCAGAAACGACCGGAATAATTTCCACGGGCTTTTCTTCAATCACAGTGATACGGTTTGTTCTCTTAATCCGCCGTTCAGGAGCTTCAGCAGTCAGAATCTCCTTTGTTTCATAATCATTTTCATTATAATAAAATACATCTACTAAATCAGCAGAACTTTCATCAAGTGTAACAGTAGCAGCTTCGACAACATAATAACCTCCAAATAAGAAGGATGTAATCATTCCACAAATAATCGCTGCATTCTTTGCCTTTTTCATCAACTCAATTCCTTTCAATCAATTACTTGTCACAAATACATTAAAGTTACGGAAACTTTTTCCTGTTTCTCGAACTGTGATTATCATATCATATTTCGGAGCAAATTGCAATCTTTTCAGAAACGATTCTATATTATGTCTAAAAAGTTGTCCATAATCTTCCTTTGATTTAGTCAATTTGCACATAAATTTTAGGAACGTTTATTCCAAAAGCGAAGAATATACGTTTGATATATTTCAATTTTAAGTGCAAAAGTGACAGGCTGGTAACAATCCAATCAGAAAAGTAAACTCCCTTTGTCTTTCATGCACAGTATCAACAATCTGTTTTTGTGAGTTTTTGCTAATGGAAAGGGAAATCCTACTAAAAAGGTAACATTTCAGCTAAAGAGGTCTTTTTGTGCATCTTGACAAATATTTGAAAAGCTGGTATAATAGAAAATGGTTTTTCCAGACAAGACCGCTGTATCAAAAAAACAGGGTGGTGCATGGGGCAATGCCGTAATGTATACCGCTGGTCAGACCGCTGATGACGCAGACGTACTGCACGTCTTCATCATGGATTTCATGGTGTCACAGCCAGAAATTCCACAACATCACGTATTGCTGGTTCAAATCCAGCCTATCATTTTTGATAGTAGTCTAATGGTAAGACAGTGATTCATGTACGTTGGTTCGAATCCAACCTATCTCAGGATAGTAGTCAAGTGGTTAAGACAATGAAAATTTTAGCCTTAAAAGCTAACGAAATTTACTTTCCAAAGTAAACACACAAAGTACCATGTTCGTTTCTGGATTCATTCAGAAAGCAGTCCCTTGACCTTGCCGGAAGGGGATACCGCCTTGATGACATTTCAGCCAAAACTTAGCAGATGGCGAAAGTTTCCGCTGGTTTGTCTGCATTGCTGAACCTATCCGCCGTTACCGGATTGTCAGAACGTGGGAACGCCACTCACATCCCATTGAGGGATTGCTATATATGACCCATCTCTTTTGGAAAAGGGGGAATTTTTTTGAAGATTGTGGTCAATGCACAGGAAAGGGCTTTTCTGTTTCAGAAGGGCAAATTCGTGAAAATGCTGGAATCCGGAGAATACCATTTCTGGACGAGTAACATCCGAGTGCAAAGATGTACATTGGTTGCGCCGTTGCATCAGTCATTCAGTCCGGTAGAATTGGCATTGTTTCAGCAAGACAGCAATTTCACTTCACAGGTTATCACGCAGGAAGTACCAGACGGAAAAATTGCTCTGCATTATGTGGATGGTCGTTTTGCGGAGGGCTTGAAAGCCGGAAAATATACTTACTGGAATATGGTACAAAAACACACGTTCAAATTGTACGATATTACTAAGCCCGATATGCAGGAAGATATTCCGCTTGCCATTCGTGAAAAATTGCGTATTGGCGGATTGGTAAGCAGTTTTGAAGTTGCCGATTCTCAGAAGGGCTTGCTGTTCTATAATGGAGAATTTCAAAGAATGCTGGACGCAGGGAGATATTTTTTCTGGGTCGGCAATGGCATTCAATTGAAAATGAGTTTCATGAAAACACGCAAGCAGGAACTTTCCTTGAACGGTCAGGAAATCTTGACAAAGGATAAAGTAGGAATTCGCTTGAATTTCGTTTGTGACTATCGTATCATGGATTGTTTGAAAGCGTATCAGGAGATTGATGACGTTGAGAATCAATTCCGTACAGCAGTACAATTGACCGTGAGAGACTATGTTTCCGGCTTGACATTAGATGAACTGCTGTTACAGCGTGAAAGCATTGCAGACGAACTCCTGAAACGTCTCATCCCAAAGGCAACCGAAATGTATATTGAAGTGTCTAATGCTGGGATTCGGGATGTAATTCTTCCAGGGGATGTCAAGGACATTATGAACACGGTTCTCATTGCTGAAAAGAAAGCACAGGCGAATGTGATTACCAGAAGGGAAGAGGTTGCTTCTACTCGTTCCTTGCTGAATACTGCGAAACTCATGGACGAAAACAAGACTCTTTACAAGCTGAAAGAATTGGAATACCTTGAGCGCATTTGCGAAAACGTCGGAGATATTTCCGTTTCTGGTGGCGGGGACTTGCTGGAAAGTCTGCGTGAATTACTCCGTGCAAAAAATTGACAAAAAAGCACTCCTGAAAAGGGGTGCTTTCTTCACGCTTAATATTGGTCAGTATCGTCATAATCATAATCATAATCATAATCATAATCATAGTCATATTCGTCAAAAGTTTCGTCTGTTTCCGTTTCGGAAGAGCTGTCTTCTGTTGGGGGTGCTTCTTCTTTGTAATCGGGTGAAACATAAATCAGGTCATAAAACAGTTTCGTGTTGACAGTATTGTTAAAGCCCCATACATCATGGTATTCCAATGTTTGGAAGGGTTGCTCATCATTGTCACCACGGAGCTTATGTAGATTACTGATTCTTTGGGCAAGAAGAGCATCATCTGTTGCATCAATGCGTTGCCCCTCATCCAGTTTCAAGAGTGCCACCAAATCAGAGGAATCTTGCGCAATGGTAATGGTTTTGTTTTTGGGGGTAATGCCGTAGATGATACCGGAATGTGTGTCGTCTGTTCCATCCATAAAGAGGGCAAACGCTTCATATTCTGCGAGATTTTCTGTTAATTCAACAGCAATCCCCTCTGTTGCGCTGAAATGCTTCCATGTCATCACACCTTCTGGACTGACCGAACCATAAGCCGAGATTGTTCCAACAATCCGCTGACCAGAGGTAATTACGGGAAATTGCCAAACTTCCCCTGCCTCTACATCAAACCCATCAACCCCATTATTCACCTCTACAAAGCGGAAAGGTTTCCCAATAGCATAGCCATGCGGTGCGCCATTGGTAAGGTTCAGGGGATTTTTGGGCGAGACTATCATATTCAAACAATCTTGAAATTCGTAATCATTCAAAAGGGAGGTGAATTCAGAGGGAATGGCATTTTCCGTCGGGATTTCCTCTTGTGTGTCTGAGGGATTTTCTGTGGCGTCTGTTGTGTCGGGGTTGGATGTGTTCTCGTTTGTAATGTTTTTCACTGTGGGAGTCACTGACGGAAGCGTTTCGACAATGACTTCTTCTCCATAATTTCCACACCCCGTCACACAGCAGGAAAATAAAAGTGCAGAAATGATGATAATTTTTATTTTTTTCATAGCAATCTCCTTTCAAACCCTATTATAACACCTTTCTACCCTTATCGTCAAGGGTTTTAACCAAATTGTAACAATGTGAAAAAATCGTACAATTTTGTGATTTGTTAATTGTACACAAAAACGGAAAAATAAGTTTGTCAATTTTAAACATAGCAATTATTGAATGAATATGTTATAATTATGACATAAATCGATTACGCTGAAAGTTTTCAGAAAAGAGGGTTAAATTTATGAAGAAACATTTCAAGAAAGGGCTTGCTGGTTTGCTTGCAGCTTTGACATGCATTTCCAGTATGAGTGCATTTTCTGCGATTGCAGAAGAGGACACTGCAACAGATGATACTCCTGTTGTGGGATTGGGAACGATTGAAGCAGAAACTTTGAAGGGTGTTGACCAAGTGTGGACTTCCATTTATGAGAATCAGGTTCCGGGTTATTCAGGGGAAGGCTTTGCTTACTTGACTTCTAACCCGATTTCTTTCAAGGTAGAAGTGGAAGAAGAGGGTATGTATCAAGTTAATGTTCGTGCAGCGCAGATTCTTGACCAGAACGGCAGACAGCAGACCATTTCTATCAATGGGGTGGATTATACTTACAATATGCCCTATCTTGATAAGTGGACAGATGTTAATTTTGGTGTGTTCCGCTTAAAAGCTGGTGTGAATGAAATTGTCTTTAAGCCAATTTATGGCTATGGTGCTTATGATACTATCACTGTAGAAAAGGCAGTATTGCCGACTTTGACCGGTGATTCTGTACCTTGTGACCCTAAGGCGACTGATGAAACAAAAGCCTTGATGAAATATCTTTCTTCTGTGTATGGCAAGAAGATTCTCACCGGACAGCAGGAAATCTATGGTGGTGGTCATGGCGTACAGACAAGTATTCGTTATGATGCACAGAATGACCAGTGCATTGATGAGAATGGAAAAGTTTATACTATCATCGAAGGCGACTATGGCGAAGATGACCAAGGTAATAAATTCCCGTGGCATTGCACGGATGAAACCGGCATTGACTATGTTTATAATACACAAAATCGCTGCTATGGCTATAATGACTATGACCAAGAATGCAACTACCTCTACAAACTCACAGGCGAATATCCGGCAATCCGTGGCTTTGACCTGAACTGCCATAACCCCGGTTTTGCATGGGAAGACGGTGTGACTGACCGTATGATTAAATGGGGCAAGAATAACGGTATTGTAACCATTTCATGGCACTGCACTGTACCAAAAGATATGAGTACCATGGAAATTGACAAAGATGGCAATATTACAGCACTTCCTGACGGCTGGCAGGATTATACTTATGATACCAAAACCGACTTCGTAACTGCTAATGTTATGGTAGAGGGAACAAAGGAACACGCTTTCTATGATGAGGCTATCAAGCTGGCTGCTGCGGAACTCCAGAGATTGCAGGATGAAGGCATTCCGGTAATTTTCCGCCCCTTGCACGAAGCAGAAGGCAACCCCGGAAATAATGCTGATGGTTCTGGTTCATGGTTCTGGTGGGCTAAGGAAGGCGCAGAAACTTATAAGGAACTCTGGAAGTATCTGTATGACAAGCTCACCAATGAATATGGCTTGCATAACCTCATCTGGGAACAAAATCTCTATGCATGGTCTGATGAGTCCGCTCTCTGGTATACTGGTGATGAGTATGTTGACATTGTCGGCTTTGATAAGTACAATACCGAATACAACCGTCATGATGGAAAGACCACAGGCCCTAATGAAGATGCAGAAAGTAAGATTTTCTGGTCTTTGGTAGATTATGTTGGTAATAAGAAGATGGTTTCCATGCCGGAAAACAGTTCCATTCCAAGTATCGAAAATATGGTGATTGAAGATGCAATGTGGCTGTATTTCTGCACATGGTATGATGGTGAAAGCGGTGCGCCTCAGTTCATCTCCGGTGAAGCATATCAGAACCCCGAAACAGTCAAGAATATCTTCCAGAGTGATGTTGCCATTACCCTTTCTGAACTTCCGGAAGACCTTTATAAGTGGGATGGAAGCAGCGAAGACCCCACTCCAACCGAAGAACAACCCACAGAAACAAACCCCACACCCACAGACGGTGATACCATTGTTTATGGGGATGCTGATTGTAATGGTATTGTTGATATTGCTGATGTTCTGTTAGTGAACCAGCATTTGTTAGGCATTGCTGATATGTTGGATGAAGGCAAAGCAAATGCGAATGTAGATGGTAATAAAGTACTTGATGATTCAGATGCATTGAACATCCTGAAATCTTTGGTTGATTTGGTGACATTGCCTATTGAATAATTGAATTCCAAATGAATCTCAAAATCCGCCTGAATGCTTTGGTGTTCGGGCGGTTTTATTCATTAGTAAAAAAATGCAATTGATTGGTAAAATTTATATTTAAAAAAAGAGAGCTGATTTTTGGGGAAATACGCTTTTTCGGGGTTTCTGCGATATGACCTACCTATAATTATCTATAACGAACTGTATTTCAAAACTGCAAATTGTGAAATATGCACTAAAATCATTGTGAATAATTGGATATTTTAAATTAAGGGTTGACTTTTAAAAAGAAATTTGCTGTAATAAACTTATTGTTTGAGATACTTTGTCAGTGCTGTGAAAATGGCGGTGTTTACAAGTTTCTGAATATTGAAAGAAAGGTTTGATTCGCATGAAGGGTATTATCCTTGCTGGTGGTTCGGGTACAAGACTTTACCCATTGACAATGGTTACTTCAAAGCAGTTACTCCCTGTTTATGATAAGCCAATGATTTATTACCCATTATCCACATTGATGTTAGCGGGGATTCGTGATGTATTGATTATTTCTACACCAACAGACTTGCCAAATTTTGAAAAGCTTCTGGGAGATGGTTCAGAGTATGGTCTGAATCTTTCCTATCAAGTCCAGCCTTCTCCGGATGGATTGGCACAAGCTTTCATTAGACCTGTCCAACAACCCCCTTTACAATCGCAAGATATTGTGGTTTAATAGTATAGGGGCGATATTATGGAAACGTATGCAAAAATAGCAAGATTGAAAGACGA
>Ga0326511_10000037_pt1 | contig 100632 bp, 155 predicted proteins | sample 0_2496_0518_D_FD_203701 | JGI IMG/M metagenome (GOLD analysis project Ga0326511, IMG submission 203701) | Bovine rumen microbial communities from UC Davis, California, United States - 0_2496_0518 | ecosystem: Host-associated > Mammals > Digestive system > Stomach > Rumen | place: USA...
TGTTTAATGCTCCCTCTATATCTCCTGTTGTAGCAGCATAATCAGATAAACCGAACTTGTTGCTTATTACAAAATCACTAGGCCTGAGGGCAGCTAGTTTAGTATCTTTATTGTTGGGTGTACCTGGTACTCTTGATACATACCCATCTTCAAAATTTCCTATGAGTTCTCCATTTGAAACTCTTGCGGTAGCTTTTCTGCTTACTGGTCCAAATGCACTGTATACAGGGCGTTTACCGTATGCAGCTCCTACAGTTCCGTCACTTCCTCTACCGTAGAAAGAATTATATACATCTAGATCATATGCATCGGATCTGCGTTGTCTATTTCCCATAGAAGATACATCATTTGTAAGTTTTGCTTGTGCTAACATTTCATCTTCGTTGTCTCCAAATCCAAGAAGACCAGCGCCAAGACCAAGAAGTCCTCCAACACCTGCGCCAATTGCAGTACCTAAAATAGGTACACTAGATCCGGCTAATGCTCCTATCGTAGCACCAGCGGCTGCGCCTGTACCGATCGCTGTCGCACCAAAGTTGAATTGTTTACTCTTAGTATTTGCTCTTTCATATTCGAGTTCAGCCGCTGTATCAACTCCACCTTTTTCTACATACTAATTACCTCCGGCTGTAGTATACGTATTAGTAGTAAGTGTATTTCGCATATCAGCTGCCGTTCTATGAGTACCAGCGTTAGCTATCTAGAATCCCATATCGGTAAGACCGTACAATGTTCCCAATGCTCCAACAACAGTACCAGCGACTCCAGCAGCACTACTCGCGGCACCGCTACTAGCACTTCCCGCCGCGTTTCCGGCAGAAGTTGCTGCATTTGCTCCAGACGCAGTTCCAGGTAATGCGTCAGGTAAAAATTGTGTAACAGCATCTCCAGCCCTCTTTGCAGCAGATCTTGCAACAGACGATCCGATAGTACCTGCGACACCACCGGCACTATTCTAAAGCATCTATAATGCTGGATGTGAGTATTGTGTTAATTTACCTAAAGCTCCAGGAACAATATTCTACTGCATTGCTCTTACTTCCGGAGTTATATCTTCACCTCTCACACTAGTAAACTAGCCAGTGCCAATTCCATAGTTAGGCTAATAGCCAAGACTCGTTGGTTTTCTTGTACCGAGCCAAAATCTAGGTAGTTTCTTTTTATTCTTTTTCATATCAACTAAACGATTGTCTGAACTTAGTTATCATGTGAGATATAGTAAAGTACTCAGACGGATTATTATTCTTTATACCAACCTTCATCCATTTGCCACGTATTCTATTTCCATACGGCATGTTTTTATATCTTGGTACATTGTATATTATATTACCCTCTCTGTCTGTAAACGGTTCCATAGATACATCAAATGGTTTATTAATTAGATCTGTTTCAAACGAAAGTACTGTATCTGAAAGTATGTGCTTATAAGTCTTAAATCTATCCCTCTTTATAGGAACAAGCTACTAAGAATCGTATACCTTTGTTACAGATGCAGAAGGATTTACTATAAACTCTAACATAAGAGGAGATAAATACTTCATATCTCCATACTATAAATAGTTATGTTTTGTTATATGTAAAATTTTATCTTCTATCTATAAACCGTATATATGATTCTTTATATATGCTATATCGTCATACTTTCTTGTATATATAGAAGTGGCTATATTATATTTCAAATTAAATACAATTTGATCGTCTCCAAAGCATTTACATAACAATTCATTGTTCTATAAATCATAATCGACTTTAGGTACGTCTGTTGTAATTCTATCGTTGATTATATTCTAAACACCAACCTATTCTCCATAGTTTGCAACTTGATTGCCATTTGTACCTACAACAGCTTTATTGTTTATGTCAACCCAATATATACCATTCTCAACACTAATTGCACAGAAATCATATAACCTCATTCCGTATTTAGTACTTAAATAATCGTATCTAGAGAGAATGCCGGCTTGACCAAGCATGATCGTATTGTTGTTCTAATCATTAACAAGAGAACGTTCGTTTACACTAAACTTACCAAAAGCATGATCCTACCAGTAATACAACATATTTTTATCAGTAAGCATGTTTGTTATCTGTCCGTACTTGCTATCTACATCAATAAACGCGGCAGGTTTAAAAATTAAGAAATTGTCTATAAATTCTCCATTAGATTTTAATTCAGAATAATAAGCACGTTGTTTAAAGTTATTTGTTTCGTTTTCGTCAGTACTTATTAGAGTAAATATGTCATTGGAAGAATCATTGTCAGAGTATATCATGTTGTACTGATGTACAGGGCGTTCTTGTGTGGTAACACCGTCAATAGAACCTGGTTCATATAATAGATTTTCGCTCTACGTATTTATAAGATTCATACCGTAGTCGAAGAATGTATTTACTTTAGATTCAAGAGGTACATAATTTGTAATCTAAGTAGACTAAAGTGTATCGACAGATTCAAAATTATACGTCTTGTACATTGTAGTAAACTCGTGAGGAGTAATATAAATATCGCCATCAAATACAGTAAGATAATCTTTATCATCTTCTGTAACAAGTCTACCGTTTTCAACCTTTAAGTTGAAATAATTTCCAAAGCCAAAATACTACTCATATTCTTCAGATTTTATATCTGCAGTTTTTGGTGTGTGTTGAATATTACAAATAGATGTATATAACTTGTTTTCGTACATTGGAAAAACAGATGGTTCATCTTTAGTCGTAAGCAGGAAACAAGATGGCCCAGGACCAATAGGTCCTTTTCTTAACTTCATGTCATAATAATCATGCTCTAGCCACCACACATAACTTTCAGACGTTCCTAAGAATTCCTAAACTTCTGCACTTCCATTATCGCCAAGATTTATGTTTGGAGCAGACGCAATTCCAGGTCTAAAATCATACTTTCCAAAAGATACCCAATTGTTATAAACAAAAGAATCTATGTTTGTAGTATAACTTCTGTATTTTTTTATACCGTCGAATACATTTTGATCAGAATCTCTATTTATATTAGTAAACCCATCGTTCCATTGAGCCATTTTAACATCTTTTATGGCGTTTACTTTATGTTTTCCAAAATTAGAATGATCTGAAGTACTAGTAGTAAAGAAATTGTATATGTAATGGTTTGCCTGTTTTTGTTCAATTGTATCTTTATTTAATAGAGCTCTATCTATTACAACTCCTTCTTGCGAAGATACTTCTGCTTCATCAAAAATGGTTTTGTTGTACGATTCGTCTTTACTATTATTTGAATATTTTGCTAGAGTAGAAGATACGTATAATTTTTCTGATATATCTGCATCAGATACATTCAATCTAGATAATACATCATCTCTTCTAAAATCAATCTCTTGTGAAAATATTTGATACAATTTACGCTCTTTTGTTCTTGCGTGCAATGCGTATTGAGCAGCTACTGGTATTACATACGTTAACCCACTACTAAAAGCATCACCTCTGTCTGGATGCGCATATGCATCATAATAATACGAAGGTTTGATTACCATGTCGTTTACCTGCATAAATCCAGTTGGATAGAATGGAGATTTTTTTATAGTTTCTTCAGTAGTAGTATTCCATTGATCTCCGGTAACATTTAAATCAAGCAATCCTTGTTGTATAGGTCTTGCCAACGCAACTTGTAACAATGTTTTCTAATAAACATCCGAAGAAGATCTTCTTACAATCTAACATCCTATTATGTCTTCTGCGTTTGATATTTGAGGAATCTTGATGTCTACTCCAATAGGATGAGCTAATAATTTATCTGTACAAGTGAACGGTCTAGATTCGTCATAATCTGGAGTTTCTATTTCTCCTAGATTTGCTACATCAGTACGTCTTCCGTATTTATCATAAAATACAATAGCATATTTGTACGTTTCACCTCTACGTAAAGATCTAAGTAGACTGGAAGTAATTATATTGTTGTACGATGCTGTTACATCCTACGGGTTTATTCCTCGCTGTTTAAGATAGTCTGTAACTGTGGTAGTAACGCCAGAAGTAGCTTTACTATGTTCTATAGTATTATATCGCTGCGAGTATTTAGTATTGCCTGGATTTGGTATATCTCCAGATATCTTTTCAGATAGAACAACAGTAGTTTTTGCTATACTTATTCTATCCGTATCTTCATAATATGAATCTGGGATCTTTGAATCTCTTATAATAGTATCGTCTTTAACGTTAGCACAAAACATGTATTCTTGGTTTTGCTCTATAGTTTTTGGTATAAGTATTATACCAGACATCGCAGAGAACTCTTCTATAGAAAGCTCTTGTATAGGATCTATACCTATATCGTTTAATACAAATTTTTTACCAATTTGAGGTTTCTTAATTTCACCATCGTATATTAATGCAACATGAGCATCTTCTCCAGGTTTTATATATTGAAGTCTATAAACCTGTAAACGCTCATAATGACCAATATATTTTTTAACATCTACAGAAAGTATAAAACCAATTGATGTTTCTGTATCTTCTGCGTTACCTATTTCTTTAGATCTAGAAGAATCTATTACTTGTATTTTATTAGTGAGCGGAGCAAGTTGTGTAGTATTACCATATTTATTATAATATCTATAAGTATACTATACCTGCGAGGTAATGAGTCTACCGGAAGTAATACCTTCTATATATATTCTTTCTGTAGGAACTACTCTATTGCTAATAAAGTCGTCTACTGTAGTATTACTTGTTATATTCTTAATACCTTCGTCGTCTATTCTTATACTCATTACAGGGTGTGTACCTGTTGCGATATATAACTTTATTACATTATCTAGTTCTTTATATAATACAGTAGATACCTAATCCGGTACATTGGTTGCGTCCCATATCACAGAAGACCATAATAAACGAAGTTCTTTTAGTTCGTTTTCGCTCTCATCTATTATAAATCGATATATGTTTATATCTCCACTGCCTTCAGTATTACAAACAATAACTCCAATATTGTCTACTGTTTTTACTGATAATATCTTCTTCCCTTCAAACGAAGGTTCGTTTAATAAAATATCTACAACATCCGCTCCTTGGACTACTGGAGTTACAATACCCTCGTGCAAGGAAGAATAATCCCCAGATCCGCCTAGAAGCTAGTTTTTTGTTATTCTGATATTCTAACCAAATACATATTGCTGATTTTCTATTTGGTCGTATGAAGTATCAGAATTCATTCCTTTTCCAAAAGAATTTATCTGTGAATTATTCTCATTAATAACCATAGTAGTAGTCGTTATAAGTCAACTGTTCTTTATTTATGTGTTTAAAGAATGTATCATCACCATCCCAATCTGGGATAAGCTTATTCCAATCATTCTTTATGTTTTGCATATCATCTGCAGTAGGCATCATAGCTTCTGCATAAGCTTGATTACGATAGAAGTTCCACTGTGACTGTGTATAGAAGTAAGTCTGTTGTGCATACTTCTGTGAATACTTAGAACTACCTGTAGTAAGTTTACCTGACATAAACTTAGGGAATGTAAGCTTCATTACTACATACCAATATACAGCTTCTTGATAAGAAGTAAGATCTGGTATTAGAGGATAACCTCTTTCATCTACTGCAATTGCTTTATATGCAAGCTTAATAAATCCATGCTTCTGATTTGTTACAATCCAACCAGGCTTGATGAAGTATTCAGGCTTGTTTACATTGCCGTCTATAAACCTCTTTGTATACTTCATGAAGTTGTTTGTATACAACTGTGATTGTGAAGTAGGAAGTTTATACATCATGGGTTGATGTGTAGGCGGTGGAATTAGCATAGGATGAGGCTTTCTCTTATCTTTAAAGACTCTAGTCATTGTGCTCATTGGGATCCAAGGACCTTCTGGACTCTCTGAATATGCCACAGCATCCAATACCTACAGATCAGAAGGAATGGGAACTTGATAATCCTATATCTTCAATACAGGGGGATCTTCTGCTGATCCTAATTCCCTGCTGATATACTACATAGGGGCACCAATCTTATCAATGGCTTCAAATATCCACTCTCGTATATCTGATGTACGCTATCTAACTTCTGTGGAATCTAAATCAGCCATGATCTTTGCTATGACTGATTCACACTTTGTATAATTGTATATCATTTATGTCTATATAATCGTGTTTGTTGAATATCAATTGAGCTAATCTACGTTTATTCTGTCTTACTAGGTTTAGTTGGTACTTATACCTATCTGGGAACGTCTTAGGTAACTTAGACCAGTATAGTCTATATTTATACCCATCAGAGTGTTCGTTCAAGTGATATATACGCTTATCGTATTCTTTACTTGCTTTATAATCTACAGATAGGGATTGCCCTGTCATCGTTTTAGGTCTATACTTCCCAACTTGAATAAAACCTAGCCCATAAGGCATTTTAAAGCCTTCTGAGCGCTCAAATACATATTCTAGAATAACTTTACACATCTCGTCTAAAATGCGCTTATAGAGGCTGTAATCGACCTCTACGGGCATTGTACGATACATGTCTCGGAATGTTGTTGATTGTTTACTTCTCATCCTCTCTTGGACCGTCTGGCTTTATTCCATCCAGCGTTGCGTTATTACTATCGTCGCTAGGTCTATTAAGCATAAATGCAAGCTCATTGTTCATTATGAGCTTCTTGATGTCTGGGACCATCCATGTAGGAATCTTTATATCATCCTCATCTGGATCCTCTGCATCGTCTTCGTCTGAATTATCCTCAGGTTTCTCATATACTGCCAGAACATATATATGGTCAAGGAGACCTTGGTCTTGCAAGCCTTGAACATATACGTGTTTGTCATCCATATAGTAGGCAGTAAGTTCACCAAATGTGTACTTTCTATAGTACTGGTAATGTCTACGTATATGGTTCATATACTAAATGTTCTCGCCGGCTTCATCATGTACAGCGAGAATACTAGTCCATCTGTTATTGAATATATTCTCAAGAGTGTCTACTGTTCTCTTAGTGAAAGAATCCCTACCAGGATCATTAGAATCGACCTTTTCAAGCTCGTGGTACGTTTCTTTTAACTCAAGGTATTCATTGTCCACAAGGTCTTCTAAAGCGGCTCCTAGAAGCTCTTTTTCCTTAAGTTCGTCAAGGTGCTTCTTCCATAGCATTCTACGGTAATGATCTACCCAAGCTGCTATATGAGCTCTAGAGAAGTCTTCACTCTCGCTTATATTACTATTTCTGGCTATGAGAAGTATATCATCTATAATCTCTCTAAGAGATGTTTTAGCTGGTGAAATCTTACTCATATTATTTCTATGTAGATTCGACTATTCTTATGTTGTTACTTTTAAATAGTTCATTAGTATTATATACAGTATACTTATGTTTATCTATTTTCTTCCAGTCCCAAGTAAATAGTCTTTTAAAAAAGTTCTTTTTGTTTTTATACTCTCTAATAGTATATATGTACAGATACTGTTCGTTCTATATATCTAAACCTATATTAACAGTATCTCTACCAATAGTATAGTAGACGGTAGTAAGATCATTATACTTTAATGAATCAGTATAAGTAGTATCTTTTAGAATAGTTACTAAGTCACCCCCTACCCCCTTACTATCATTAACGTTTAATACCTGAGATTGCGTTGCAGCTGTTAGAATAGATTTTGATTTAAGCTTTAATCTATCTCTTATACTATCTAGTTTATGCAACGTAATATCGTTCTAATTCTCTAATTCTTTGAGGTCTAGTCTTAAAACATTATTAGCCTACTAGGAGCTGTCTAACAACCCCTAATAGGCTTCAATGTTGTTCTGAGCCATTTCCAGCTCCTGTGAAAGCTTAATATTATTTTTGTGGGTATTTATACCCCAAAGCAATAAAAACGCAACAGAAGCCACGCAAATGCCTTTAACGACCTTCTTCCAATGGCTTTTCAGCCACAACAGTGTCGTCAGTATGTTCATTGTCAAAATCAAGTTCTATTCCGGTGTAGTCTTCTCCTTTTTTCTTCAAGAACTTACCGATTATTCTCCAAGGACCATTTGGATCAAGAGTATTCAGATTTTCTATAATAGACCAGAATTCTGTTAAAGCTATGATGGCTGTAACACCTCCGGTTAACAAAAATACACCAGTCTCGTCAAGTACTGCCCATTCTATACCATGTGCCATAGCTATCATGATAAATTCGTGCCATAACTTGGAGATTGTACCAGTCCAGTTCTTTCCGCTTTCTATTTTCCTATTTTGTTTCCTAGCCACTTTAAAGCCGTAGATCATATCTACAACAGTTGTGACGAAACAAATACACAACAACCATTTTATAGGGGTTAGATAACTAACCACAGCAGAACCTAATCCTATAAAAAACTTTCCTACTGCGCTACCGTCAACTATTGTATCTATCGTAGCGTACATGTGTTGTAATGTATTTGATAAACGCTGCACCATAGTTGTTAATCATGTTAATCGTATGGAGCTTTTATTGTAAGATCAAATTCTCCAAACACATTGCTATCTATATCTCTTACAGTAATAGTGATAGTTTTAGCTCCTTCTTCCATGTCTGATGTATATAATGTACCATCTTTTCCAATGGTAAGACAATCGTCTTCTGGAAATTCAAATACAACAAATACAAGCTAATTATATTTCCAGTCCTGCGGATTATACAATATAGTACTGCCATCCTTTAAAGAAACGTATATATCATATTCTCTACCGTTCATATCCTGTTCACCAATCTTTAATTGGTTGTTTGTAGTCATTGTATAACTTGGATGTTTAGTATAGATTCCTTCAAATACGTTTTCTCTTTTTCCGCTATTGTCTACATCTATTGTAATAGCTCCAGATTCTCCTTTTTCGTTGTCTACAAGCTCAAATACATCTCCTTTATCTATAGTATATGTTCTAAGATTATTACTGCCACAACCCTGTTTAAATACAGTAAGAACTACAACAAGCTTATATATACCGCACAGCTTTTGCTATACTGCAGGGAACATACAAGTTATGGTATTCTTTTCATTAAGTAGTTGAGAGTCAGCAAGATAATATGGATGATGTGGTTTTGCGCAAGAAGGAAAATGTGGTTCGCAATGATGACAGTAATCGTGCCAAGGTTCCCAGCATTCGAAACCACAACAAGATGGCTTTGGACGGGGACCGTGTTGTATATGACAACAATGATCGTGGAAATGTTCTGGGTGCAGACCAAATCCTCTATAACCAGGCCACCAATGGAAATCATGAAAGTCTGGTTCAAACCTATCATAATTACATAAATTTGCAGGACGCATATGATAGCTTGGGAAACCTGCATTGTTTATGTTGTTATGAGTAGGACGATAAAACTCAGGAAATCCAACGCGTAAGAACGGCTTAGGACGTGGTTTATCTTCACAGTATTCACAGAAACAAGTGTTAATCAAATAACACCTAAGCTGTTTTACATTAGACTAATCAAACTCGTCAATTTTGTCGATGCCGTTATTTGCAAGTTCATTCTTTACAATTTTGAGTTTGAGTCTAATGTCGTTTCCTATTCTAATTTTTCTCATATTGCAATATGTTAATAAAAAAGGCTGAAGACGGGCGTAGCCCACCCTCAGCCAGTTTTATATTTTGTTTTTAAATCAACCGACGAAAGCGTCGAGAATATCCTTCACATCGCCAAGCTGACCAGTGAGACCATAAATCTCAACAGTCTGCTTTGTCTTGCGCTGGATGTCATCAGCTGCACGATACATATTCTCAAACTCAAGAGTAAGAGCATCGTAGTGTGCATTAATGTTAGCCTCCATAGCAGGCTTGATGATAGGCCATGTGCCCTCACCACGGTTCAGGATACCCAGGTAACCCATAGCCTGAGATTCGCGGTCACGAACGAGCTTAGCTGAAGCTTCGTACTGCTTGCCAGGAACCTTATCAATGGTTACGCCGTCGGGGAAATGCTTGTTCTTAGACTCCCATCCGTCTGCAGCAGGATCGGTGTAGTAAACATTAGCATTGAAACGAACCTTATTGGCCCAATTGATTGTGTCATTAGCATCGTCATCGTCGTAAGGCAGAGCTGTCAGGATAACCTTATTTGCCTGAGAAATATCAGCAGATACACGAGCACGCTTCCACTCGAAGTTGATCATGTTACCAATATTTTGAGCAATGCTAGCCTTAGTATCGCCTTCCTCCGTAACATACTCATAAGACTCAGTCCACTTGCGGAAGCGAGTAGGCAGATCCTTAAAAGTAAGACGAACGATGATGCGCTTGCCACCCTCAGAGAACTTGTTCTCAAGCTGAGCATTCAGACCAGAGAAGTCGATAGTAATCGTATCCTCTGTGTCAGCGGTATACTGAAGTGCGTTGAAACTCTTAATATCAGCAGCCTTAATCTCATTAGACCACTTAATGATAGGACGATACTCAACGCTACCATCCTGCTTACGAAGAACAGTGTTCTTCTTCGTTACGATACCAACCTTGATCTTGTTGATTTCGCCAGCGTTAGCAGCAGTAACATTGTACAGTTTGTCGGCAGCGACATCAGGATCGCAGTTCATAAAAATAAACTTGCCAGCATCTTCAGAAATGGCATTCATTGAAGTAGCCTTCCTAGGCTCAGTATTCAGAACAGCACCTGTAGCAAGATTGCTAACAAGCACAGTATTTACGTATGTAATCATATTATTAAATTAATTTTTTCTACTCCCCCTATATTTCTATGTCTAGACCTAACTAGCTGGGGTTTCCACGTTAAAATTATTCTTGTGTTAATACTTCGTTGGTTATAGTTTTATATCTAGCATCAGATTGATTTTCTATATACATCTGAGCTGCTATCTTAATTATTTCCAACCAAGTGTAATCTTCAAAGTCGACGTAATCGTGATTGATATCGTCGTCTTTAACTTCTTCCGGCACTTTAAGGTAACCTAAAGTGTAGGAGTATATATTATAGTTAGTATCCGTCAACAGACGAAATCCTTCCTTAGTTCTAACTCTAAGAGGTCTTGCTCTATGGTATTTGTAATGAAAGTCAGTAAGAGAGTTATTAACTCTGTACATAAAACTATCTGCTGTACATTCAAATACACAAGTATCCATCATATGCTTATTATTGTTGTCTGATATAACAACATCTTCGTTTAGTACAAACATCATATCCGTAGGGTATTTGTACTCGTAAGAATCATACGACTTGCTAACTTTATAATTGATAGGTCGTAAAGATACTTCCTTGTGTAAGTTAATTAAATCTCTTGCTCGCTTTTCAGTTTCTTCATAACCAGTTCCTCTTGGAGCAGCACCGTTAAATCTTTCTTTTGTAAACTTAACGACTGCTTGATTTATCCAGAATAAAGAATCGTCTGTAAGCGGTTTTTCTAATGAGTTGTTGAGCTTATTTATTTCTAGTTCAAATGCCCCGATTAACTGATAGTTCTTCATTCTTGTTCATTCTTTTGGTTATTGCGCTGCTGTTGCGCTTGTTCTTGTTGTCTACGTCTATTAGCTTCTGCTCCAGATACGTATTGTACATATAGGTCTACAGCACCCGATACAAGCTGCTCAAACATCTCCATAGGTAGTTCACATCTAGTAGATGTAAGAGGGTTCATATAGTTTGGTAACTTATAATATTCAAGCTGTATATTTACAGGCTCTGTATAACGATCATAGAGCGCTCCTAAGCCGTTTTCATCGGCTAGCCATACAATTGGACTCCTGAGGATTCTTAAGCTGTCCTAGGGCCTAGAAATAAGCTTATTTACATCTTTTACAGATATAAGCTCGTTTGGTATAGTACCAGCACCAGTTTCTCCGTTTAGCCTATACGATGAGCTAACTTTACTATAGCTTTTAATATACAAACCAAAATTTTGAGGTAGTTCGCATCTACATATAGGTCTAGTAGAAGAAGGAGTAAGCTAAGCTGTTTCCATCATACTATTCAACAGAGTCTCTATGTATGTTTCAGCATTAGACGTAGGAATCTAATCTACGGTTCTATATAAATCGTGGATAAGCTTGTCTTGATATTGATTCAAGAAAGAGTATATAGTCTCAGAATCAAGTTTCTCAAGTATTTCTTTTTGCGGGATCATCGTTTGAACCCTACGCTCAAACTCAATCCCTAGCTGTCTCGTTTCTTGTATCGTCATGCCTCAAGCCCCCTCGTATTAAGTTTAGTATTAAGTCTCGTAGATTCAACATTTTCAAGTGCAAACGCAATAGCTAAGTTTATGAGTTCTTCTGCCATCTGATCAGATAACTCAAAGTCTACTGTATCGGAAAATGTTTTCATAATTTATACCATTATATAAGTGCCTGTTGCATCTACTTATAGTTTTACTATATTATCCTCATAGACATCTATAGCACTTGTAGCATCTGGTTCAGATGACCAAATATTGTCTTTTGCTACAATATAGCTTTCGGTAGAAGCTTTTGTTACATATATAGGTTTTATTACTTGACCGATTCTATTATTAGATATTATAAGTAATTGAATATATGAATTTTCTTGTATGTCTATACCTCTTCCATCAGGCGTATTTGGACAAGACAGTATATTATTCGATACAACTATATTCTTATATATTGGATCTGTTTGTAGATTATTATATTTAAAAGAAATACAAGCACTATAGTCTTGACCAGCATCGTTAATTAGAACATTATTATCTATAATGACATTCTAAAACATCTTAGCTCCAGCCACTTGTATAAAACCATGATTCCAATTACCTATAACACTTCCTTTAATATAGTTTCCTCTTATTTCAGAATCACATATTTGAGCACCTGAATTAAATATAAATGCAGCCTTTCCAAATACAGTATTGTTATTAATCTTTAACTTCTTAATACCGGTAGACATCATTTCTATAGCCGACTCTGTCACCTTAAAATAATTATCATGTATATTAGCAATCGGATTAATAATTGCTGATGAGTCATAATTCGCTATTCCTATACCCTTATATACTTCATAAAAATAGTTATGATGTATATTAAAATTGTCCACACCTGCGTCATGAACCGCACAACTACCACTTGATACACTGACAATACTATTTCTTATTGTATTATTATAGAAATCTACATTAATACATTTTTGGATATAAGCACAATGTCTTGGAATGTTATCAAATACATTATTATATATTTTAATATTATTAGTTGGAGACGCAGAATCTGTATAATGACAGACAACTCCATATCCACCAGCACCATCGGCTCCAGGATTATCAAGACTTGTTGGAATGTATTTCATGTCTTTCATAATACAATTTGAAACAATTATGTTAGAACTTGTGGGTTCTATCATAACAGCTCCAGTAGCGTCAGAAAGAATACAATTATTTATAATAATATTGTTACATCCACCAGCTAAAGAACCTATATCAATAAGATAAGAAGCTCTTGCTGTTGTGGAATCTTTTTCAGGATATCCTTCTGCAACACCTTTGATGTTTAGATTTTCAATTACAACGTTGTTACTTGTTATCCAAAAGAAACGCAAAGGCTCATTAGAAATAAGATTTGCATCAAAACCTCTAATAGATGTTGGTTTTTCAATAGGGATGTATGACGATAATAGATATGTACCTTTATTAATTATTATATTATTAAAATATATAACACATTTTTTTATAGCATCTGTATCATCAGTAGTTCCATCACCCTTAGCCCCAAACCACTCAGGATATGCTTCTGCAACGTTCCAAGTACCAGCAAGAGTAATATCAGTATCGAGTATCTTAATCAGACCAGCACTAATGCCTGTATTAGTACCAGTAATAGTATCATTACTACCACTTGCAGAAATACTACCCCCGTCAAACTCCAACACACAATTCTCAGGAATAGTAATATCTTCACCAAGAGTAAAGTCATATCGAATGACATAGACGGTGTTAGCATCACTAAAGTCCTCCTGAGTAAGAACATTACTGCCACCTTCTTTCAGTTCAAGTGTCTTCCTGCCGAGACCACTATGTGCAGTTGGGTCATAAGACCTATCAGGATTACCACCAACATTTTCAAGAGCTTCTGTAATGACCTTATTTTGTACAGGATGTGTACTTGTCTTAGAAAGGGTAGTATCTACAATTACACCTTCTGGAATTGTAGGTTTGTTTGTCAAATCATTATAGTCTCCACTAAACAATTGTGTATTAGCAGGTAATGCTCCAACTTCAGAAGCAGTATAGGTTGGTTTTGAAGCTTGTTTTGCCCATGCAGGAACAGTTGGATCTGTCTCTGTAAAACTTTGAAGAGCGGTATCAGCTTTTCCTAACGAAGTTTGTACACTACTTGCAAGATCTGTCTTAGGAATACCGCCAGAAGGTTTGCTGTATGTTCCGGTATTTTTAGTAAATCCCCAATCAGAAACAGTACTTTCTGTTACGTTGTCGAGTGACGCAAGCTTTTCTTTTTCTGCAGTTGTGTAATCGTTTGTAGACAATCCTTTGCCACTAACTTTATCAACCTTAGTTGTATCGCTTGGGTGTCTATGATCTCCTCTTGCAAAAGCGAGTTCTGTACCTACAGATGCAGTACCATCCATCTTTGGAGTAGTTGTAGAAGCAGCTGCACCTTCAGGAATATCGCTTGTTGTTATATAGCCCTAATTTCCTACCCAAGTCTTAGTAGCCATGTCAGAAGTTGCAGTATTTATTCTTTGATCAGTAATAGTCTTATTATAGTACTATGTAGGATCAAAAGTTCCACCCTCGGCAACCTTTTCATCTATAGTTTGCTTATCGTATGTATAATTAGAAACGTATTGCTCAGATGCAAGACCTTCGATAGATGGAATTGTCGGTTTGTTTAGAATTTTAGCATCCCCTGATGTAGCATTCCAATCTGCATTTACGTTTACATTTGCTCCAGCAGCTATACCAGCAAGTTTATTTTTTTCTGCAGTAGTATAGTCATTAGTAGACAAGCTTTTTCCACTTACTTTATCGACTTTATTGTTTAGTTCTGTGTCGTATGCATCGTTGGCGTCGTCTATCTCGCTTTTTGTGTAATAATTAGTCGGATCGAATGTACCTCCTTGTGCAACCTTTTCGTCAATGGTCTATTTATCGTAAGTATAATTTCTTACATACTATTCAGATGCTAGACCGTCTGTAGAAGGGATTGTAGGTTTATTAGACAAATCGTTATAAGATCCCGATGTAGCAACCTAAGCCAAATCTATAGAATTAGCTTTATTTGCAATTTCAGTATTTTGTGTCTGATTTATTGCGTCTACTTGTGATTTTGTATAATACTGAGTTGGATCAAAATTGCCACCTGCAGAAATCTTATTGTCTATTGTCTGTTTGTTGTATGTATAGTTAGCAACGTATTGTTCAGAAGCAAGACCGTCTATCGATGGGATAGTAGGTTTATTAGATAGATCGTTATAAGAACCACTAGTAGCAACTGTAGAAAGAGATGTTCTGTCTGCCTTTTTAGCTATTTCTAAATCCTACTATTGCTGCTGATTATCTACTTGCGATTTAGTATAGTAATTATTTAGATCTACACCACCTGTTACAAGGCTTTCAAGTTCGGAAATTTTATCTCGATTTTCTTCAATGAGATTTTCGTTTCCTATGATTCTGCTTTTGATTGTACTATAATCCTACTTTATTTCGTTCGCTATATCCTCTACTTGATCTGCTTTTTCCATAAATTTGCAGCAGCAACATTTATGTTTCTTGTATGGTTTTGCACAGCAGTTACATGAATCGTTATATTCGTTGCATTCTGTACAAAACAAAGGATTATTACAACACTGTTGTAATTCTTCACAAATAATATTATTTTCGCACATATTTATATTGATTAATTAGAAAATGTTTTCATAATATGTTAAGCGGATACATTAGACGTATTAATATAATATTGTCCGGCCTACCAACTGGTGATAGTTTTTCCAGACAAGTTAAATAGACTGCTTGTTGTATCGAGTACCCACAACGAAACAGTATCTGTTTCGGATACATTTTCAAATTGTACTCCAGAAGATGTCTATGATAAACTTACTCCACCAAAGCCAGTTTTAATATTTACGTTTGGATTTATAATTGAAGATTTCTTATTCGGTATCGACAGCCAATAGTCTGCTCCATCTACATTTGAAACTCTATAGTACACGTTTCCTGTATAGTTTGCACTACCATTAGTGTATGTACACCCTACATATTTAGAAACTGTAGCAATAAACACATCTTGATGGGCTCCAGAACCACTACTAGTATGGCGAACAAATACATTCTTCTAACCTTGAAGCTAGTATGTAATATTATTATCTGTAGCAAGAGTAGTTCCTGCCTAATTAGAGTAATATACTCCTGATGTATTATAATAATAATTACTCGTTTGTGTTACATCTGAGTCAGACAATATGTATCGTTTCAATGTATTGCTTGTGCCCCCAGAATTAGCTACAGGGGCGAAATCGAAAAAATATTTCGGTGTATGTGTCTGAGGATTATATACAAGTCCGATTGGTTCTCCGTTTTGAATAGCACTTGCGTTGAGGTTTTCGTATCCAGCCCCTCTATACGCATCAGACATTGTTGTAAACACAATAGTAGGATTATTATTATCTATAACTTCAAATGATGTTGCTTTTACATCTCCTTTTACGGTAATATTTCCAGCTTCCATATCAGTTGCTGTAACATAACCATCTAAGTCTATTTTATCTGCACTAATTTTTACACTTCCACCATATTCATTTACCTTTGCTATTACTGCAGCAGAAGTAAAATCATTAGCTGCCATAAGTTCTGCTGTTGCAGAATTGAGATCAGCTTTGGTAGTAAGACCTGCTTTCCACGTGTTGATTCTATTTACAATGTTAGTTTTAGAATCCGATCCAGTTATAGAAAAAAGAATAGATGCTACATCATCGTTCGTCTTACTAATCTTATTAAAAATCTCAGTCTTTGCATTATTACTAGAAGCGCTAGCTTTAAGTCCGGCAATAGCTTCATCAACCTTTGCTTCCATAGATGCAGTAGCGACATATTCGCCATTCTTTAATTTCTCAACATATGTACGAAGTTCTGCAATAGCAGAAGACAATCCACTTTTACCTGCAGATACAATTTCATTATACGACTTATCTGCAGAAGTAGACTGTTTTAATGCTGAATACATCCATTCTATAACAGTTTCAGCATTCTTTCTAGCATACATAGTAGACAAATCAAGACTTGCTACAGAATCTTCTATCTTGGCGTTAATAGCAGCTTGTAGAGCTTCTTGATCAACGCCATTTTCAATAAGATTATTTACAGATGCTCTAAGACTATTTACATCTTGTGCTATAGTAGACCAGCCATAGGTAACCTATCCGTTATTTCTAGTAATAATACCGATCTATTGAAGATACGCATCCACATCATCATCGCCGAAATTGCTTTCTGATTGTATTCCTTCTTTAAGTTCGTCTAAGAAGTCTTTATCGGTAAGCATTTCATTAACCTTATCTTCTACAGTATCGTTGATGTCGTCGATTACTCCATCAAGACGTTCTCTTTCTTCATTTGCAGTAGCATTAGCTCTATCAATGGCATCTTGTAAATCTTCTAATGCTTCTCTTATTTCTGAATCGTCGTATTGCGAACCTTCACCAGATCCACTACCAGAACCGCCAGTATCAATTGAAGATAGTGCATTAATTATTTCGTCTATTTTATTTGAAATAGCATTTAGCTCAGCAGCAGTCAATACTTGATTTTTTTGAAATACTTTATTTAATTTATTCATTGTATTCTATCTTCACTATTTAGTTGTGAAACATCTAATATAAAAACATCTTCTTCTGGATCATAGTATGTAGGATCAGTAGAGCCTCCTGTACCATCGTCCACCATACATTCTACAAAACTTGCAGGTTTCTTTATGTATGACAAATGTACTTTACCGTTTGTATCTGGCTTATTGACAGGATCATATACTACAAATGCAGAGTTGCCTTCAATAAAGCTGACTGGGTTCTTAACCCAGGGCATGTTGTATGGAGTATTAAAGAACTTCTCTGCCATTTGGTGAGTAACTAGTTTAGTAGGCACTAATCTAGTAGTCTGACCGTCCATCGGTGTACCATTGACGTGTTGATTCAACGAAGAAGACACGTAGTACATTAGATCATCTGGTAGATAATACTTTACAATATTTGTAGCAGGAGTATCTGTACCCTAAAACAATTGAGGATCCGCATGTTTTACTAATGGCGCAAGGTCTGCAATAGCTTTCTCATCATACTCAAATGGAACTCTACGAGGATTGTTACCTGTAAATTTCTAACCAATCAGTGCTAAGTAGGCTCTATCAAGAAGCGTTGCAGCTTCATATTCTGTTAACGATGGATATGACGAAGTAACATTAGCTTTGTCGTACCCTATCAGGAATTTAGTATATATGTCTTTATGCGTCATATCTCATTGTTATAAAGAATTATTTATTCTCTACTTCGTTTATAATAGAAAGCTTCAGATCTTGATTCTTCTTACTGTCCAGGTAAGCGATTGCATCTTCAAGAGAGTCTGCAAACATGTCAGTACCGTAGAAGTAGTGTGTCTTATCCTTACGAATAACACCTTTCGCAATAGCATTCTCAAGCAAGAATTCTGTCTCCTTAGACTTGTTGTTAACCCACTTATCAAAGAACTTCTTAGGATTCTTATCTACCATAGTAAACAAAGTAGACTCAACAAGTTCATTAGACATGCGATCTGCACTCATACCAAACAGACGTAAACACTTACGCATCTGCTCAAGACTAAGAGAATCAAACTCTTTAATTGCATCACGACGAAGTTTATTCTGCTTATTCTGTTCTACTGCCTCTGCTTCACGATTAATCAACAGATAATCTTTACCTGCATCAAGGTGATCAAGAGATGTAGCCACACGCTTATGACCACTAAGGAACTTAATAATCATAGCCTGACGAGGAATAGAATCATCAAGAATAAGTGTTCTAGAACCAATCTTTACACAAAATGTTGTCCAAAAGTCTGATGACTTAGCAAGATGACCTTCTGGGTAACCTAAAGCTTTTTCAAAGTATTTCTCATCTTCTGGGGTGAGACCCGTATATATCGACCCGGAACGAGTAAAATAAGGTGCAATGTAATCAAAACAACTCTTATACTTAATCAACCCTGCCCAGGGATTCTTCTTCTTAATTTTAAGTTCAACTACCATAATTGTATAATTAGTATGTTGTGATGCTGAACGCCCCAGCCCTTATGACTGGGGCTCAGACATCAATTATATTTTAAATGAGATTACGCACCTACAGCGATACCACCGTTGTTAGAAATCTCTGTATCCTCAGCATCGCAGTACAGAATACCGCAAGACAGCGGGTTACGGAGCATAATACCCTCCTCACCGAGGAAGTGTACCTGATAACCATCACGGCTGTTAGAACGCAGAGTGTTGATGCTGTTACCGTAACCACTAGGAATTACAGAACCGCCAGTTGTCCACTGTACGAACTCACGACCCTTACGACAAACCTTAACGACGTTAGCCTGACCGTCACGTGAACCAAGGTCTACGAACAGGAAGGTGTAAGACATCAGAGGTTTACCTGTCAGAGGATGCAGCTGACGGAACATCTCCATGTTATCGAACATAGGACAACGCTTCAGAGTCAGCTCGATGCCGTTAGTCATCTTATAGGTAGTAAACTGACCACCGAGAGTCAGCTCCTGACCAGAACCAGTGATAAACTTAGTATCGATCAGGTTGAAGGTAGCAACCTTCTCCTTCAGGATACGGTCGAACTCACGAATACCCATCTCACCAGTCAGAGCGATAAACTTACGCTCGTTGGTACCGAGGATGTTGTAGCAGAGGTCGAAGAGGTAGTCCTCAAGCAGCTCAGCTGTCAGAGTGGTGTAGTAACGAACGTTAGCTGGACTAATCTGCTCGAACAGACCGCTCATCGTAGGAGCAGGACGACCGTTTGTACCCTTTGTGAGGTATGTACCATCGCTCAGACGGTTACTCTTAGAGAAGAGCAGAGCCTTTTCCTCACGCTTCTTCCACTCACGAAGAGCAATCCAATACTGATAATCAGACCACAGATAAGATGTCTTACCACTCTCAGGATCCTTCAGAGCGATAGCAAGAACGGTGCTATAAGCATCACCAGTGATATCGTAGCTCAGACGGAGAGTCTGCAGGTGGTTACGCATCTTAAACGGAGTCTGATAGTTGATGATATCAGCCTCATCGCTGTACTCCTCGTAGGCAGAACCGATACGGCTCACCTGACGACCAGCCAGCAGGAACTCACCAGGAATATAAGCAGCCTGTGAACCATCAATCACATAGCACTCATATACCCAAGCGCTACCATCCTGATAGGGAACACCATTTACGCGAACCTGGAACTTATAATCATCGAAGCTAAGAATAGCACCTGGGCCATACCAACGCTCCTCAAGAGCGAGGTAGATAGGAGTACCATTCAGACCCGGAGTGATAGTAGCATAGTTAGCAGGAGTAACTTCCTGACCATTCCACTTAGCCCAACGGATATTAACAGCGTGCTCGCTGTCGATCATTACTGACCATTCAAATTCACGATTCTCGATAATCATTGTCTTGCCAAGACCACCGGTAATCATATCAATAGCGGTAGAAACACCGTCATCCTTTGTACCAAATACCAGTGAAAGCAGACCAGATACCTCATGAGGCTTGGTCAGCAGCGCATTAGAAATCATATTCTCATCTACCAGGTCGCTGAAACGACGTCCGCGATACAGCTGGAGATTATTAAGCAAACTATTATTCATATATATTTATAATTGTGTGCGTCAGAACATACCACTTACAATGTCTGTTACTGACTTTGTTTTATCATCGGCATTGTATGTGCTATGATTCTTTGCACTATGCCTTAATTTTTCCCTAAGTTTTTCAGTAGCGGATGTTTCTCCGGCATTCTTTGCACTATTGATTAAAGCATCAGCCTTCATAGTAAAGTAAGCAGATTCGATCAAATTCTTTGATAAATTCTTATTGAAATCTTTAGTATATTGTGACTGACCTGTCTGATCTACTTTGAAAATATAATCAAACAGAGCTTTACGATCTTCTTTAGGAATTGCAATACCGCGAATGTTAGTCAACGAATTGATGTCATTGGTAACCGTATTAAAGAAGGCTTTTGACTGCTCTTCTTGCTGTTTCGCTAGCTCTTCCTGCTGTCGTATAGCTTCTTCTACTTCTTGCTGTCTAAGCTGCTTCAATCTGTCCAAAGCATCCTCTGATTCCTCATACAACATATCGCTATCCTCATATCGCTGAATCTTCTTATTAATCTGTTCATCAGTATAGCCACTCTTCTGCATGAGTTCACGTACTACTGCTTTTTGATTACTCTCATCTTCAAGATCAATGTTATCAAGAGTAAGAGCCTGTTGCTGTTTAGCGTAGAAATCTTCAAACTTACCTCCGTTCTTTACATACTCATCGAGCGCCTGTATACGATCGTCTGCGTACTGAGGAACAGAGTTCTCATTTACGACATCTCGCATATAGTCTGTAAGTTGTTCTACTGTCAAAGGTCTATCTTTTTCATCAATCTCGTCCATATTCCACCCAAGTGATTGACCAAGAGCATCGAAGAAGAGACCAACTTGTTCAGCCTCAATTACATCTTCTTGGCTTGGTTCACCGTTTTCAAGACCACCTGTAGTAGGAGGTTCTTGAACTGGTGGTTCTGGATTGTTATTTACAGGAGGTTCCGGAGAATTATCCTCGTGTGCATTTGGATCCTGATTGTTAGGATCCTCTGTATCGCCGTCCTCAGGTTTCACTGGCGGCTCTGGATTATTATTTTCTTCAACGAGTGGTACGTTAGGTTCCATCAAGGCATTCATATCTGTTACACCTTCGCCTTGTTCGGCGTTGGAATAAATATTGCCGAGGATGTCCTCAAACCCACTCGGAATTGTATTCTTTTTCTTTGCCATATAATTATATGTAAGTTAATTTGTACAGTTTATTCTGTTATGTTATAATTCTATCAACGGATCAAATATCTTGAGATTACCTAGCTCATCAAATCCCATGTTTTTTTCGCCGAAATCTCCAACAAGATAAGGATATCCGCGCAAATTGTAAAACCCGCTTTTTACTGGATCTTTTACGTACCCTAGTTTATTTACGGTCTTGGAATCGTCGACGTATCTAATCCTAGATAATTTTCCCTTTGTGATAGCTTTTCCGTTTGGTAGTACATGCGGTTTTGTAAATGCGCGCCACGGATCAGCAACTTTTTTCATAGGTATTACTTTTTGTTGCGAAAACCAAGGTATAAATTTGCCGCCATCTTCTATAAATCCTTCATACGACATTGGTACAGCACCAGGTAACTTGTTCATCTCCAATGCATATTCTACAGCTTCGTTCAACTAATCAAAATTAGTAATTGCATCTTCTGCATTAAGGCCGTTTCCGATCTTTATTACCCTGTTTGGGTTTCTACGATCCTCAAAAACGACTCGTTCTGCGCCATGTCCTAAATATTCCCCCAACATTTGATCTTGTTGCTGAGATGTAAGTAAGTTTTCTTGCGGCGATTTATAATTTATTTTTATACCGTAATTATTACCAGAATTATACGTGTATCTATGAGTTTTCGGTACTTTACTAAAAGTTACAGGTTTTATTTCTGGCGAACCGAGATCTATTTTTGCAAATGGTTTTGATAATTGCTATATTGCGCGAATTCCGGACAATAAATCAAACTCTGGGTGTACTAATTCCAATCCTTTTTCATTTGTACCAGAAGACATAAACGGTTTCATCCAATCAGTACGATGTTGAAGATAATATGGAAAATTATTTAATGTATAACTGCCACGTTTAAGATCCGTCTTTTGTGGAGTCACATACATATCCTCAAACAGTTTGGTATAATCATCTGTAAACGTACCGTCGTCATTCATATTTGCGTGAGACACATTATGTCCAATCTTACCATCTTTATATCCAGGCAGCTTCCCATTCTTTAATCCTGGAAACCCAGGCTCCCATTCAGAGTCCTCCATCAACTCTATAAGATTAGGAAGTTGTACTCTAGGTCTGAGTTTAACCATCGGCTTACCGCTGATATAAGGACTTATTTTAGTATCGTATGCAGGTACTGTTTGTTCTGCAGGAATAGTAGGACGCACTGCAGTAGATACAGGTTTTGCGATATAAGGAGACGGTTCTTGCGCAGGAACTTGTGGTTTTCCGTATTTATTATTTAGATATTCATATGCAAGTTTAGTGTAAGCTCTTCGTTTGTCTTGTTCTTGATATCCTATAACTTTTCCATTAGAATCTAATATTACAGGACGCTCATACAATTTCATCCATGCATCAGAAGCTTCGTCTGTAGATGCGTATCCTTTAGTTTTATATCTTCCAGAATTTGTCGCGGTGTGAGGTGAGTATTTTCCTTTCGTAATCCACTTTGCTCTAGTATTCCAATCGTGAATATACTGTCTTTGACTTGCAGGAGAATAATCTCCATATTGTTCAATAATAGCCTGTTGTATATTTTTATTATTCTAAAGAAGACCAGCGTATCCAGATTTAGATTTAGCGTTATAATTCAACCCGCTTTCCTATAAACCATTTCCACCTATACCGGCAATAGACATTGTGTCATATCCTAAAGAGTTTCCCCATTCATACAACTCATCCAATGCCGCCTCTTGTGCTTTTGTCAAGCCCGGAGTACCACCTGCATATCTAGGAAGCCCTGCATCATATATTTCAGATACGGACTTACCGTTTTTATAAGCTTTAAATCGCTCTCTAAATGCTGTTACATCTCTGCCCATATCCATCCATTTTATTGCTAAGAAGATTAGCAATGACGTTGGTAATGAAATCATTACCTTCGTCATGCTAAACATATCTTAGTATAAGTTTTAATAATTGATTGTTCTCTCTAGTAAGCTCTAGGAGTTCTTTCTCTTCAGCGTGTGTCATAATTATCAACTATTTCTTGTAATTCTTCTTTAGAAAACGTCCTCTTTATAATTTTTACAAGTCGTTGTTTATCATCTACATATTTCCACACATATCCTTTATATGTCTTACGCCCAAATTGATTAGTGCATACGCGTCTAATATATACTGTCGTAGACGCACCAAAACTTTTTGCAGCTTCTGACATGCTATTCCATATTTTGACAAGTTTACCATCTATAGTATACTAAGCAACTCTGCTTGATATCGCTTTCTATATTCTGGCGTTTCTTGTTCCGTGATTTGCATTTTCTTTAGAAGTAACCCACTCTAGATTTTCAAAACAGTTGTTTGTTTTATTCTCGTCTATATGATTTACTACATTACGATTGTTTGGATTAGGAATAAATGCTTGTGCAACAAGCCTATGTATCTTTTTTCGATAAACATTTCCTTTAGAATCTCTAATAGATACTACTAAGTAACCAGTAGAATCTTTATAAGGTTTTACCAACTTTTCATTATAAAAAGCAACTGTTTCATTTTGCTTTTGTATATTTGGTTTAACAGTCGTATAATGTTCATTCCTACGAACATTTCCGAAATTTGAAACAGAATACAAACCATCTGTCTCAGGTATAGTTTTCCAAGTTTCCATAGTTAATTATTATTTCTCGCCTGCGACCTTGTTTGCCCTGGCCGTGGCGGCTTTTATTTTTTCTCTCTGAAGAGCAGCTTCATCTTTTTGACGTTGAAGTTCGGTTTCGTGCTTCATTCTATCACGCTCCAATTGAATCTTTTTATCTTCAATTTCTTTCTTTTGTCTTTGTTCGTAGCGTTTAGTGTATGTTTCTGACTGAATCTTTTGCTGTTCAAGAGCCTGTTTACCGAGTTCAAATGGATCAGGTATACCGTTGTTGTTAGCATCCTTCTCTTCTGTACCACGATATGCACTAATCTCAGCTACTGCAATCTTAGTCTGATTATCAGCATCAATCTTGTAACGCTCAAGCTCCATCTTAGCCTCTTCAAGCATAAGCTCTTGTTCACGCTGTTCGTTCTGCATCTGTTGCAGCTGTACAGCCTGTTCTTGCTCAGCCTGTTGTTGCTGTTGCATAGCCTGTTCTTGACGCTCTTGCATCTCCTTAAGCTTCTGCTTAATGATGTTGAAGTTGTCATTTGTAAGTACTTCAGCTGCTTCAAGTAAGCTAGCACCATTCTGCATAGCAGGTTGAATAAGCTGTTGTAACTTCTGGATATTCTCCATATCCTTAGAAGTATCACTTACAAATACATCCATATCCTCATAGTAGAACTTATCTTGAATATCAATATATGCACGTTCACCATTATCGAAGATATAACTAAGCTTCTACTTACCTGTCTGTCTCCATGCACCTTGTGCTGTATTTAGAAGCATATTGAGTGCATGACGCTTACATTGATTGTGTGCCCAGAACAAAGGCTCTGTAATATGTGAAGACTGTACAACAGAACGTTCTACATTACCTACAAGCTCATTAGAACTGATAGCACCTTCACGCTGTTCTGTAATACCTGATATAGTACCAGCAAGCTGTTCGATCTTGTCCATTAGCTGAATATACTCAGCTATTACGTTCGACATAGTAAGATCGAGAGAAGTGATTTGATTAAACGTAGCAGGCTTGCCGCCTTCTCTTCCTGGTACATTCCAACCTTCTTCATAAGGATTAATAAAGTTTACACCTACAGAAGACAAGTAATGCATCCATCTATCTGGAGTGATATTCATAGACTTAGGAATCTATGTAATATCCATATTGATTACTTTTCCTTTGTCTCTTGCTATAGCTAATTCTAGTCTGTACCACAATACGATATACATGTATTGCAGAGGTTTAAGCACGCTTACTAGAGACCTTGGTCTACTGTTGGTATTACTATAGATACATCCACAGTAGGGAAGCTTTTGAGAATTTGGGTTATCAATAGATATATGCTGATACTCAATAGGCTATATACCAAAATAAAGATCAGTTCCCGCACGATAGCCTTCCCAAACTTCTACAATCCAGTCAGGCTCTACGCTGATTTCTTGTCCTGTTTTCTTATACGACTCATCAGCTATTTCAACTTGTGCTTGTCCTGCTTCGTCAAAGTATGTGACATAGTATATCTTTTTAAAAGACTTCCAGCAACAATGCCAGACATTAATAGCATATCTAGTCTTCTGATCCATCAAAGGATTGTCATAGATGTGCATCTAAATGCTGTTGAAATTGTCTACAGGATCCTTCTCACCTATATCATTAGAAGGACGCCCTGTGAGCATTTCGTTGAGCTTATTTAGGTCTTTCTCTGTAAGTTTGTCATAGTAGCGATCGTATATCTCTGCTACTGGCAACCTCATTCTACGACAGCACCAAGAACCGTCTTCTATAAATTCTAGATCGGGTGCATGATCGTATGAGAAATACATCGGGTTCACCCTCTCCATATAAGGCTCATCGTTCTACACGCCCACGTAGTATATCTCGGCACCAGCGATAAGAGCATCTTTCCAACCTTTAATAAATTCATTGTCTAAGTTAAGTTTTTCCCTTAGGTATGTGAGAGTGTGATAAGCAGTGTTCTCTATAACATCTTTATAATCCTTAGTCATATATTTAGCTATAGCTTCGGGCGGCATTATTTCTCCACTCTAAAGCTGTTGCTAGAATTGTTGTGCTTCTTCAGGACTCATACGAGAAGTAATAGCTGCCATAACATATTGCATAAGCATCTCTTTCTCTTTGTCCATCAGTTCTGAAGCTGCTTCTTGCGATGTTCTCACTACACGGAAGTTCATAGGCCTCTTTGTCTCTTCACCTATAAGGAGGTCTACCTTAGGCCTTATTATATTGAAATCTTGAGGTGTAGCGGGGAATCCATCTTCAACCTTGAATGGATTCGTGATTCGCTTGAAGTCCTTTTCATCAAATATAGAATTATAAAGGTTATAGTATGTCTATATCTCTCCGAATCGTGTCTTAGTCATTCCACCAGACACTACGTTTCCTTCGCCTATGATATAGTTTACACAGTCGTGCTACCACTATTCTGTCTTCTTCTTTAATGGTAGTTTCTGCTAAGGGAACGTTGCATTATATAAATTATCTTCTACTCTAACCATTGTTAAAAGCTAAATAAAGGTATATCGTCTTGCACACCGTCATCTTCAGCATCCCAATATCTCTAACTGAATAGCGGTAATTCGAAGAGTTCAACCTGTTTGTTCTTTTCTTTTGCAGCGGACACTCTAACCTGGTATAGCTCTTCTCTATATATCATAACCATACATAGAGCAATAACACGGTCTACGTTTCTTACACCGTCTGTCTATATAAGCTCTTCTAGTAGAGGTTCGCTGTATATTCTTTCTAGATTAGGATGGCCTGGTTCATATTCTTCCATCAACCATTCTAAGATTAATCCTTCTCCGTATGCCCTAATCTATTTAGTCATGTGACAGCCTTTACGGCGCTGTACTTTACTATCTTTAAATATCTCCGTTATAATTTTATCTGGTTGATCAGCCAACAGGTAGTCACAATGTTTGTTTGTGAAGTAAGGGTAAATACCCTTACGTTCATTCTCAAACAAAAGACGTGCATTATAGAATATCAATAATTTACGCACATTTTCATAGTATTCTTCAGCAGTATCTGGTCGTCCTGTATACTCCGCAACAATTACGTCGTTCCATGCTTCTCCCGCTCTAACTCTTTTAAAAATAAAAGTTGATCCTAAGGAGTTAGTGAATGACTCGTCGTGATCATACGGGTCGCAACCGCCAATGTATAATCCTAACGGTGGCTCTGCTACAGGGTACTCCCAGATGACTATTGATCCTCTTGGTTTGTCATCTTTCTTTAAAGGATAAGTAGTTATATCTCCAGATTTCTTTTCTATAGCTTTTACATTACCATTGCCATCCCACTCAAGATCTACTGTGTGTTTCATATTCTTGATCTTAGTGTTTGTACGTATTCTGGTTAATTGGTCTATTAAAAGCTTTTTAGGGAATATATTTTTTCCCAATTCCAAACACGCTTCTTGTGGTTTCATAGGACGCTCGGATATAAATCTATCTATAGCTTCCTAAGAAGCACCACCTTCGCGTATTTTATTTCTTTCTTCTAACAGACGCTCTATGGCGTCATTTTTTAAACTATTCCCGTCTTTATCTATATACTTCCCGTCTTTACTTTCTAAGTTCCAATAAGACGGAGAAAAGAATCCGCATTCAGTACCAGCAGCATTATCATCCCATATATTAGGAAAGCTTAGCACGTTGAATGCATCGGGATGGTAGAACATATTCTTAAGACCGTCAAATGCTGCACCCTCAGTACCACCTGTACCAAATGCTACAAGTAAGCCGAATGCTACACCATCGTCAGTCTCTACTGCAGGTCGTTCAATCTGCCATGCTGTTTCTAACCCTGGGAACTTACCACCCTCCTCAAATAGTACTAGCTTACCACGAGTACCACGAAGACGTTCTGGGTCATTCTTAAGGGTTATACCTGTTATAGCAGACATGTAACCTTGTTCAGTTTCCTTACCAAACTCATCTTTAATCTTAAAACCAGCTACACGTTCCATACGAGTAGATGTAAGACGTTGTTTAGACCATGCTGTATTCTTATCTATAAAGTCCATGATCTACCAAGCTTTAGTAAGGATTCCATCACCAACCAAGAACTTCTATTCAGATGCTACTGCAAAGTTCTTAGATCCTGGGATTAGTTCATAATTTCTAACGAGCATTGATGCCCCCTTAAACGAGTATCCTCTTTGTCTGCACTTTAGTACAGCCATGTGCTTGCCCTACGTCTCTGCTTCTTCTATAGCATTAAAGTAGTAGTAATCGCCGTCCCAAAACGAAGGGAATTCAAATATACGATCTCGTTTAGTTCTTTTTACTCCGTACCTATCAGTATATTCTTCCTCGACAAGTTTCATGATAGGACAATAGTTTAAATAGAAGTAATGATAGCCTGTGATAGAGTCTCCATCTGGGGCTACATATCCATTTAAACACCGCTATGTCTCCCGCTCCCAATATTGTACATAATCGGTAGTACCTCTGGGAGCGAGAGTATAACAGCCATTTTGTTTATAAAATATAGCTGCCTAGCGAAATTTGTCGGTCGATAGGATCTTTTTATTAAAGTCTACCATTGTATATTATGATAATGTTACAGGGAAAGTACCTGGGAATACCCAAGCTTTTTGTTCTTCGTCCCAAACAAAATAAATTGTGTTTTGGTCATATTCCTAAATAGCCGCATATTCGTCAGCTGTCAGAAATACATGATTAGGACCGCTAGATTGCGGATTATTTTCTAATTCTTCCAGTCTCTGTTCGATGTCACTTACACCAGATTCGATTTGACTTACTGTATCATCTACTTCAGTTTTCGTATAAACCTAATCAAGTCTTTCATCAACCTAATGCAATTTATCTTCAGTTTCTTTAAAAGTGTCAAAAGCAAGACTGGCTCCGTTTACAATCGTGTTAACAGTCTTGTTTGCATCCCATAACTCTCCAATAGGAAACTGCCCTTCATCCGAACAAACAACATTAGAAATTATCTCCTTTCGAATATTATGGCCAGTATCTACAAGATTTTTAAGTAATACTTTCTTCTCCATGTTGTATTTATTACATTTCGTAGAGGCCTATAACACCTCCACCTTTAACTCTACCAGCCTCCAACTACTCAGCTTTAGCTTGTTTCATAGCTATATCTAGAGACTTAACTATATTACCAACATCTTTCAAGATACGCGTAACTTTAATTGCTGTATCAATATCCATATTGCTCTACGAGTAGTCATTTAGAGCAGCTATGAGCCCCTCTGCTGCCATCTATGATGCGCTTAAAAGTCGGGTTCCAGGAGTCTCTTGAAACTCATTAAACCGCTTAATAAGTTCTTTCATTTCAGCAGTAGGTACATATTTTTCATCTCCGAATACATCTTTGCCTACAATAGAAGCCCTCTTGTCTATAGGGTAAGCTTCGTATGGAGTATTCCACTTGTATAGCCATATTATGTATTCAATCTCCTTCACAGCCAAGGACTTGTCTTTCGCATTATTGTAGTAATCTCTAAATGGCGGTATAGCCAAGTCCTCAGTTGCGAGAGATATCTTATTGCCTTTTATATCGAACATATGTCATACCAAATTGGATCAATGCCATTGTTACTTCCCATCTCAGGGAACATCATAATTTTAGAACTTTCCATAAATTTGTTAATGTTGATATTGTTTTCACAATATATTAATGTTTGTTGTTGATAATCCGCATTGTACAGCGCGGGAACTGTGTTTGTTGTACTACTTTCTCACAAGACAGATGGTTAGATAATAGGGCGGCCTCGACCCGCTGATCTTACGAGTTAGTCTTATTCCTCGCTGCTCTTCCAGTACTGAGCTTTCTGTTATCAAGTAGTACATGTTGCGCGTGGCAGAGGAATCGAACCTCTGATTCTAGGGCCGCTAAGTCCGCTAGCGCTTTACCACTAAGTTAACCACGCAATCCCTGTGTTATACAGTTAGGGCTCTGTTATATTAAGATGGTAATTCACTAATTCCTTTTATCTAACTTTCATAATTACTATACCCAGTTGTAGCTTTATATGTAGCCAACGATTCATCTGGAACATATAATGTAGTTGATCCAGGTAACACCAATCCATCAGATCCTACAGTAGGAGGGGTTGTAGCTCTAAGAATAATAGTTCTAAGGCTTGTATTTCTAAACGGATGGTTTCCTAGGTCTATGGTTCTTGCAGGTAGTTCTATTCTTGTTAATAGTGGAGTTGTATTTCCAGAAGCAATTATATTAGCACTATAATTAGTGCTTGTACTAAATGTAAGTCCTTCAGTACCGCCGTCTTCGAATATTACTTCAGATAATGAATTACATCCACTAAACGGAATATCTCCAATACGTGTTACAGATTTTGGTATAGTTATTGAAGATAATTTTGTATTAACAAATACTTCATTTGCGATTGATTCAAGTGTTTCTGGAAGAATTATTGTTTTAAGCCCAGAATTCCTGAAACAATTAGCTTCTATTTTCTATACCTGTGTATTAGACAAATCCATATGTTCCAATGAAGTACATCCGGCAAACATATACCATCCCATTCTTACAAAACCATTTGGTATTTTTACATATGTAAGCGACGAACAGTTGGCAAACCATCCATTCTATATGTCATACGTTTGTGGCTGGGATGTCACCAGATGTGATGGTAATTCACATCTTTCTAAAGATGTACAACCGTTGAACAACTTTAAATTTCTATTTGTACTAGCAGGTACTGCACCAATATTGGTAAAATATTTAAAACCGGTTGCATCTACAATATCTGTATTTTCTACAAAAGCTGAATATGGAGAATAATCTGATACAGCTTCTAGATCTTCTCTAACTACTCCAACACCGTCGCCCCAATTAACTGCACAAATTCTTTCAAATTCTGGATCTCCTACGTTTAAATAATATTTACTTGCAGTTATATAAAACTCTGGATATTCTGTATGTAGCTCGTCTATATATTCCTAATATGTAGCAGTAGCATGAAGTCTTCCAATAAGATTACTTGTAGCATCTAAATCTCTACTAAGTGCCAACTAATATAGTTTTTTTACAACAGAGGCGTCAACCTATTCTATTGTGCCGTTGTTCTATTCTATCTTTAAATGTGTCATGATAAATTCATTATTTTAGCAAACGTTGTAAATGACTTATTATTAGGAATATTAACTAAATCGATAGAATCAATACTATTAGAAGAGTCCACTACAACATTAGTAGGATTAATGACGGTAGGATTAACAATTCTTATAGAAGTAGGTGTACCTAATTCGTATTTAGTAATCTTAGATCCATCTGGAATAATCACATTTACTGTAGTACCACTAGCATCAACTTGTTCTATATCAGTACAATCTGTAAGATCTATATCTTCTGTAAGTCCTGTACAACCTTGTATAGATAAAGTCTTAAGAGCCTTCATATTAGAGAAGTTCATCTAATTCTTGTTACTTCCTACGAGAGATTGTACTTCGCTTGTAAGTTGTGTACAACCATCGAGTATAATACCTTGACAATTTGGAATATAATCTAATAGATTTGTATTAATGTATGTAAGCAAATTGATCAGTTCTGATGCATACGGACTGAAATCAATAGTTCCAGTAATAGCAAGAAGATCAATTTTATACATATTATTCTTTCCAATAGGACTACCGAACTGCGCTTCCCATGTTGTATTCAAAGGATTAAATATAGAAGCTTTTACGGCTGGTATAATAATATCAGAATCCTGCTGAATTACTATGTTTATAGACGCTGTTTGTTCATAACCAGAAACAAATACTGCCTTGGCTGTAAGCGTATAATAATTTGGATCATTTGGCATCGCACTGTCTACCGTAATCTTTATACCGTTTGTAGTAGTACTTTTTGCAAGCTTTATGTACGGATCGCTAAATGATGTAAGCCTAGAACCATCTTCACCGGTTGTGAACGACACACTAGCATTATCGGATAATCTAGTAAGTGTATATGTAGTAGATCTAATTGTACCAGTATACTCCTAATCAGATGTTATATAGAAACTAGCTGAAGCATATGTAGCAGGGAATTCCGTATACCCAGGAGCTGTTCTGAGAGATATATTGCTTTCTGATTTAGAAGTCAAATGTAAATCGTTAGGATATGAAGCCGCTTTTACATGTATTGTTGTACTATATGGTACACCTGCAATCGCAGTATAAATCTTAGCATCGTAATCGTGTCCGACAGTAGACTATATTGATTGAATATAAGCAATACCATCAAGACTTTCAGAAGCTTGAATTATACTAAGGCCGTTATATCTACCAGAAGAATCATTACTTTCAACAGGACCTACAGACCACATGTAATCAGTAGAGTCATCTTCTGCAAGTGAGAATCTAGTAGCATTTAACGAAGCATTATTTCCTTCGACAATAGTAACTTCACCGAGTTCGTTTACTATTACATCGCCACCAATGTTAATCTGTACGTAGTTTCTCTTATGGTCTACTACAAGACCTGAAGAATTCTTAGTAAATACAGTATCACCAAACCAAGACTTAATCATATTCAGCTGTGCTGAAGTAAGCTCTTCTCCAGTATCTCTAAGTACAAGATAACCCTTAATACTTGTCTGATTACCAAGCTGTGCAATCAAACTGAGTTCGTCATAAGTTAAAAGATTATTCTCACCTACAGTGGCATCAGACCAGTTAATCTTATCCATAATCAGATTATACTGACTAAGATCTGCATTAGCTGCTACAAGATTAGCAAGCCAGCTTCTAACAAACTGAATAGAAGACAAGCTAGAACCGGTTGTACCAAGCAAAGATACATTATGTACAGTAGTAGGAATACCACTAATTGGACTTAACACAGCATTGTTGTTTTGATCTACAGTTGCATGCCAGAAAGACATATCACTCCAAGTAGAGTTATTCATCCATACAGTATATACTGTATCAGGAAGTTCTATATTGGTAAATATATTACCAGACTCAGAACTGTAGAAATTAGTAAGACCAGAACCCATTGCAAGAACTTCTTGCAGTTCACTGATATTATTATTATAAATCAGAGAGTTAAGATCTGTCTAATTAAGCTGTCCACGTATATTCAAAGATTGTAAACTCTATAGAGTATTTTTATTACCTTGAATTTGGCATCCTAACGATGCAAGTAGTGCAGTATAATTAGCACCTTCTTTGGTAATATTTACGCCTACGTTAAGTTTCTTCAAAGGAGATCCAAGGACTTCAGAATAAACACCATCGAGCAAAATACCATCGAGCCCATGAGCAATCTCGCTAAGATCAATTTCCTCCATGAAGTTTGCACCATAGAAGTAAATTGGGTTCTTGGTTTGAGAACCAATTGCCATGTTAAACTCTAACGGAGCTTCCTTATCTACTTGTCTGGTTGTCTAAAGAGCTCCATCTTTTGTAACAGACATATACGTCTGCTTATTTGGAGTAATTCTTACATACTGATTTGAACCTTCTGTTACGTTAGCTCTTACATAAATATAGTGGTTTTTATAATCACCGCAGAACCATTTAGCATCATAATAGTCCATAGAGTTACTCAACCACCAGTGACGGTGTGTCATACGAGAACCCTGCAACCAGCTAAGCCATGTTGAATCACCTCTACCGGATTGTATATATTTGAAGAATCCGCTTTCATTATACATGATTTCGCACCATTTTGCTGCGTAATCATCGTCAAACATAGACGATACTTCATTATACTTAAGACCGGCATCCCAAAGTGCATCTGCTACTTTTGGAACGATTGTATTTGCCCAATAACCCCAAGCCTCAAGTGCATCAAACAGCCAGTTAGAAGTAACTACATTACCTTGAGAATCCGCACTTCTACCAGAAATTGCATACGTTGTTACAGATCCTGGAAGTTTAGTATCACGATTAATTGGAGGATTGTATGCAATACCGCCGTCGTTTTTATTACCGAGAGCAATATCCATATCCCAAGGCTCATAATGGAAGTGTACGCCATCGTAAGTCTTGATTTGAGCATTACGTTCAAGTGAGTCTACAAGGCCGAAACGAAGAACAAAGATGTAATAAGCAGCCATCTTATAAAGGTCAAGATGCTGTGCTGCTTCTGCTTCAAACTTTGCTTGATTGTTACGTGTACTTACAACCCATTCATGGAAATCCAAGAAAGGTTTTACTTTACGCATGTACTTAGAATTCGGATTGAATTTATCAATACCGTTCTTAGCATCATCTTTTGCAATATCGTCCTCGTCTGGATAAATTACTTCAAATGCCTACTCCCAATTGTACATTCTTGTAACGTCACCGGTAGACTCATTTTCTACTTCTACTATATCGTTGAAGTTTGCATGTGTCATATATGACGTAAATGGAACGTTAGAACCAACTACTTCCATTCGAAGTACGTTCTTATTATCCCAAACACAATTTGCATCTGTATCTTCGTCTTTATGAGTATTGGTGAGACAGAATGGGTCTGCTGGTACTGCGTATATACTACGTTCTCCGTAACAGTAGTCGGATTTCTTATCGTCCATGAATACATACTGTCCAAGGAAAGTACGTGTTCTTGTGCCGTTTTCGTCGTAATAGAATACTGCGCATGGGAATGAGTCAGGAGAAATACGGATATCGTATGGGAACTTCTGTGACGTTACGTCCCTCCACTACATCGTACTCTTTCCTTCTACATTACTATAACCTTCTACAGTACCATCTTCATGAAGTTGCTCGTTGTTGTGATGTACCAATTCGTTTGTAGTAAATAGCTGAGGCTCTGTTCTAAGTTTATACTCACCATCAATATTTGCATTGAACCAAGTATACTGCATAAGTCTCTCAAGTCCACCATTGTGTACACCAGAAGAGTCTGCATAGTTTGCTTGAAGCACAAACTTATTTGCAGGAATAGAAGGCATGCCCTGATCGTCATATGCTTTCATTACATACCTATTCTTGTTCAAAAGAAGATCTCCTTGCTGTGTAGATTCGTATGTAGGAATAACACCAGATTTAGACTTATTAAGCCAGAACTTCATAGAAGTAATAGGATAGTTCAATGTTGACTGACCATGCTTTCTAATCTGTACATTATTAATCTTGAAATTCTTACTTGAATCTGAAGGACAGAAGCGCTCTATTGTAACGTCTGTAGTAGAACCGTCTTTATCTGTTTGACCACTCAGGATATTAGAAAGGTTACCAGAAATAAGAATTGTATCAAGTTTATTCTTACACAAATCAAAACTGATAGTATTTGATGCATCAAGAATATCGTTGTTATTCGCAATCTGCACTTTATTATCGCTATCGTATACATAGTTATTATATGCATCAGAATAGCTAATAGCGTAATTGTAAACTCTAATATTATATACTCTTACACCAGATTCAGATCCACCAATCTTAATTCCACCGGTTGTATTAAACGATCTACCTGAAGCTGTAGCGGATCTTTCCAAAATACCGTTGTTTACAATATATGCAAGACCAGACTCAACAGTTCTAAGCGAGCTTTCTTCTGGGAAGCTATTTATGATAAATGCCAACTTAAGTCGTTCATTTGATTTATAGTTTGTATGAACAACTTCAGTATTACCGTTGTCGAACAAAGTAGCAGTATCTGGAGTAATCTCGATTCTCGCTCCATTAGGATTACCAATCGTTACTATAACGTCGCCTTCGTTTGATACCTTCTCTGATTCAAATTCTATTTCGATTGTTTTACCTGCAGAGAAATCAAACGTACTGAATGGATGAAAATCAATGTTTGCATACTCATTAACACCTACTGTGCGGAAGCTATTATTATACCATCCAGAGTTTACATTCCATTGTATGTTTGTAAACGTAGTATTAACGTTTCCAGAAACATCATTCCATTGATCTCTTGTAGTACTATCATTGGTTTTACCATAAGCAGACATTTTCATCTGATAGAACCCAGTCTCGTTTACAACAACTTTTGTGTTTCTTATAATATAGATTGGGAATTTATCAATGAGTGTATTATTATAATAGGCTGCAAGGTAAGTAGAATGTTGATCCTACGTGTATATTGTAGGAATGTAAGAAAGAGCTGCTGCCTTTTCTCTACTGTTTGCTGTAATAATACCAAGATCTGCAGTAACCTGATTATCTTGTTCGTCTATCAACTTCCATTGTACAGGTATTGACGTATTTGTCTGAAGACTGTCTGTATAATAGCCCCATTGCAACTGTTGCGGTTCATACTGTGTTGCAGTAAGCATCAATTCGCTAAGTGGGAAGTTTCCATTATTGAACTGTGTAGCAATATTTATAAACTTACCTGTACTACCTACAACACCAGACGCTACAGTAAACGTATAGAATAACAGATTACTATTTATCGTTACGTTTCCTTCGTTATACTTAGCTTCTGCCCAGATCTATAGAGTATGTGTACCTTCATCGAGGGACGTTAGTATATTCTATATTTCTGTTATTTTAGATGGTCCGTTTTCAATGACATCTTTGCTATACAACTTATTGCCAATCCCATCGTCTACTCTAAAGTAAATCTTTGCTGTACCGAGCACATTGTTACGTTCAAATACATATGGAATTTGAATTGGGCTGTCTGCATATATAGGTTCGTAGAACTTAAACGTACTTGAAAGATTTATCTAAAGAAGCGATATTGTAAACGTCTTTGTGTTTCTAGCGCCTGTAGACGAACCTTTGGCTTCAATTGTAACTACATTTTCGCCAGGCTATAAGTATTCGTATATACTAAAATTAGGATCTGCGTCAGATCTATTGTACCATCTTGTAAATGCAGTTGAAGCTCCTGATGCACTGTTTACAATAGTATATGTCACAGACAAACTATCAGAAGACTCTCCTTCATCGTTATAAATGCTCCACTAGAATGCAATTCTGGTACCTGTACTAGATTCGTCACCATAACGTACAAACTTGTTATTAAACCCGTCACTATTTATTGCGACAAGATCAAGTTTGTAGTCACTCGGACGAACGAAATTAAATAACTCAAGGTCGCTGTTGTCAGAAGGATTTTCTTTCCACAACGCATAAGAATCTTCGCTAGAAAACATTCGATACTTATTAGCGGCTTTATCTTCATACATATAGAATGGAGATTTGAGTTTTTTCTACAACAGTTCTCTAATAGATCCGCCAGACACCTAAAGGCCGTTTGTTACATTTTTTCCAGTAAACGAGTCTGTGCCGTTTATCCAGTCTACAAACTCGTTAATTTTTCCTTTATATGTTTGCATTGTATTTTATTTAATCGGTCCAAGGTGTATCATCTGTCCATGGGTGTTCGTCCAGCCAGTATCCGTTGTGGTAACAAGATTGTATTTCACTAGGCCATACTATATTATTACCTACATATACAGCAATTATTGGTTTTCTATAGAAGATTGCCTAAGGCTCTCTTCCATCTTTATATATACCCATGATTTGATATTAATTAGTTATTACTAGCCCAAGGGCCTTGATTATTTGTTTTAGCCCAGGCAATATATGTTACAATATCACCCCAAGTTACGTTCTTTTGAGCTTCTGTACCTTCTATAATATCATAGAAGTCATCAGCCTGTTTTACGTATTTCTTTGCATTTGTAGCAAGTTTTCCGTTTGGAGTATTATCGAAGATACCAGTATCATCAGTCTTGCCAGAATCCTACATGGTACGTGTAGCCATGAGGACTTTACCATTCATATTAAAACGATACTCATCCGTAAACAAAGAAGACTTCTCAGTATTAAATGTACCGAATTCAAGACCGTCACCACCACCGTGCTCGAACTTAATCTTGTTCATGTTACCATCGCCGTCATAACCCTTAGGTTGAATAGCTATGCCGCCATGATCTTCGCAACGAAGATCGATTGCATTAGCACGAAGCTTCAAGTAACCATACTGTCCGTTTGATGTAGTAGCTTTTTTTGCTTTTACACCGGTTTTGATTTCGAGATTTAGAATGTTGGCTTTATCTGCAGTATTATCTTTTCCTTCTGCAGTTCTAGCCTTATTCTTCTCACTAATATAAATACCTTTATCTTTAGTAGTAAGAGTAACGTTTGCAGCATTCAGCTGTAGATCTACAGGATATTCGTCAATTTCTGCACTATCGGTAGCAGAAACTTCTGCGCCATTAAGAACCTTTACTGAGAGTTCTTCTTGATTACTTCTATGGTGTGAATACAGCGTGATATCGTCACCTGGCTTTACCTGCAAATCACTAATAGGTTCTATGTTGATTTTGCCTCCTTTGACTTTATCGCCATCCATGTACTGATCTTCTGCAGTAGTTACAACGTTAAGGTTGTGTTTACCTTCAGAATCAAAGGACACGTGTGAACCACCTCCGTTTACTTCGTCTACAACTTCGTTCACATACCCAGTAAGACCATTCCAATCAGAAGCACTGAGAGTATCTCCAGTTGTTTTTTGTATAAATGTTTGTTTTGTCATATTGAATCAATATTGTTGGAAGCATTATACTCCCAGTTATAACAAGTATATATACGCCAATAGGGGGCCTTGATAGGTCCCCTATTAACTTATTATATAAATATGATTAAATTTTCATGTTAGAGTGAGGTTTTGCCATCCGATGTACGCCACCCCCGAAGCTTTTATTACGTAATTATTGAGCTTCCTCAAGACTGTTTGTAGTCTCGCCGCTTGCTTCTGTTGCGGTCTCAGAGTTTGTAGGCTCGCCTTTTGTTTCCGGAAGACTCTGAGATCCCGTAGCCGCGCTGTATATTGTTTCGTTTCCAGTGGAACCATAACTGCCCTCTCCGCGTTCGGTTTCACTTAAAGTTTCAGATTCTTCAAACTGTACATCAGGAACTGGGAGAATGAGAATCTGTGCCATCCTTTCACCTTCTTTATATACAGAGGGTATAACATCAGTAGTAGAAACCATCTTTATAGTAACCTCTCCTCTATAACCAGCATCTACTGTACCAGGAGCATTACATTGTCTAAGACTCTTCTTACTAATAGATGAACGAGGTACTATAGCTCCGTAATATCCTTCTGGGATTTCAAGCGCAAGGTCTGTATGATATACTAGAACAAGCTGTCCACACTCGTTAATCTCTGTTGTTATTCGTGTACAAGTTAAGTCAAATCCAGCATCCGTACTATGTGCTTTAGTAGGTGCGATTGCTTTATCTGAAAGTCTTTTAAATTTAATTACCATAGTTTATATATAAAGTTAGTAATAGTGGTCGCCCCACCATCGAGTCGAACCCGGACCTGGAGGGTTAGAGCCTCCCGTGCTACCGCTACACCATGGAGCAGGTCCTAACCAGGGGAACGATCCCTGCAGTTTTGATATGCTGTGCCAACAGAAAGGACTCCAATCAACATTTTAACATTTTATGAAACACGTGGAATCGCAGGACCACGTAACCTGTATTGGCGCTCGTTCGCTGCTTGTTAGTTAGTCTTACGACCTTTCGCATACTATCCGCATTTCAGCGGCCATACGAGCCCTGAGCATTTGCTCCCGATGTTATTTCACTTCTTCTTGCAGAAAGGTTTCTTAATCCAATTCCACAAGCGCTTGTACCAAGGTTGTTTCTTTTGTGTAGCCTTTACAAGAACGTCAAGCAGATCTTTTGCAACTTTTTCGTCTTCTATTGTAGTTACATGACACTTTTCAAAAAGCTCAATATAATTATCAATAACTTCCATTGTAAGAACTGCACCGAACTTTACAAGCATCTTAGCCTCTTCTGTATCAATAACCATACCTGCACGTACCTTAGCAAGAATATACTCTACATATACATCCTCAGGACGCTCAATATTAGTATAGTCAACAATAAACTTAGGCTCTTTCTTTGTTTTCTTTGTAGTCTTCATAATTCTATATTTATTTCTGATTACGCTGCACATTTGCATTCGTCACAACAATCGCAACAGGGAGTTTCTCCCTCAGCCTGTTTGGCTGCCCACTCTTCTTTTGCTTTCTGCTCCATCTTCTGTCGGTTCTTGATATTATCCACCCAAGCCTTACATTTTACAGATGTCAGAATATGCTTAGCGAACTTATTATCATAGAACACAAATACAAGATCTCCTTTCTTAGCATCAATTTCTTCATGCTTCTCACCGTACTCGTATACGACATGCATCGGCTCTTCCATATAAAAGACCTGACGAATATCATAACGATCTACATTATCGAGTCGTGTTACTTCATTGGTCTCTGTGTCTACCGCAATGTTTGTACTACTAGCTGTTAAATATAAAGTCTTCATTTTGAACTGTATTCTTTAGATTTGTTTTCTTTGTATCTACGTTTAAGCTTAAACTTGAAGAGTTGATTGAATAGTATATCTCTCGTATCTTCTTCATTTTTCATCTGATCAACAACGCATTTGAATGGATGTTTGCACACCGTAGCAACCAGATCTTTATCTAAGTCTAAACGCTTTGAAACTTCTTTTATTACTTTGTCTAATTCAATCATGCCTCCATACCGAGGATATCGTATAAACGAAGCAATCTGCTATCTTTAAGTAGATCGAATTGAAGTCCTGCAGCATCTCTAAAGATTACAACATCTCCAACTCTAATTTCAGAGCTTGTACCAATTACATCACTACCGTTGTAGTAGAGTGGTCGTTTGAGGACTACGCCTCTGCGATAATCAGAATTAACTTCCTTTACCTCTGTTTCAACGTTGTCAAAGTCTTGTGCTTCAACACCATTTGCATCTTTTACGGGTGTACCAGTTGAAACAGGTTTACTAAACTCTTTAGTTACTTTGATCGGATCCAAGGGCTTTACGAGGAAAAAGTCAAGAAAATCATATTTGATCTTCGAGGCGACATCCTCAGCAAGTACTGATTGATCAATTGTCTCTTTATCTTCCATATTACTTCTTCAGGCTTTTGAGATGATTAAGCACCTTTACAAGATTGTTGAGTACTGTTGTGCGCTCAACCTTCAAGCATTCAGGAGCAGTTGACATATCTTCATCAATGTTATTGAGTTCATCTGTATACTTGTTATACAGTCTATCAATCTCATCAAAAACATTTACGAAGTTCTTAGACTTTGAACTTTCTGTGACTTCCTCAAGGTATCCCTCTTTAATGAGCTCCTTGGCATAGTCTTCAGAGATTGAGAAGTTTGAGTTGTAAGTAGAACGAAGCTCACTGTCAGCATCGTCTGTCTTATGAAACTCCTCATTGTGTTCAAAAACATACATCTGTGTATCGTTATTGTACTCAAAAGTATCACCAATTTCCATAAACAGGAAAGAATCAGTTACACGTAATGTCTTTGCCATTTGTTTAATTTTTATCGTTAATTTGCTGCACTAACGTAGCAAAGTTGAATTTTGGTTGCAAAAATAATAAAATTTTTTAAAAATGCAACTTTTGTGCTGTTTTTCACGTTATGTGACTGTACTTGGGGGAAGAAGGGGGACTATAGGGGGTTATTAGGGGCCTAGATAATGTTCTAACTATATTATAAATATAATATATACTGGCCCTTTCTCTTTGGTACTTTCTCTTTCCCCAGTAAATATTAACGTAATATTAGCTAAATGAAGAATAAAAAGAAAGCTAGAATAGATACATACAGCACTATCTACGACATGGATGTAGTAGTAGCTAACGAATTAGTTACTTTAAAGAAACTTAGAGAGCTGTTTGAATATACAGATGGTAAAGAATTAGAAGATCTCTATACTGAATGGGATGTTGTCACAGCTCTTCTAAAACGCAAATCTGATGGAGCTTATACTGTACTTGTAAAATTCAATAAGATTTCTGACAGTTTTGTTTCAAGCGGAGACAAGCTGTTAGATATGATTGATATATGCTCTCATGAAGCTACTCATGTGGCATTGGATATATACAATAATGTATCAGCTAAAGTAGATACAGAAAACCAAGAGAATTTTGCCTACTTTGTAGCATATATTGCAGAAAGAATAGCTAAAACACTATTAAACAAATGAATGAAATAGAACATAATGCCATACTATTTTACGCAGACTTTTTAAGCTTGCAGCGTGAAAATCATCCAGTTACTGATAACTGTAAGTACTTCTTTATTCACGGATTTCCTATAAACAGTGCATATATAGTAGACATGGAGCCAGAATACGATATAAACGATAAGTATATAGAGTAGGCTTCATAGGAATTTCAAGCTATAAAAGATAAGTATGATGAAGATGCAGCAATGACATTTATAGATGATATATGTAGCATAAGAGCGTGTGGTAGTGTTGATGCTGAGAGAATGCTGAAATGTATACATCAATTTAGCAATAGATACGAAAAGAAATAGGCAATGAATGCCTACTATAATTGGAAAAAACAATAGTTTTACTCTCATATAACATTTGATGAAAATGGAGACCCCCAAACAAAACAATGCACAAGATACGTCAAACACGCTGAAACGAGCCTTGCAAAACGAAAACTACATCAAGGCTATGAAAGTGATGATCCAAGCACACAAGAATGCTATTAAAAACGGACTTTATTCTACTGATTATGAGTGAGTTACATGAAATTGAGCCTTACAACGACGATGACGAAGTAAAGCATACAGACGACGATTATAACAACTATGAGTAAATTTAGTAATATATACGATATTGACGGTAATATTATCCGTAGAGCAGACCAAGGTCCGTTCACATTAGAAGAGACTGAGAAATTAGTAGACGAACTAACTAAGAAAGTACAAGAAAACCCTGACAATAAAGTATATAAAGTATACTTAAATAACGCCCAAAAGTGGCTTTTTAAGCTTTATAATGAGATGAGTAGGGAGGAATTGATGAATAGAATGTCATTTGTACAGAATAGTATAGACGAAGCTAAATCTGAAGCCTCAGAAGCTGAACAAAAGCAGCTAGAAGAGATTAACAATATAATGGAGGAGTTTAAGAAACAGTATGACAACGAGCCCGAAAATACCCCCACAGAGACCGAAGAAGGATCTGGAGGAAGAGGAGAGGATCCTGAACGAGTGGAACACGATATGGATCAACCTGATGCATCCAAACCAGTGGTGATGGACGAATATGTCGACTTTGAAGAAGTAAAATGAGACAAATAAAACGAATATTCATACATTGTACTGCAGGTAATCAAAAGTAGACTAAAAATGACCTATTACGAGAGTTCAAAGCTAGAGGATGGAGCGCTCCGGGCTATCACTATGTCGTATTCCCGGATGGTAGAGTGGATTCACTCCTTGCCGAAGACAAGGTCTCTAACGGAGTCCAAGGGTATAATTCCACAAGTATCAACATTGCCTATGTTGGGGGAGTCGACAGTAAGCTTAAACCTATCGATAACCGTACACAAGCACAAAAAGACTCACTCTTAGACCTCTTAATATACTTAAAACAACAGTATCCTAGTGCCCATATAATGGGGCACAGGGATATCTGGGGTAAAAACCCTAAAAATTGGAAGAAATGGTGTCCTTGCTTTGATGCAGAAGCTGAATATGCCAATATAGACCAGCTTATAAAGGCTTCTAAAGCTGAAAAAGCCCCAAAACCCATAGATCTTACTAGACCTGACAGACTAGAAAATATAAGAAAATTAGCCCCATGGAATTAGAAGAACTAAAAAACTACCTTTATGTATCTATTATATCTGCAGATAATGAAGAATTTACAGAAGAACAAAAACAAGAGGTAATTAGTAGATACGAATTAACTAAAGATGACCCAGATTGGAGGTTTATACTAGAACCTGTAGATGAAACTGGGAGATTAGCAGAGTTATTTATATGAAAGAAACAGAAGCAACAGATCAGTATTTAGAATTCTTAAGTAAAGCTATAGATAGAGTTCAAAAGAGCGACTCTAAATCGCTTATGAATATAATGGGAAAGTATGTCTTAGTAGACAAATATGAATACAAATCATTAATCGAAAAGGCAGATAGATACGATTATAAATGTATGGAAATAAAGTCCAAAATAGAAAACGACTATCACGAACATATTCAATGTCTAGAGGATTCTATACACGAGCAAAAGCATAACTTTGACCAATTATCTAAGGATTACTATAAATTAGAAGATAAATATAAGAAGTTGGAAAAGGAATTCGCCGCTTATAAAAATAGAGGGTTTTTTAAACGTTTATTTGGATGATGAAAGAAACAGCTTTAAACGCGCAGATCGGTGGTTCACATTATAAAGATATGGTTATACAGCCCGTAGAATTTATAGAGAGGAACAACCTAGGATTCTGTGTAGGAAATGTAATAAAATATGTATGTCGATATAAGAGTAAGAACGGCATAGAAGACTTATAGAAGGCTAAACACTATCTAGAAATACTGATAGATATGGAGAGTAATAAGGAGGGGTCCTAACAAGGGCTCCTCTTTTTTTTATTTTTTAAAATTTTTTATTTTGTGCATGCAGAGAGATGAAACACCACACCACACACCCCCACACCCAACACAAAAAGGAAACCACCCCCACCCCTTTGTCGAATAAGCCTTCTACTACCGAATGCAATATTGCACAACTTAAAATGTTATAACAATGAAAGAGATTATCACATGGCAAGCCTCCGTCAAGGTGAATGGCGTTTGGCACACAACTGAACCCAAGTCCGACTTAGCAGAAGTTACCAAGCTCGTAGAGCAAATGGTAACAAAACTGTCGTACAAGTACCTCGCGGTAACCTACGTTCGCAACGTAGCTATCGTGGAAGACAAAACAGTTGAGGCCAAGTAGGCCTCTTCTTGTTGTTTGGTTCGAATAAGGCGCGAGGTACATAGACTGTGTGATATCTCTTTTAGTGTGAGTACACCCTATATAAGAAGCATAAGTGTAATTGCGTAAAGCCTGAGAACCGCTCGAAGATGATTACAGTAGGCCAGTACCAGGAGGGGGTGTAACTCACACAAGTTGTGCTATCGAATATTCCTTCTCCTGTCCATTGCAATATTGCACAACTTAAACGTTTTTAATTATGAAAGTACAAAATGTTGAGAAGGAATGCGTGGCAAAGACAGGCATTTCAGTTGAGTTCAGTAACAGTGAGATTGACAGTATTACTCGTCTAGTGCTGCGGTTAGACAACGCAATAGAGGACAAGTGCCGAGAAGCACACACCTTCGTTGAAGCATCTGAAACCGGAGAAAAATACGAAGAGACTGACAAAATCCCTGTTGTGATTAGCCTCAAAGAAGCAATTCGTATTTCTTGGTTACTTGATGCCATTACTATGAGCAGAGCACGCAAGCCAAGCGACTTGTTCAACCAAGCAGATACAGATTATCTGGCCAAAATCGACGAAATCAACAAGGTAGGGGAGTAATCCCCTACCTTTCTTACTTCAAATAAGGCGGAAATCGAATAAGCCTTTTACTATCGATTGCAGTAAGAAAATTGCATAACATTGTTCCATTTAAAACGTTTTAAAGTATGAAGTACAATCTTGAAGACATTAAATTGCGCAAAGTTGCGGAAGGCAAGCAGAATGCAGGTGCACTGTTCATTCAGGCCACAGTAGTCAACCCTGACGACATCTGGGAAGAGCCAGGACAGATGACCACGTTCAATGAACGTGTGGTCAAACAGTTTGGACAATTCTTGCTTCCAGCACAGCCAGGTGGAAAAGACCAATTTGGTCGTGATGCATGGTTACCCAGTCAGTTGAAGGATGCTACCAAGCCAATTCCTGCCGAAATGCTGGTGATGACTCACGCTCAGTTCGAGGAAGTTCCAAGCCCAGGCGGTGTTGAAATGGTTCGCCTCAACGACACTGGTGACGGTCCTGCCGTGAATCCAAAGAACGGTCAGTTCTATCGTCGTACATCCATTCTGGTGTTGACCAAGAAGGCTGTGGACAACGAGACTGGTGCAGAGCGTTATGCACGCGGTTGGAGCCCACAAGAGCAGGCCAGCGGAATCTGGAACAACCTGTATGCTCCTGCGTCACAGTTCGACACCAACGCTCAGGGCGGTGTAGCACTCCCAATAGGAGCAGAGGCACCATTAATAAATAGCGCTTCAGCACCTGGAGTAGCACCAGCAGTTTAATTCCGCAACGTAGGGTCGTGTCACAAGGCACGGCCCTTTTGCCTTCTGTCTCGGAGTAAAACAACACATCAGATAGCCAAAATGGAACGATAACCAAGTTTGAATCAATCAACAAAACAAGATATATGGAAAGAATGGCAATCGAGCTCACATTTGAGCGTTCAGGAAAAGAGTACGTAGAGCACTGTGAAAATTTCAAAATCACAAGTACTGGTTATGTGGCAATAGACTACTTTGACGGTGGTTACAATTGTGTATACAAAGCCAATGAACTAAAAAGTGCAAAAATGGTACTCAAAAAGTCAGTATTCCCAGACATGGAATCGTATTTATACTGGAAAAATGCGTATAACATGTAACATCTCTGTTTACCACAGACTACAGCTCTATCTCTTCCACAAGGATGATATCTGAAAATAGTCTGTGGTCTTTGTTTGAAATCAATTTGAACAACATATGCAAATCACATTTACAGACGTTCATTGGAGAAATCAAGATGACTCCAACGTGTTCAACATGCACGCCATCAAAAGCATGACACTGGACACAACAACATCTATCCTCACTATAGAGGGTACAACGAACACATTCTCAGCACCGTTTTGTGAACTCACCTACGGAGGTGGAGTTACTCATTTTGAGTTATTAACCAAACATCCGTATGAAACAGGAGAGTACATAAATATTGCAGTGTTTGAATCTACAAATGTGGTATGTGTAGCACATCATTCTCACAACGTTCCTGCGTGGTTTGAGAATAAGTGCAAAACACATGTACACGTCTAAAACGTAAAGTCCAGCCGCGTTAAAGAGCTGGACACTTGGTTTGAAATCAATCAACATATCAAGATATATGGATACATTAAAGTTATTTATCCCTGTAATACTAGGTCTATTACTCGGATGCACAGTTATTTACCTGTTATTCTATTAGTATATGACATACAATAAGTATACTATAAATGTGGCAGGTAGAGACTATGTGAGGGAGATAACACGATGGGTAGGCCACAAGCACGTCGTTAATATCCCTGTAATGCATCCTGAGGATATCTAGTCCTCAAAACTCTCTTTAAAACTCTATTCATCATAGCCTATCAAAGGTTTGAATAGGAGTTTATGTGCAGCGATAGCACTATTGAGAACAATTTGCCTATTACGAATGTCACGACCTCTCTTAGGCACGGGGCTTGCTGGATATCAGTGGCCCCATTTTATATGACTACTTCTATCATGATAAATATTGTTTAGGTTATACCTAGCCTCTGCTGGTCTGTGAAGATAGGCAGAGTTTTAATTGAAATCAATTCAAAACAACAAATATTATGTATAATTATGAAACTTTCTTAAAGTTGGTAGGATGTTTAAAGCAATATGTTGGAAACCATAACAGCATAATGTGTTCTCCATATAGAATACAAAAACACTTACTACCAGGAATCTACTATCAAGATGCTCAAGTGATTACACAACATTATCGTCTTTGTCTTAAAGATAGATATTCATTAGACAAATTGGTACTGATGATTATATTGTACAGATATGGAATATATATGTTATTCGAAAATAGTAAATCTGAAGTAATTAGAACAAGAGATTTAGTCCCTATCGAACAATGGCATAGTATACAAAAATGTATAATAGCATTAGAAAAATTCATGAAAAGATTTTAGCATTATGAGACGTAGATTTAATCCGTGTGCTGTCGCTAGTAGTGATGGTACACACGTCATGGTTTCACATGACACAAGACGCAGTGAACGCCCTCAACGCCAATTAAGGGAGTTTGCACGACTTGGTGCGTTAAAAATCCAGGTCACATCGATGCAAGCAGCGATGCTCGCGCCGTGCCAGAGAGTGGTACGCTTATAATATATACAAGAGGAGAGAGGTTCGATTTGTTTTTCTTTAAGGAATTCTGTTAGAGTATTGAATGTATTACTTACTTATGCTACAGCGGTAGCACTCTCCTCTTCTAATATAATACTGTCGGGATGTAGATGTCCCCTGATGAGTCGTTGCAAATTACGACGAAACAGTATTGTCTAACCAAATCATTTATCAAAAATGGCAAAAAAGATTATCGTAGACGAAATTAAGAGAGCCTCAGCTGCTCTCAAAGATTTCCACATTGCTCATGTAATTGTCTCTTATAAAGACAAACATAGCATTGTTGTGTTGAATAAGCTATTTGAAGATGCCAAAACGGCAATTCAGACGGCTGACGTCAAGATTCTTAGTGTTCGTGGTGCTCGTCACTATGAGACACTTGCTCTCAATCACAGTATGTGGGAACCAATGTACGAACACAAATGTAAACATTGTGGTAAAACGTTCAGGTCTCCAATTAAGGAACAAGTCTGGTGCTCTCATGCATGTAAGTGGGCTTATCGTAAACAACAAAAAACCAAAGCAGCATGAAACTAACAGAAAACGAGAAAAATGCAATAACATGCGTACTGATTATGGTAGTATGCGCAGCCGTTGTCTTTTGCGCTGCAATTGTTTCTAGTTGTAACTCTTATTAATTTTTATGACGATGACAGACATTGAATTCCACATTTTAATGGTATGTGTTATAGGTGTTGTTATTGCAGTAAATAGTGTATTGGTAACAATCACAGTATTCTACGCAAAAAAGACCTATAGATACATAAAGAACATCAGCGAGACTGTTCGCCGGATTCGGAATATAACAATTACCACTCTGGAACAAAACTATGAGAGAGCGGAATCAGAATCTTCCGCCACTTCCTAAAAAGAAGCGTGTGGATGTCAAGGGGAATGATAAACGCAGAGTATTTGTAAAGTCTGGCAATGCAACTATGATGCTTGCTAAAGGCCTAACAAAGAATGCGTGTGATATTCTAGAGTCTAAGATTGTAAATGCAATTAAAGACCTAGGTGGTGAATGTACGTGTAACTTTTTAAAGTGGAAATAAACTATGTTATATCTATTTATTACACTAATGATGATTGCGGTTCTATTGTTTGAATTTATAATATTCTACATAATTATAAATCGCGATGGAGACGACATGTACAAATAACTCTACCCCTCCAGGATTCTGGATTGGATTGATTTTGATCGTTGTTATACTATTAATTCGTAATTGTTCAACATGAGAAAAGGCGATATCGTTAGACAAATGATGTTCGATCGTGGAGGACTAATAGGTCCATATATGCGTATCGAATATATTGAGCATAATAGAGTATACTGTAGTGTGTTAAACTCGGATACTCCGAACAAATTGGTCTTGGGAAACAGACTTAGAAAGATTCCCAGTGCAGCCTTACAAGTGAGTGAAGATGCATTAAAATGGATAAAAGAACACATATTTGACGACCAGTCAATATCCCATTCGGCAACAAAGACATGGCTGCATGTGCATGAAACAACACCAGCACCAAGAATCATTAAGCTTTACACAAACAAAGGAAACTATTACTATGTTAAACTATTTTCGAGTAAGATGAGAAAATCTACACAGGAAATAGTTGTAGAAATAGAACGGTTATGAAAGTCATAAGACCTGGCCAGTGGATCAAGCTTAATGGTACAATATATCGTGCAATGAAACGCACGAATGGCTGCAAAGGATGCATATTAGATGATATTATATTGTGTCCAAATATAGTTGACAGTCGAAATGGAACGCCACCATTAGACTGCGAACTAAACAATATCATATTAACAAAGCAATAACACCGTGAGGTGTGAAATGTTCATATGTTGTTATTTTTGAAGCCAGAACCTGCCTGTCGTGAGACACGCAGGTTCAATTTTATATTGCATAGAACTCGACTGAGATCAGGAAACCTCAAGCCCTGACAATCAGACTTTTTTGGGACGCCTTACTGTCTGAAGAACGAGGAGAGGGTGCAATTGCAACAATCTTGTGGTACCGAGGGGAAATCGGTACAAACTAGGACATATGTATACCTGTCCAACTAAGTAGAAATCGTGTAGAATCCAACACGAACAAAACTTAGGCTCAGTGGGTCAAACTGAGTACCCCACAGTACACAGTTGTAGGTGTAGGTGCGAAACCAACTGTGGGAACAACGTTGTGAAACGCGTTTGTCCATTGTAGTAGGCATTTTAGGTTAAATTAAAATGTTAATGCGATGTAGGGACGTTGTGAAACGTCTCTACATTTTCACAACAACAAATACATCCGAGGTGGTTGGAGGTCTAGCAGTAAGGAGCTTGCATACAGCTAGGGTAGGATGTAAATGGTCTATTCGTCTATCGGTTAGGACGACAGATTTTCATTCTGTAAAGAGCAGTTCGACTCTGCTATAGACTACAAACCACTAATTTAAAATTATGTGTATATTAGAATTTGAACCTGGAACTCCAACATTTCGAATGGTTGAAGTTCTTCACGATTTATTAGGTGTTCCTCTTAGAGACGCACGAGACGCAGTTGAGTTACATCGAGTAAAATGTCCAAAAGACAGACGTGAAGAATTTATTAAAACTATTGAGAAATACGGAGGAAAGGTAATCTAAGGTCTTTTCCAAGTCTCCCTTAAAGACTGGATAATAACAAATGTTTAATCTTCTAATAAATTTATCAAAAATGAAGAAGAAATGCAATCTTTTACAGCTCATCGTATGTGCAATGATTATCGTTGTAGCTGTTATTGGTTCCTGCAGCTTGTTAAGCTGTGGGAAAATGCCCTGGAGTAAAAAGGCTCCCTCTATGGAAGAGACTATTGACAGTCTCGTAAACGCTAAAGTTAAAAAGACAGTCAATCCTACATTCTATTCTGTAGATGAGGTGACAGTCTATCAAGAACTGACTCGTGATGGTAACAAAATCGACTCTGTCTTCAATGCCATGCCATATGACATACTTAAGAATGTGTCACATGTTCTGATAAAGAAGAATGGTACTACGACAAAGAAGGAAATCGTTACAGAATTTACATCTCACAAAGACATCTACCCTAATTTACCAAAGATACCAGATCCTGTAACAGAGGACTCTGTAGTCAACGCAAAGGGGAAGAAGTCAGGTGTGTTTTCTACGTCGTACAAGTATCGAACTGATACAGTAGATGGGATTCCGGTAAAAGTTCAGATAAAAGAGGAGGAGAGTTATGTCGAAGAGTAATTTGCCACATGCCATTGTCATCATGTATAATGGCTGCGATCTAAGTCCTGAAAAGTTTGCGGAAGTTTGCGGTATGGTTGTAGAATATCTGCAAAGAAACGGTATTGCTATCCCAGAACTAACGAACGCAAAATGTTTTGATGCCAATGACATTGCAAACCTCATGGTTTCTGATGCCGATTTGCACAAGAACATGAACTCAGATCCTGTCGAGAATGCTCTAAAGTATCTCAGTACACGCTACTCTGAGTATTTGCGTGACAAGAACATGATTCCGCTTATTGTCAAATTGAATAAAGATATTCAGGAAGACAATGAAATTTTGGTGACTGCTCTACAGATTATATGTGAGAAGATCATAACAGACAATCAGTTAAGAAAATATGGTATCTGCAATACCGTGATGAATACAATGCGACAATGCTACAGGTATCACGTTCAGGGTAGTTAGTTATGCACGGCTGTCAGAAAACCAAACCTGTTACGTACAGGGAGCGTCATAAGGCTGCCACGCCTTATATTCGCAAAACAAAACACAGAGAAGACCTCCGTAAGGAGTATTCATAGTGAGTTACAAACATTTAGTTATTAATTTTTAACATTTATCAAAAATGGCAAAAGAAAAAGAACAAAAGCAGAAAGCTGTTACACTTACAGCGAACAACGTAGTCGAAGAAGCTAAAAAAGGTAACATTCTGACCACCGAGTTGAAAGAGCGCATGGACAAGGAGATCCAAGACGAGAAGGACAAACAGATCGTCTATGAGGTCAAGCGCCGTCACAGTAAGATAGGTTATATCTTAGGCATGTCTTTGGTTCACAAACGCAAGATGAACCGATACAACGATCTTTCGACGTACAACGTTCGTCAGCTTGGCCGCCTTGAGCGATTCTTGTGTGGATTTACGGTAACTGACCAGATCATCAACGAATTCGCTCGTACAGAGGATGACGTTCTCGGATTGGAAGTTCTTGACGAGAAGAAGAACGTTCTCAAGATCAAGATTGTGAAAGAGGACGGCAAGACTCGCGAAGAGAAGGAATTCAAGGTAGGCGACGTGGTGCCCGCTGTCATCGACTTTTCTGAGTTTGACAAAGGTACAGCCAAGCTGGAGGAGAACCTCAAGAAGAAGCGTCAGGAGATCGAAGATCTGCATAAAGATGACGCAAAAGTCATTGCGCAGGCAGCTGGAGAGTACTACAGTACAGACTGGACATACAACTTACGTATCGTAACCATGGATGGTCTCGATCGTTCTCATCCAGTGTATTAAGCAACTGTGACTAGTGATAGTCAAGTCAGCACATCATCCATAAAGCGAGAACCTAGAGTCAGTGCTTTATAAAACCCAAAATGTAGATTACAGATCAATAGTCCGTCTTTACACTATCGGTACACGTTTACAGATTAATTAAATGGACGGTAGAGCACGACACTACATTTAATATAAGCAGAATTAACTGCAAGCAGTTAGAGTCTTGAGCCAACACTGTTAGGGTGATTAACACCGACCACACGGTGTAATAATATGTGGCCATTTGATCAAATAACTGCAATGTACGAGCCATTGAGTCGGTGCCACTGAGTGAGATGATATCAAAACTTAGACACTGCATTGTATATCAAGAAATGCGGGTACAACCTATTCAGAACCTTAGAGTCAGCAATAGATCACTGTACCAAACTAAGGCCTTAAAAAGCCTCTCTAAGCGTTTCAAATCCTTGAGTGGATTAGCTACCCATGATAGGGGGAGAAAATGCCTTAGAGAGGCTATAATACGGCTTAAATCGAATTCTGTGACTGATCATCACAGAGTTTACTAGAGTGTACAACATTAAAATCAATTTATATGAAGTACGAAAATTCTATGCATCGATTCTTTCAAGTTAGTAGCGGAGTTTCCCTTATTATAGCAGGTATAAGTATGCTAAAAGGCAATATGCAAGGTGCAACATTTGGTGTGCTTTTGGCCATACACTTAAACATGCTATCTTGGAATTATGAAGATTACGATGAGGAAGAATAAGAAATCTTAGCGTGTCCCAGGATAAGTCGTTCGGACGGCGGTTCGATTCCGCCCAGGTCCACCTATATTAATAAATATGGGCTTGACTGGTTTAGACGGCGACAGAAAGTAAGACATCAAGCGCTTTGATATAAAAATTAAACGGCAACATAAACGTTGTTGACTACACGGGTCTCCAGGAGGCAGCGTGAAGTCGGTGAACCCTACCTAAGTGGGGAGAGTGAGTAGCGTTAATTCGCCCAGGTACAGGTGGGTTCGAATCCCACACTCACTCCTACGTCGTGAGACGCATTAGACTGTCTTAAAGGATAGTCTCTTTCGTGAATGGTAGGTGCAGGTGAAGTATAGTAGCCTGCACCGTAATGGATCAATAGCTCAGTTGGTAGAGCAATAGAGATAAGCAAAAGATAGAGCTGTCACGGCTACATGGCTGATATAAACCGTGTAAAAAATGTGTAAAATTGATTTGTTTCAAACTATCATGGTGATTTGTTTATCTTTATAAGTCCCCGGTTCGAGCCCGAGTTGGTCCACAAACACATATCGAATGAAAAAATCTGGATACAAGGAAATGTTGCGGGATAGATGTCCTGCAACAGTAAACTTTGCTCTTAAGTATTGCAATGCTAAAGAGCGTTGGATTGATCATGCTTACAATCAATTTATAAAGATATATGTAGATAATAATGAACGTAAACATACTACTCGTATTATCCTCGGTATTGCAAAATATTACAGAAACTTTATATTTGATAAAAGCATCGATTGGGAGAATCTCACCAAAGAAGAAGAAGCCTATTGGAAATGGGTATCAGCTTGGGTGAGGTGGTTCATGAAGAACTTTGCGTATATAGAAAATACGTATAAGATCTCTCGCTCTTGTGGAAAAGATGAATTTGACTGTAAAGTTGAAATCATCCAGAAGCACTTAAGTTCAAAGCTTCCTACAGAAGACGATGATGAAGAAACAAAAGCAAAAAAGCTAAAAGAAGTAAATAAACTTACCGATTATCTCGTCAAATGTATCAATGAAGTATAGAATGTGCGTATTTTCCAATTATTTAGATCCTCTACGTGAGGAAAATCTGATTGCTCTAACGGACGATCCAAAGCCAAGTGAAGTTTATGACGCGTTGCGTATCGCATACAATCAAGGCGCACCGGGTATATTAGACAACACACGTATGATCGCTCCAATTAACGAAGAAGAAGATAATTATGATATTATAGAAGAAGTTTGGCGTAACAGTCATCTGCAATTCATAGTACGGTGGATAAATCGAAAGATTACACTGTGTATAGGCATAGAAACATATCGAACCTTGGGAGTTCGTGTAAGAATTGCAACCAGTATGATAAATAAACTGGTAAATGAAGGTTATTTATCCAAACGAATGTCTATGAGAATTCATAGTTATCTTTGTGAGAACGTACGGAATGAATCTTCTTTAGTAGTAAATGAAGAACTTCCGTTCTAGTATCAGGGCTGTCCCTCAGAGGTAGTCTTTGATGACAACAGCCCACAACACAGCACCGTCTGTTATGTGAGTGACACACTAATAACCGGAACATAGTGCTAACGCACTATAGTTAATTTGTTTGATTATGTCCAAGAATCCTAGAATCACTTCAGAAGAAGTTGGGATAATCAAAAGAGCGCAAGCAGGTGATGAATCTGCTTTTAATATACTTTTTCACAAATACAAAGGATTTGTTGAGAATATACTGTTTCAGTATATCAAGGATATGGATGAAGCCAAAGATATGGCTAATTTCGTCTTCTTAAAAGTATATAATAATCTCTCAAAGTTTACAAAGTACGACTCCTTCGGGGGTTGGCTAAGAATACTGACTAATCGAGTGGCAATCGACTATTTGCGTACAATGGAGAACAAACAAGTAGCACTTGGTGATGATGTAGGCCGACTACCTACAAATGAAACAAGTAGCTCGTATGAAGACGAAATTGTCAATCGTCTAACATATAAGCAATTGCTAAGTGAGTTCAACAAGCTTTCAGAAGATGCTCGTAAAATCTTCGAGCTGTACTATGAGAATCGAATGACAGTTGAAGAAATCAGTAAAGCGCTTCGAATCCCAACAGGAACTATTAAGTCAACGTTGTCAAGAACGCGTAAAAAGATTCAAAAACGTTTAAAAATTAATTAACATGATGGACTTATTTCTGTTCGCTCTGATCGTGTTTGTTATTGGGTTGATAGCTCGCTACAACGAAAGTAACAAGCTCTTTTGGACACTGCTGACACCTTTTGTAGTGGCGTTCGCAGTAACGAAGATGGTCACAAAAGACTCATCTCCGAAACAGGATGAGACTGTCACTCTGCAGGTTAATCCCACACAGAGCGCTGTACTGACGTCAGATGCTTTTATGTATCTTTTGGCAGGCGATTCAGTGTCAGGAACCAAGAAGGCAACTTCACCCTCTGTGGGTAAGGATACCATTCCTGCAGCAAAGGACACGATCATCCCAAGTAAGGCCACGGTTAACACCCGTGACCAACCAAACAAACAAAACTTTTTCGATACTTCATGACTGGCTTAAACAACCAATCGAGAATGTAAAAAAGTAGTTATTAACAATTTAAACCCGTTTATCAAAAATGGCAAAAACAAAGCAAAACGCAGCACAGGCTGCAATGGAAAACAATGGCAACGCTCCTGAGACAAAAGAGGAGGCAAAAGTACTCACTCAGGTAATGGACGCTGCAAAGAGCAACCACCTGTCACAGGACAGTAAGGTTATGCTCGCTTACCTTACTCAGAAGCGCTGGGTAGAAAATCCAAATCTCCCCACGACACTGGTTGAAGGTGCAAATGTTATTACAGACGCCCTCATGGCCGATACTATCGTTACAAGCATCGCTAAAGGCGATGAAGCATTTACAATGCTTATTCGTAACGACGAAAGCAAGTATATCGCTATCGCAGCGGCTCTGAATACCTTTGGTATTACCATGCCGGCATTCAAAGAGCTCCCCGCTCCTTCAGAAGACCAGCTGAAGAAGATTGGCGTTAAGCTTCTTCCTGCAGAAACCAAGGTTGTAACTGTAAACAAACAGAACATCGACAAGGCCGCCATCGAACAGAAGAAGAAAGAAGTAGCAGTGGTGAAGAAGAATCCCACGACCGATCCCACAAAGATCGAAAATGAGACTCAGCTTAAGGAAGCCCTTCAGTCTTTACTGATGAATATGAAGGAGACTCCTGACGGTCGTATTCAAAATGCTGTAGCTTTCTACCAGGCATATCTTGAGCTCCAGGCACAGAAGTCTGAAAACAAGGATGAAGAGATTAAGCGTATCAAGGATCTTTCCCGCCCTGTATTGCTGAAACAAATCTCTGAACTTCTTGGCAACTGTACCTATGCTCTCGATGGTATGGGCAAGCTGTTCGCAAAAGCTGCCATAGAGTCTAATTCTCCAGTGGTCCCATTCAAGATGTACAAGACTGCATCAAAGAACACATCTGACGAGATTGCTGCAGAGATGGTTAAAACTCTGGTTGTGTGGACTTGTGAGTCTCGCATAAAGAACTGTCAAGACTACATAGACATGGCCGCTAAGGACAAGTCTAAGAAGGATGATGAGAAGCGTAAAGCTAACATCCGTACAGCAGAGGATTCTATAGCAGAAGCGCAGAATGCTATCAGCATCGTTACCAATCCTTCGTTCGATAACGTTGACAATCTGATTGAGAACTACAAATCTGCAGACGTACAAAGTGATGCGTATCGTATCGCACACCGCATCGTCAGCAACATGAAGGATTTGTTCTACAAGAAGCTTGACATCGCCAAGGTTGGTATGGATGCATTCTTGCATAACTGTCAACAGCATGCAGGTATTATCACCAACCTTTTCTGCAGTACATTCAATCAGTCTATGGGTTACAGCACCGCTAACCTCATAGAACTGAAGGAAACTGAAGCTGCCGAAGGTGAAGGTGAGAAGACCGAAGAAAAGCAGGAAGGTGAGTCAAAAAACTGATCATGTCTATAAAGAATAAAGTTGGTAGCTTTATAGACAAGGTTTTAAATACTGAACTGTAACCAACATTCATAATCAATATGAAGCAGATTAATACGTTCCTGTGTTGCTTCTTTATGGCATTAGCCGGTATCGGCTTTGCTATAGGAGTAAACAATGAGTCTACTAGCTCTAGCTACAAGACTGCGAACGCCGCCCCAGTCCTTAATTGGGCACAGGGTGTAACGTATCCACTTGATCTTCGTCTTACAGCGGAGAATAAGTACAAGAAAGACGATACTGAAGAACCCAGAGTCTTATATGACACAGTTTACGTAGAAAAGACTGTGTATAAGTATCGTAAGCACAAAGCTAAGTCTACAAAGCCACGTGCAAATAGCAAACGAAAGGGCAAGAGCACTCCAGCTATTGTTCCTGATACTATTCCAAAGCCATTTGTAGATGTGGGTCGAGAGGAGAATCCCACAGACACTATTGGACCTTCTAAAGGATCCATTATCCTTGTTGTCGACGGCAAGGAAGTCTATAAGCGATAATTACTCCGGTGCGGGGGATAGACCAGGTCTGTCCCCCAGCCAGTTTGGCAGCACGTCAGCACGGTATAGATGGGTCTCATTAGCCCAGGTGGTGCGAAATATAATTTACTGGATCCGAGAATATGTTAGCCCTCTCAAAGGGTGAGAAACTCAAAAGGTAGGATGGAAGATCGCAAGTGTGAAAAGCTTGTGGATATTAGGGTAAGCGTTGTATCAACCCTATTCTGGTCCCTGAGAACCGTCTGGTGAGGGTAGTCAAGAGAAGACGCATAAGTCGCAAAAAGCGCAAAACGAACCGTATCGAAAGATTTAGATTTCGAGTGATACATAGATCTGAAATCACGTTACACGAGTTGAAACATTATAGTAAGCCAAAAACTATAATGATGTATCAATTTACTTTAAGCTGTAGTCTAGTGTTCCACGCAATCCAGGGCGTGTATGAAGGGACGAACAATTACATGGAATAATATAAGCAATATCATAAGGGTAATACTTATGAGGCGTACCGTAACTACGTCGCTTTTTCGAACCCTTGCTGTTCGATTCAGCACAGCTCCGTTGAAGGGGTAAGCCAGGGATGAGGTATAGCTGATTGTGTTAGGAAATGTGACCGCCAGGCCTTAGTCGTTCATGCGGTATATAAAAGTAGAATGACATACTAGTCCGATGCAGGGATTAAATGCGAAGTAGGGCCTAGAGGCTTGAAGGCTACGCGGATGAAGTGCGCGGTGAAACACTATTTCAAAAAGGGAAAGCTCGGTAAGCGGAGTATGTAAAAGAACCTAGCGTTAAGATGTACCGGAGGAAATGCCGGAGTCGAAGGATGACAACCTGACAGTCAAAACCAATTGTTTTAAAGTAGGTCGATTCAAAGCCTATACATTCCAGTATAGAGGAAGATCGCTTTCTTGTGCAGATAAAAGATAATATGAGATGTTACTGTTGTACTATATCAGCGAGAGTAGTAAACTCGTGTGCGGTATGACTTAACTATGGTCACTCATATGAAAATATATTGAAACGAAACAATTAGAGAGTATTAACATGTTTAACAAAATTGATGTTCCCAGCTGGTAGAAGAAATAAAGACAACTTTGTATGTATGCGCTATCACGTCTGGAGTTCGAGTGCCAACCGTTCCTGAGAAGCAAGTAGCAAGATGGGAAACTAAGCGAAGCATAGACCGCAAATCTATGTGGGTGGATACCATGAAGCAATATACATGACAAATGAAGAAATTCAGATGCAAGGCAGCCTATCGTGAAACGAAGTATCACCTCCTTGTCTGGGAGGGGTAAAGCGACCAGGATGAACCTTATGTTTTATACATAAGTAGTAAAAATGGAAACCGAAGAAGCGAATCTTTAGGTGGGTGATAAATCTAGATGTATGAGGTGGAATTCCTCCAGTATTCGTGCACTATAAACAATGAGGAAGTAAATCCAAGAGTAAAAACAACCGTACGTCCATGATGGGTTATGGAGCCCTAGACAGTTCGACAACAAAAGCGTTCCTCTTCACGCAAATACCAATTAGTTATAAAGAACGAAGCCGGGTATTGATTGTTCTGACCGGAAAAAAGCATAGAACAGTGGCAGCTGTGCCTAATCAGTATCGCAAGACTGTACAACAGCAGAGTAGTTCAATCAGCTTATAGGGAAAATACGCTGAAGAATTACGCAACTCTCATTTACGACCACAAACTGGGTTTAGTAAAACGTTCTACGAACATTAGTTGCGAAAGCAAAATTTTGCCAACGAACAAATGAAAACGCTCAGTTCATGAAAATTGAATATTAACATAGTTCCAAGTAATTTTATGTCTAATCACATAGTATCCAAGTTTGTACTTTTACTGAAGATAAAAGAATCCTCTAATGACGGGCATGGATGATTCTACCGTTGAATCCCCGACAGATGAAACAGTGTTCGTGCTGTGTAATCTGTCTAGCTAGAGAAAACTTTATTAACAGCAAAAACATTGCTCTCATGAGCACGCATAAAGATACAGAATAAGAAATTACCGAACACACGTTCATAGAGCCTTTGAGCCAGAACGCCACATTTCGAAACTCAAAGGTTACCCTCCCGCCAGAAGTGGAGGACATATTAATTCTTATCGTTAGTTAATCAATAACGATATCAAAAAGGATAAGAAAACAATGAAAACAATTGATGTAAACATCATGTCACCTGTTGTGACTAACAACGTCCAGCTGATCTCTAAGATTGGCTCGAATCTAGGTACTCAGTTTTGTAAGGTAGAATCTCGCTTCGCTTGGCAAGGTGGCCAGGAAGGCTTTGAGCGTGACAAAAAGGCCATCGAGAATGGTGAGAAGAAGGGATTCATCCTCAATCGTAGTCCAAAACGGTTACTTGCTAAGAATTTCCTTATTGCAGGCACCGTGTTGATGAAGGACCCGATGAACGACGACGAAGTAGGAATTGCAATCAACCCCCACGACGATGGCTCGTGCGACTTGTTCCTCCCGATTACAGAGAATACTCTCAATACGATGGGCAAGACCACCGCAGAGGCTGTTGCAGAGGCTATCAAGGGTGAGCGTGACCACTTCTTCCTCGACGCCAAGACACTCGTAAAGATCCTGAACGACGCCATGCGCCGCGAGATTTCATATCTGGAGGAACACATTCAGACCTGTCAGAAGATGCTCGTAACCCTCAAGGGTGACATCTCGAACAACGAGAACAAGGCAAAGATGATTGAGGATAGCTGGATCAACTCAGCGTTGAAGACCACGGTCGACATGCCTGGTGGTTCCGGTACAATAGTAACCGTCAACAAGACTGAGGACTAATCGCTATGACTCGGGCCCTTTCTGAAGGTGCATTGTGTCTAATGCAGCTCCTTATGGCTGATGAACGAATCGGCAATAAGGTAAAAACCGCAAATTGCGAGAAAGAGGGCAAATACGTCATTTACAGTATCCGCGATAGCGGTACTGTAGTTCTCGGAGAAACGAAATACCGCTTTTGGAACCAACTTATCGGATGTCAGTATAAAATGCCATTTGAAAAGTGGGCTCTAGTGGTATGGGATGCCCTTGTAGACCTTTCTAAGGGAGCAAACGCAAAAGCTCTCGAAGAAGGTTTGAGTACAGAGATCGCCAAGAAAGCACAGCGGTCTGGAGACTATGAGTGGGTTGTTAAACGACTATATGACTGTTACGAACACGTATGCAATAACAAGAATGACGGCATGTCTTCTGCGGGAGACCGGGACAATAATGGTTCAAATGCTAATTCTCGTACTGTATTAGTGGACGGACAGCCTGTAGTTGTCAACATAAATGCTGATGGTCTACGGAAACAGCTAAAATTTCCTGACGCAACAGGTAGAGCATTTCTCAAGTTTGATGTGGGTATTGTCGGAGTAAATGTGGAAAAGAGTTAATTGTGCTGCGGTACTTAGGTTTATACTATCGAGGTAGTTTAAACCAGCTTTTAGAAACAGATATAAAGATGACACTTAGTCTTATTTGAAGATGTATTTTTCATAAACTTATCCCATATAGCACCTGCGGGTGTTTGGAAGGCTAGAGCTGCGGCTCTACCTTCCAGGGGGTATTTTTAGTCTATAGAGGTGCGATTCCACTATAGATTACGTAGGTAGATGTTATTCGAGGTTAGTACTAACTTAAATCAAACGCACATGACGAAATCAATTAAGTTTAATCCGAAGAACATCATTAAGACTCGCGAGGAGATTACAACAAAGAAGCATGATTACTGGATGAATATCCGTACTACTAATTTGCTCTCAGCGAAGCAGGCCAGTATGCGAAAGTACGACCTAAAGGCTCTGTATAATGAGATTATGCAGATGTCAGAGAAGCTCGTCTATATTAAGGGCGCACTTGCTGCAATCAATAATGGCGAGACGACATTCGATAAAGAAGCATTCAAGAAAACAAATAACTATAATATCTTTATGGCCACCGAGTATAACGAGGCCATTGCTCAGCTGAAGATGGTTCCTACTATCGATCCTGCAACAAAGTCTAAGAAGGGCGGTGCTGCAAAGATGGGTAAGAATGAGGTGTTTACATCTGCAAAGATTGCATCTCTGATTAAGGAGCTTAATCTTAAGGCTCTGACATTTAAGAATAATATGGAGGAGTTCAACTCTAAGACGGAGATTGATATTTCTTCTATTTCTGATATGTTTAAGCAGGAGCTTACAGTATAGATATTATAAGGTTAGTTCGCATGGGATATGGGGTTCGAATCCTCTCTAACCTACAAAGAAATAGCGCATAAAACTGCCGTTTAAGCCGTTTATTTCCCTTTGACGATTAACTATACCACCCCTAGCGCTAGAGTGGCTCAGATCGCCTTAAAATGGCTTTAAACGCAATAGTTTTAACCCTCTAAACTGTTATCAAAATGGCTAAAGAGAAAACATTACGACAGGAAGACCTGCCAAAGCTCCGTAAGACTGTATTTTATGACGGAGAGAAAGAGAGAAAAGAAAATCGTGCTGCTAACAAGCATCGTAAATATAGAGTAAAGCGTATATGGAATGCCGAAACTCAGAAGTATGAGAAGGTAAAGGTGTATAAGCAAAGTACTACATTTACCAGAAAGGAGATGAAGGAACGCTTTAACACAAAGCACGTTGACATAGTGGTAATAAAGAAAACACCACCAGCACCAGTAGTCCATGCCAAGACTATAAACATAAAGCCTGTAACTCACCATTACATAGGAATTGAGTACAGACAGCGTCTTGACTGGGATTCTAAAACGCTTACTTACAAAGCAGCAGCATAGTATTAACTTAAAAACATTATCAAAATGAGTAAGAAGAATTTTAAGGTGGCAACGACCGAAGACGGTAAGACCCCAAAGCAAAATACATCAAAAACAGATCATATCTTTGCAACAGCAAAGATTACAAAGAATAAAACTCCAACCGGTAAGGTTAAGAAGATAGAAGATACTAAGAAGCGTCGCGAAGCACGTGAAGAACAGTATCGTCAGTTCCGTATCAAGGCACTTATTCGTCGAGGACAACGTATGAAGCTTCCAGAGCAAGAGATAGAAGACTTGAAGAAGCTTCTGATCAAGCAGATGGATGAACCGAAGCAGTATACTATACTATGTCTATTCCCGACTAAGTCTCCGACAAAGAAAGGCGAGGCATCTATAGCCAATCTTGCTAAGCAGGCTATCCTGAATAGTAAGATAGAATACAAGCTACTCACCGATACGTACGCCTACATTATTGGCGATGAGAAGGTTCTCGCTAAACTGCGTGAGATTCTTCCAGAAGGCGTAACTATTCACCCGCATGCAAAGAAGCAAGCTTCTGTATTCAACATAGTAGACAAGCCGAAGCAGGAAAAGAAGCCTTCTAATAACAATAAGAATGTAGCTGCCAAAGCTAAGGCTGCTCGTAAGGCTGCCAAGTTGGCATACTACATCGATCGTCCTAACCACAAACGAGCAGGTAAAAAGGCACGCCGTGTAGAAAAGAATATAAAGCTTTCTGAGCGTCGAAATGCCCGCAAGGCTAAGATTGTCCAGGCTGTAAATAAAAAGCCGTCAGAGAGCCTTAAAAAGGCCTCTAAGAGCAATATGAAACAAGCAGCATAGAAAGGAGGTAGCTATGATACGTAAAAAGAAAATTTGGCGCAGAAAATATGCAGCAACTGCAGCCAGAGACCGCCAGTTCACCGTTAAGAATACAAAGAAGAACATCGGTATAGACGATGATCGCGAGTATTGTGACTGGAAATTGAAGAAGAGCCCTCAGCCAAAAGAATGGGCTGTTCATGTAGATCCCAAGAAGATGAATCGTGTAGAATACATGGAGAAGCTAACTCAGCATAAGCTGGCTAAGTGGGAGCGGAAACACCCTAAGCCATGTAAAGATGATGATCTTTTCAAAGAGGAAATGATACCTCTATGGGAGAATGAACGTAGAAGAGCTGAGGAACGTTTGAGAGACTTCGTCGTCTCGATATACGACAAATTGCCGTTAATAGGTCGCTTCGAACAGAAGAAAGACGGAATGGCAACATATCAAGATAAGAAAGTAGCTGATCTCAAAGATGAAAACGGTGATGGTCATCGCGTCAATGAGATTAGTGTAGATTCTAAACTTGTAAAGAAGGCCCAAAAGATAACAAATAAGGTACACGCTAAACATGCAAACCTTGTTTGTACTAATCTGAAGGATCATAAGCGGCAAAAAGGCAGGATAATCTTGCCTCAAGCAGCTTAGGGTATGAGCACTGGGGACAGTGTAACGTACGGCGATACATACCGAAGAAAAGGTAATGGTCGTTGGGGAGGTCGTTTCTCCCCATACCCACTATTAATCTAAGAACCACAGAGTCATGATAATAAAAGGAAGCGTAGTCAATGTATACGACATTGAAGTATTTCCTAACTGCTTCCATTGTTGCTGTAAAGACACAGAAACAGGTACATTATATAAGTTTGAAATTAGTGAGAGAGTCAACCAGTTAAAAGAGCTGGTTGACTTCTTTCATTATGACCTCGGAGATAAAATGTTCTGTGGCTACAACAATCATCACTATGATGATGTTGTCATAAACTATATGATAGATTACTACTACAAACTGGATCAACTTCCGTTTTGGAGAGTTTGCCAGTCTCTGTTCAATCTTTCACAAGCAATAGTAAATGCAGAAGATGGAGATACGGATAAGTTCAAGAAGTGGAAGTATGCACATTATTTCTACTCTATGGATTTATTGACGATGCAATTTTCAAGGAAACTTCGCGTAGGTTTGAAGACTATGCAGGTAACCATGCATTACAAAAACGTGCAAGAATATGATGGAGATTTCGATGCCTTCTTACCAAAGGATAGAATCGACGAAATGATTGCATACAACGTAAATGACGTAGAATCTACTACAGAGTTATTAAACCGTTTGAAAGAACAAGTAGAACTACGATTGTTTATCGAAGAAGAACACGGAATCGATTGCTTGTCGATGGATTCTGTTAAGATGGCAGAAACCTTTCTACTCGAAAAATACTCAGAGAAGTCAGGTATTCCTAAAAATGTTATAAAGGAAATGAGATCTCCAATGGATTATATTCCGTTGAAAGATGTCATACTGCCATTTATAAAATACAAAAATCCAAAGTTACAGAGCGTCTTAGAAGACATGAAGAAACAGGTAGTGTATTCTAAGGAGCGAAAAGGCTACGAGAAGAAGTTCGTTCTCTCGAATGTGGTATATTCTGTAGGAGTGGGTGGTATTCATACTATCCACACTCCACAAATATTCCTCCCAAACGATGATGAGGTGATTGGGCACGCAGATGTGGCGTCGATGTACCCGTCCTTGCTTATTGAATATCAATGGGGTCCTCGTCACCTGGGAAAACTCTTCTGCGACTTATTTGCAGGCTTAAAAGCTGAAAGATTAGAAGCGAAGCATACAGGTCAGACAATTAAAAACATGTTTCTAAAGATTGTGCTCAACTCTCCTACGGGAAAGATGCAGCAAGAGGTGAGTTGGATGTACGACCCCTTTAACGTTTTTAAGATAAGAATAAACGGACAGTTGATCCTTCTTTTGCTCGTAGACAGGCTTTTAGATCTCGGATGTGAGATTATTCAGTGCAACACTGATGGAGTCGTCTACAGGGCTAAAAAGGGCCTTAAACAGGCTATTTCAGACGCTATTAAAGAGGTAGAAACACTAACGCGTCTAAAATTCGAATCTGATGAGTATGAAGCATTCTATCAGTACGCCATCAACGACTACTTTGGTGTCTTGAAAGGCGGTAAGATAGAAGAAAAAGGTATGTTTATAACAAAGACCAAATTAGGCAAAGGATTGTCTCCAGTAGTCATTCCTAAAGCTGTTATAGAGTACTTTGTCCACAATACGCCGGTGGCAGAAACTATTGAGAAGGATAGAGATATCCGTGACTTCTTAATGTCACAAGCAGTAGATAAGAAGTTTAAAGTTGTACATGGTGATAAACCTGTACAACGTATCAATAGATTTTACGCAAGCACAAATGGTTATTCTCTATACAAGATTGATCCAAACAGCGATAGAGAAGCAACTAATATGCTAACTAAATCGGGAGTAACAATCCTGAATAAGTTTGATGAACGTCCGATAGAAGATCGCAAGATTAACTATCGTTATTATATCAGTGAAGCCAAAAAAGTGATAGCAGACTTTACTGAACAACAGCTATCGTTATTTTAGTAACCAACTTCGAACCAAAGAGTCAATAGTATGATTATTGAAGTAAATACAAAGCTCTTGGACGAATTCCCGGAGCTAAATTCAAGTCAATTATTGTTCCTAAGTGTGATACTGGATAAGAATCAACCCAAGTATCAAGACGTCCGCAAAATTGTCAGTCTGATTAGCGACGATGAATTATCACACTTAGTTTCTCAAGAACTAGTAACTGCGATAGAGAGCAGTGAGTCAATTACGTATCAACCAACAGATAAGCTTAAGCAAGCTTTGTCCAAGGAGAAAGATTATTTTGATCTATTCTACGATATGTACCCAGTGTATGTTATGCGTAAGGATGGCACAAAAAGCTATCTACGAGCTAATGTAAACAAATGTCGTCATTTCTTCAACAGTAAATGCGGAAGAAGCTCTGCAATGGCAGAACATATTATCAAGTGTCTCGATTACGAGGTGTCTAAGCGCATGCGCGAAGGAAGCTTGAGTTATATGATGACTATGTGGAATTGGTTAACGCGTTCGCAATGGGAAGCGATTGAGGAAGAAATGCAAGACAGTAAACAAACTGTAAATTCTTATGGAACAGAACTTATCTAACATTGTACGACCTATACGAGTTGTAGCTCAAGAAGCAATCAACTATATCGAAGGACGTAGAAGTCATAATGTTACGTCTTTAAAGACACGATGGGCGAAGTTCAATAAGCAGTGTATGGGAGGTATTGAACCTAATACCGTTTATACCATAGCTGGTATTTCAGGAACTGGTAAGAGTAGTTTTGTAAATACTATGACTACCGATTTAATTGATTTGAATCCTTCTGATGATATGATTATTCTAAACTTCTCACTAGAGATGGTTGGATTTAGGCAAATAGGAAGAACGCTTTCCAATAAGCTGAGGAAAACGACTTCTACTTTGTATAGTTCGGAAACGGACCTGGATGATGAGACCTTCAGAAAAGTCATTTCAGTATCCAACAAGCTAAAGGAGTATCCTATCTACTTTGTAGAGAAACCTTGTACTCCTATGCAGATAGAAGAAATCATAAATAGTTTCTATAACCAGTATGTAAAAGGTACTGGTAAACATTTTATTGTAACTCTGGATCATACACTGTTGACCAAACCGATAGGTTCGCAGTTAGACACAATAAGTGAGCTTGAACGAGTATTAATTCAAACTAAAAAATTGCCGCTCACATCTGTGATCCAGATTGCACAGATGAATAGAAATATAGAGTCATCAGAAAGAATCAACAACCCATTGGGTCATTATCCGATGAGAAGTGATTTATCGTCGTCTGACGCAATGTTTCAGGCCAGCGATTATGTAATGGTCTTGCAACGACCAGAGATATTGAACATTCAAGAGTACGGTCCCAATCATCTACCTACACAAAATAAAGTATACATGCATATCCTGAAGAATAGAGATGCAGGAAAGCCGTGTATCCTCGAATTTGAGAACGACTTGATGTTTAACAATCTGGTTGAAAGTTAATGCGTCTTACGAAGTATTAACATAAAAACAGACTGAATATTATGATGACAGCAACTTTTAAGACTAATAAGACTAACAATAATAACAACAACGGTTTTACTTTTCTTCTCAACAATAAGCTTCATTATGAGCCGAATTACTCCGAGATTTTGGATGACATTATTCTTGCTGATATAAAGAAGAAGAACAGTTATCTGTTTGATAGTAAGCCTATTAGTTTTGATTTTAGCACCCTGAAGGAGGAGACACCTAGTTTCCTGGATGCCATCAAGTTCCTTACCAATTACAAGAAGTGTAAGAAGATTTCAAACATTCCTTTTGCTTTTGGTAAGATGTATACGCTTAGTGACGGTACGCCGATCGTGTTCTACGACGACGAGATTCAGATTGGTTTCGATACTTATAAGTATTCTGACTTTACTGATCTGTCGTTCTTGAACGGCCTTACCGATAACACGAAGAAGACTATTATTAATATTTATGCTGCAGCAGGCACAAAGATTAACATTAATCTTCTTTAATAAAATAAATAGAACCTATGAGTCTAACATTACCTACATCTAAAATTCCAGCAGTTTCTACAAACCCAAGATATATGGTTTTATATGGGCTTCCAAAAGCAGGCAAGACATCTTGCGTTGCTCAGCTTGATAACAACCTAATCATAGACCTCGAAGGCGGGTCTCAGTTTATTGATGCTATGTCCATACAGGCACGTAACATTAATGAATTAGGAGAAATTGCTCAAGCCATTAGAGCTAAGAATACTGAAGTAGGGCATAATTTCTATAAACGAATCACAATAGATAATGCAACACGTCTTGAAGACATTTGTATGTCTTATGCTTGCACTCTCTATCGAAAGACGGAGCTTGGCAGGAACTGGAAAGGAGACGACGTTACTACACTTGCACATGGTGCAGGTTACAAGTATCTGAGAGACGCCGTTAAAAAGGTAATTGATATGTTCAAGGACCTTTGTGATGAGTTCATTCTTATTGGCCATGTCAAAGATAGTATCACCGATAAAGACGGCCAAGAGGTCAACGCAAAAGAAATTGACCTCATTGGTAAGCTTGGAAGAATCATCTGTGGACTTGCAGACGCAGTCGGTTACGTATATCGAAAAGATAACGAGACTCACATCTCTTTTAAATCAGAAGGGGATGGAACGACTATGGAAGCCCGCGCGAGACATCTTGCAGGCAAGGATATTATCATTGCAAAGGGAAATGAGGACGGCACTCTGACCACTTATTGGGATAGAGTTTATTTGCCCGAATAATTCAGAATCTACGAATCAGTAATTAAAGGAAGAAATTATGTACAGTACAAAAACAGCAACAACAAACAATAACGAGTTTAACAGCTCTTATATGCCTGTAGGCATTAACGAAAACATTACTTTGAAAGAAGTAAACGTAAACAAGACACCGAATGGTCGTGACTTCTTGGAGATTATCTTCGAGAATGAACAGGGCCAGACGGCTACCATGACTGAGTGGAAGAACGAAAAGAATATGTGGATTAAGACCGATGAAGATCTTCAGAATCGTGATAATCAGCAATTCGGTCGTATTCTGCAAGTTATAGATGCAGCAATCGGTTCTCATATCGACTTTGAAGGTAGTTCGTTTGCAGAGATGATTAACTGGGTAAAAACTCAGCTTGAACCAGCTACAAATCCCGATAACATACGTCAATGTATGCGTCTTAAGGTTGTTTATGATAAGAAGGGTTATACGAAAGTTAGCTCTCTTGGTGTTTTCGTTGAACCTATGAGTGTTGCAAAAGAAGAGTCTCAGATTAAGCTTTGGAAGAACGATCTTCTGGAGCGTCCAGTACAGGCTGACGTTGAGAAGCCTGTTGATCCGCTTGTTGAAGCAGCTAAGGAAGCTCAGCTGTTAAACACTCCGGTGACTGCAGACTCTACAGGTGCTGACGACCTGCCTTTTTAAAGAAGCAGACAAAGGATTTATTGTTTCAAGTAGAAGATGTCTTGAAGATGTTGCATAGCAAACATCCAGACCTTTATACTAAAGTGACAAAGAATTTGTCTGCATAACGGTCAGTGGTGGAGGACTGGAGGCTGCATAAGCAGCAGCCAGCCCCTAACAATATGGCAAAGTATAAAGACTATAAAGTAGAAGTTGTTTTTAAACATTTACCGTGGACAGTTAAGGATTATACAATAAAAGCAAAATCCGAAAAGAAAGCTTGTGATATTACAAGAAGAATGTTTAAAGATAAAATACTTACCTTGCGTGTATTATGACAAAAGAAGAGAAAAGACAAAGAGAAAAAGAACGCTATCACGACTGGTATTGGAATCGTGGTGGTAGAGAAAAAAGACACGCAAGATTGCGTGAAGTTGGTCCTTATAAATGGGGAACAGCAAGAGACATACCTTCTAAGGTCTACTAAGGTAGTTCAGCCGGGTTCGAATCCCGACTAGACCACAATACAAAAGAGCCCATGAGCCATGTATAGTACAAAAACAGCTATTACAATGAGTCTAAGAGACTTGTTGGACAAACTGGATGATTATACTATCTATTCTTACTATCTGGGTAGTTTTAAACCAAAGACACTTATGAATAGTCCATTGAGACCAGACGATAAAATCCCCAGCTTCGCTATATTTCCTAGCAAAACTGGAGATTTGTTGTTTAAGGATCATGGTACTGGAGAAGCAGGCAATGCTCTCAAATTTATTAAGTTATATAGAGGTATTACTACCAGAGAAGAACTTGAACGAGAACTGCTGAGGATTGTTAAGCAATCTGGAGGAAAAACCAGCAGTGCGGCAACTGTGACGCATACGTATACTACCAGTGAGTATACTGATATCGGGATAGTTCGACAACCATTTACAGAAGTTGACAAGAAATATTGGAAACAATTTCATATATCGATTGACACGTTGAAGAAATTCAATGTGTTTAGCATTAAATACTTTCTTTGTAATAGAGTCGTCAGAGGAACCTACAAAGAAGATAGTCCTATGTATGCCTATAAGGTTTATGATCGATTTAAGATTTATAGACCTTTAGCCTCCAAGTATACTAAATGGCGTACCAATCTGACAAATAGGCACGTTCAGGGACTAGCCGAGTTGCCTCAGGAGGGAGGCGATCTCCTCATCATAACAAAATCCTTAAAGGATGTGATGTGTCTTTATGAGATGGGATTTAATGCTATAGCAGCTTCTAGTGAGACTACATTCATACCGGAAGATATATTGCAGTCTTTACGAAGTAAATGGAAGCATATTGTTATATTATATGATAGAGACGCTGCAGGAATGCAGAATGCTCGTAAGTATAGTAGACAGTATAAATTTGATGCTATATTCGTCCATAAAAAGTTTAAAGCGAAGGACGTATCTGACGCTGTTAAGTTAAATTCGTTCTTCGAAGTAAAAGAATGGTTAACTAAAACAGTAGAAAGATATGATTAACTTTATATTTGCGGTTCTCGGTGTCATTGGAGCCTATTTGATAGGCTACGTTAATGGTATGGCAAGAGAACAAAAGAAAAATACTACGTACATCCATTTTAAAGGAGGTCGTAAGTGAAGACTAAAGGTAGGGTTAAGAATGCGACAGCAGTCGATGCGTATGGACTACATTTCCGTAGTAAACTCGAACTCTATACGTATGAAGCTTTTATGAAAGCTGGAATACCAGTTAAATATGAGCCAAAGCATTTTACCTTACTTCCAAAGTTTGAGTACCTTGGAGAGAAAATACGACCTATCACATACCTCCCTGACTTCATAGGGAGAGGTTTTGTGGTAGAGTGTAAAGGTCTTATGGGAGACTCGTTTCCCTTAAGATTTAAACTCTTCAAGTATTATCTCAAGAAGCATCGATCTAAGTATAAGTGCTATTTAGTACGAAATCACAAACAGGTTGATGAGATGATTGAGGACATTATTAAGAACCAAAAGAGTCAAAAGTAATGGAAAACAAAAACTTTTTGAAAGTAGGAGAGAAAGTAGTATTCAAGCCTAAGACAGAAGGACTTGACTATGATATGGAAAGCGGCAAGGTGTATACTGTACAGATAGATCATTATACAGATGAGATATCGTTTAATGTAGCACCTGATATCACGCTTCCAGAAAAGCTTTACACTACTGCTGAAGATGATAAGTTTGTCACTAAAGTAATTGATCGTTATACTACTATTGTTGAAGGTACAGTAGGCGTTATGCTTTCTGGTCTGAAAGGTAGTGGTAAGACGATTATGATGAAACGATTGGCACTTGAGTCTAAGCTTCCAATTCTGTTAATCGATAAGGGTTTTAGCCCTCGTGATTTGGTAACGTTATTCAATAAGCTTGCTGATACTGAAATCTGTATACTTATGGATGAGATTGACAAGCTTGGCGACCGTTATGAAGATGACTACCTGCTTAAAGTGTTAGATGGCATCAACTCTTCAGGTAAGAAGTTGATGATTTTCACATGTAACGATGATGAAAACATTAATGAATATCTGAAGGATCGTTGTTCTCGTATACGCTATTGGCGTAATTATGGGGAAATGTCTGCTTCTATGATTCAGGTTGTGCTTGAAGATAAGCTTGAAGATAAAGCCGAAGTTAAACCTCTTACTGACTTTATACAGGAGAAGTTTGGGTGTATTAGCTTTGACAATATCGCTTCATTCGCAGATGAAGTTAATGCTTATCCGAATGACACATATGAGGATTTGTTTAACGACATGAATCTTTCAAACAAATGAGTCTAGAAGAAGCTAATCATCGTGTAAGGATGAGTATCGAATATACTCCAGCAGGATGGGGATGGTATATCAATACGTTGCAGCCATATGGCACAATAGTAGGATATACTAAATTCCCTACTCCAAATGAAGCATTAGAGGAACTAAAAGGGTTCTTAAGATACTTTACGTTTAACGTACTGAAGAATGGAGATACTATACGAGCTTTTATAGCTAAGCACGACCCTAATAAGAAGGAAGAAAAATGATACACAAGATTGCAACCTAAGTTGTGTATTTTACGTTAATCATATATGGAAGAAATATGGAAGGACATAAATGGTTATGAAGGATTCTATCAAGTAAGCAATCTTGGAAGAGTTCGATCTGTAGATAGATGGGTTAATGGTAATCATATCAATTGTGATTTTCAGTTTATGAAAGGAAAAATTCGTAAATTAAGAAAAAACAAATATGGTTATTGGACGGTATTATTAAGAAAAAATTGTACATCAAAAGGCTTTTTAGTACATAGACTTGTTGCTGAATCTTTTATACCAAACCCAGATAATCTACCTTGCGTAAATCACAAAGACGAAAATCCCGCTAATCCTGTTGTAGATAACTTAGAATGGTGCACAAACGCCTATAATACTAATTATAGTAATGTAGGAGAACGTATTGCAAAATTTAGGTTTCGGAGAGTAATTCAGTTTGATAAAAATATGAATGAAATTAAACGGTGGGATAGTTTGAAAGAAGCTGCAAAATCTATTAATAGAGCACAACAGAATATTTCTAGATGTTGTAGAGGGAAATCAGCAACTTGTGGTGGATATAAATGGAAGTACGAAGATGAATATTGATACTCCTTACTACGAAGATCACGAACGCGTGAGTAATTCGTCTATAGGATGGTTCTTAAAAGGAGGGCCATCCTATTTTTATAAGATGTGGAAAGGTGAGATTGCTGGAGAAGAAACTCCACAATTAAAAAGAGGAACCATGATACATTCTTATATACTAACGCCTGAAGAGTTCCAGAAAACATATGTAGTATGGGACAAAAGTAGACCTACTTCTGCACAACAGGAGAAGTTCTGTCAGGAGTTAGCTAACACAGTAGAAATAGAGCCAAATAGAGCCATTCTAAGCGCCTATAAAGAGGCGTATAGTACAGCAGGAAAGTCAGAAGATAAAATGCTGTCAGAAGGCCTTAAAATAGCCTCTACGTTGAAGGATTACATAGACTTCCTGAAAGAGAATGATGGAAGGATTATGATTAGTCCTTGGGATGCCCAAATGCTTGAGAAAATCAAGACAAACATATATGATCATAAACTTGCACCGCATATAGTATGGCCACATAAGTATATGGCAGACTATAAAAATGGATCTGCAACTATTGCAGACTCAGATGTTGCGTATCATGAATTTCATATAAATTGGGGTTATGAGAACAAGATACAGTGTAAATCATTGCTGGATGGCCTTACTCTTGACTTTAAGAATAAGAAAGCTATTATATACGACTTAAAGACTACACAAAAGTTGTGGCACTTTGAGGATAGTATGAATCAGTATGATTACCTAAGACAGTTAGCGTATTACACAATGGCTGTACGATGGTATCTTGTTAACGAATGCGGAGAAGATCCATATGCTTGGAGTTTTGAGTACTATATTATTGGTATAGATACTACCAGTAGTAATGAGATTCGTGTCTTTAAAATTGAACACGAACAAGTGCAATCTAGATACGATACTATACTCGATGCTCTGGATGCTATAGCTTGGCATCAACGTGAGAATAAGTGGGATCACAGTAGAGAATATTATGAAGGCAACGGCTCGGAGTCATTGAACCTATGAGCAATTTAATGAAGCTAGCAATACCACTACTTCATCCAGATATTACAAAAAAGGATATAGATGAATGTAGTGGTTTTGTAGAAGCTTATTTTGAAGATAAAAATAAACCATATCTCACAAATCATTTATTTTTAATGTATGATGTCGAAAGTAAACAACCGAATGTTGCAAATTGTTTTTATAAGTTGCAGCGTTTAAACAATCGATATGGTACACGTATAGTTAGTATTAAAGGAAAGCAATATATAGTATATTACTTTACTATTGATAAAACTATACGAAATCTAAGGGACGGTAATATAATACTGTCTGTAGCTCAAAAGCAGCGAATCTTAGATTTTTGGGGGCATAGTGATGCGTGGGTAACAAACAACGTACTTCTTGGAACAATGTACGAACATCCTGAACCTTTGGTGCTTCCTGAAGAGGACTGGGCACCAGAGGAAGATGGATACGAAGAAGGGGAAGCATTCTAAATGAATGCCTCCCCTTTATTCGTTTTATTAGTTAAATACAACAATCTACAAGATAGCCAAAGTTAATAAGCAAATCCACTTGACTTCCTTTTCTTAGAAGATTTATTTTCTGACTTTTTTCCGCCATGTTTTCCTAATCCTTGTTCTTCGTTCCATTCTGATTGCGAAGGAACAATTGCGCTAGTTGGAGTAAGTTTTCTGTAATAATTGAATGTAGTTTTTATACCATCAGTATGCCACTGTCTTACTAAGTTGTCTACACCAAACGCAGAACCTAATTTTAGTACGTCACGAGTTCTTCGAGTCATGTGTTTATATCCGCCAGTCTTAATTTCATCATCCGCATGTTGACTGAACATGTCTAAACTAAGGTCCCAAATCGTACAGACGTCGTCCAAATAAGATTTTGCTGTTGATGGCGACGTGAACAACTCTAAAACAGTTGGCGGCCACCAAGAAGTAAGTCTTTCGGTAAATCCTCTTGTTGACAATAGCGCTAATTTCCACCTAAGAAAGTCGAAGAACTTCTTATCGGCATTATCAAAATCAAACGTAAGGAATTTTTCTTCTCTCCACGGCATAACACCAGCTATATTTAACAACCACACTGGGTCTTTGTCGTCATCATAATCGTTTGAACGAGCAAATGCTACACTCCACAACATAAGGAACATTAAGGCTGTTATAGTACCAAGCTCTGTAAGACATCTCTTGACTGCGTATGATTGAGATTCTGTTAAAGTATCCATAAGACCACTTCTAAATGCAGCTTTGTAGTTTGCAGCCATTTTATACATACCTCTACAGAAATCCTTAAATACAGCTCCTTCAAATTCACCTGTTTCTAAGTTTACAAGACCTAAATCATCACGTTTATATTCAGAAGTCCATCCTATGTGATGATCTCCATCTTCAACAACATAGTCTCCGCCAGTTTTAAACTTATCCCAATATGTATTTACATAAAAGTTACGCATGAGAGTTACGAAAGAACCAAATATATTTTGTTGCATTTTAGCTTTTTCTGTCATAGGAACAACACCATTATACATAGCTGTTCTATCTCTAAGTCTACCAGCAATTTGATCTTCTAACTTCTTTGTAATTATATTCTCGTATTCTGCTTTCTTTACAAACAGCCCATCTTTTTCTTCATAAGCATCCCACAAAGTAGTTTTAGATGCTTTCCATTGCTTTATTGCTTCTTTTTCTGTATAACCAAGAGAAGTAAATGTGTTGATTGCGTCTGTTTTAGAGAAGAATTTATCTTTACCTGTTTTTGGATCTTTTATCAGTCTATAATGATTGTATGTTGCAGTAAGCATCATAGAGTTTATCATGTAATCCGCAAGAGTGTAACCTCCCATGAGAAGATGATCATGAACAAATCTATCGAGCTTGAACTTATCTGTTGAAGAGAATATCTCAGAATTACTTCTACTTAACTGATTGTACTACATCGCAGCAACAAGCTTGTCATGTACTACAGGATTGCCTAAACCTTTTAACATCTTTCCTGTATGCGCAATACATTGAGCAAATGCTTTACGCATATCTTCGCCAGTAAGGTATTTTCCTCCTACTGCATCTGCCATCATTGAGCATAACGCATCAATATAACCTACTTCAATTGTTGTAAAGTTTACACCGAGCATAGCTACAGCAGCAAGATTTCTAATGGTTTTTGTAGCTTGAATGGTTCTCTATTTAGCTGGAGTTATCTTCTCTTCACTATTAAAACCAAAAGAAGTTTCTTTTCCGTAATAGCGTTGGTCAAGTATATTCTCAACTTTTGCATACTGGTCGTCCATTTTATTACCATTCTTAGCTTGCGCTGGATCTATTGCATACTTAATAAGTTCTAACGTAGGAAGATTCTTAGATTTGTTAGCGTAATTGCATGCCATATCATAGTACATAATAACAGAACCAAGCACGTCTGTAGATTGTACAGAAGAATCTGGCAATTTTTCTACAAATCTAATAGGTATATTATTTACAACAGAACCGTCTGGACGTCTTGCCAAATCCATATTAGTAGTAACGTCCGTATCTGTTTCTGAGTACTTCACACCAAACTTTCTGAATGGATATTTTAAAGCAGTAGACCATTCTTTTGCCATCATAGTGTTTGCAATAACAGCCATAGTTCTACCACTAATCTGAGGCAATCTTCCATCTCTGTTGAGAGATTTGTTCGGTATTCTACTATTAGCTTCATCCATAGCCCCCAATAGAGCGTTTAAGAATGTCTTTTCATCATCAGTAAGATTTGCATAATTTTCATTCTTATACATATCTTTAACCTGCATAGATTTACCATTCTTCTTAAAGTTTTCGTTTACGAAAGGAGAAGATTCATCAAGTTCTGAGTATTCGCTACCAGGAAGAGATTGTATACAATCAATAGTTTCATCATTTACCGTAAGTGTGTATTTCAGAGGAGTGAGGTATTTAAATGCGTTTAGATAACGCATCTTACCCTTCTCGTCTCTATACATAAACAGCTCATTGAATATATTGTGCAAGTTTGTATTAGAAACCGCAGCAGATCTCCACTATTCTATAAGAGTCGGTAAGAATGCAGATTGGTCAGTATCACTTACTGGTACATATAACATAGTAGCTACTTCAGAAAATCCCATAGATTCTATTTCGCCAGGCTGACCTTTTATTCCAGCTGCTTTTAATCTACGTTTTTCATCAGCCATTTCCTGTTCGAGTCTATGTAACTCTTTCCAACCAGATAAATCTGTATTTAATCCAGAGCCAAGTTTAGAAAGATTGTGCGCAACAGCGCCTTGACGTTCTTTTAGAGCGTTTAGAATCTCTTTATGTCTATGTTTAAGCTATTCTAATTTAGGACTTGTTGCAGCCTTTCCTACTACTTTATGTAGTAAATCATAGAACTCAGGAGTTAAACGCATTACAGTATTATTTCGTTTAAACTAGTCTATTTCTTCTTGAGTAGCGCCTGCAGCTTGCATATCTGATATAGCTTTATTAAAAGCTGTCCAGTCTGGCTTATATTTTACCTTATCGGTAATATACCTATTCCATTCGCTAATTTCATCAGCCATCTTTAGAGCGTCGCCTACTTTCTCTTCTACTCTAAGAATACCGTCACTGCCATATGTAAATATATAATGACTTCCGAGATCACGCTTCTCTCTTCTGTATTGTTCTAATTGATGACGTTCGTTTAACGTAAGTTTAGAAAGGTCTACAAGTCCAGATTCCATTCTACATTTATCAAGAATAAGGTCGATCTGTCTTTGTATTCTATTCTGAGCTTGTATTGTTTTTGGAGAAAGATGTCTACGTCTAGCTTTATAGTATTCCAGTTTATATCGTCTGTTACAACGTTCATCGAGCCATTCATCAAGCTTGTCATTGTACTTATTATATATACTATTATCTTTAGTAAATTCTTCCTCTGGGAATATAGTATGACCGTCTTCATCGGCAGTCAAATTAAACTCGCTTCTAAGTTTGGCTTCGTATTCATCCTTATCCTTAAAGAATTGCCCTTCATTAAGCTTTCGTATAAAATAACCAGTAGAAACACCGTTTCTGTCAAGCTCCATAAACTTTTTCTGCCAGTTGTATGGACTTATCTGAGAACCGGTAGGTCTTATTTTATTGTAAAGTCGTACAAGTTCATTTCCCTTCTTTAAGACCTCTCTATTAGTCTCAAACTCAGCTTCAGATGCCATTTTCTCTACTATACGTACAATAGGGCTCTTAGATCTAGAAGCCATACCAATAAGAACTTCGCCTGCTGCAAGATCACCATATGTACTATCTTGTTCAAGCCAACGTTCCATATTATATATAAACGTTTTCTTATCTGTTATGGCATCTTGTTCGTTTACATAATCTGTAAGAACTTTTCTTACGTAAGGTTTTACTATGTCTTGGTTATAAACCTACTTTATAGAATTTATAGATTCGATAAGCTGAGACGCAACATTCTTTAAGTCTACTTTATTAGGATCTGTGTTTACTCTATGCTCGTTGTATTTGTTTATAGCAGATGATTTATCCGAGAATAGCTAATATATACTATTAAGTAAGCTGCTATAGTGTCCTATAAGATCTTGCTGAATAAAATTTATCTCTTGCGGATCCCAAGTATTCATGTCGCCAGAAATAAGAAATTTGCTATCTATCATATACAAAGTTTGTCCTATTTCTTTATTGGCGAACAATAAGAAATCCTCAATTATATTAAATGTATCTTCTATAGAATCCTAATTTTTGCCATCTATAATCTCAAGTCTACTCTTTAGGTCAGAAATAAGTTTTGGATCTTGCGCAGTTCTTGCTTGTTGAGAACGCAAACGAGTTTTTGTTCCGCTATATATATCAGAAAGTATAGCTTTATCTCTATCGGAAAGTAAATCTGAAGTAGAGAAATCTCCATCTTCTCTATCGAGAATTTTTGAACCTTCTTGAGCAAGTTCCATATCTTCAGCAACCATAAATGCCGCATCAACAGCTTTAAGAATATCTTCTTTCTACTGGTCTGTAAATACATGTGCTCCAAATACAGTATGTACAAGCTGATTGAGTTGTTGCCATATGTTTCTAAACCAATCTATGATGGCATTGCTTCTTTCAGATACTGGATCTTTAGTCATATGCTCAACAAGATCGTCTTCTATCTGCTTTGCAGTCTTATTGTTTGTATTTAATACATCTAATGCAGACTGAATTAAAGGCGAAGTCCAGAACATTCTAACATAGTCTCTAGCAAGTTCTTTATCGAGAGTAGTTAGATCACCGTTGTATATTGCGTTATAAAGCACATTTGCGACGCTTCCAGCGTTCTAAACAGCACCAACCTATTCATATTTACCTCTGTTGATATTTTCAAGGCTATAAGCCTTGAAAGTGGCTTCTTGAAGGCTATTTACAAAGTGTTCAAGCATTAACTTCTTCTGAGTTGTTTCTGAACTCTCAAAGAAGCCTTTTTGATTCATAGATAGACCAAATGATTGTGCAAGAATCTATTGTTTCTATTGCATTATCTGGTTTGATTTATCAGTATCAAAAGACTTTCTAGCATTGTTCATAACTCTAGATATACTAGCTTGATCTGCATTTGGATTAGACTGTTTATACTGATCTACTATATTTCTAATATACTACTAACGTTCTGTGTCTATATCAACACCTATATCGTACATTTGACGAGTTATTGATTGATTTGCGATACTATTGTTTCTTACACCTTGTATCGGAGAAGTGACGAATATCGTATCGTTTGTCAATAACATATCTGCAAGCATATCGAAATCAACAATGGGATTTATATTATCTGCAGTTATTTCAAACTTCTATAAATACTAATTAAATATAGGTACAGATTTAAAAAGGTTAAATAGCCAATTCTTAAATTTGATTACCAAATCGCTTAGTGTATTTTTTGCAGAAGTTTCGTTCTATTCTTTAGAATTGACAGCGCTATCAAATTTATTGTTGAAATATCTAGCCAAAGTTTGAGTAACGAGCTCTTCGTCTCTATTTTGATTTTTCTTATAACCAAGTTTTATTTCGGCATATAACTTTTTAAAATTATTCTTAGCATAAGACAATAAGTTGTTGAAAAGCTGCGGATTATCGTACTTTAGATTAAACACTAAAGTATGCAAAAATTCTTCTGCTGCTATTTCGCTAGTAACTTTAGAGATTCTAATGTATATTTTATTTCCTTTAATGAAGGAATTTGACTGTTGTGGTAAGTTGTTTGCGCGCCATTGATCTTCCGTAAATTCTTCGTACGTCAAACTGTTTGTAAATTTGCTTTGAAGAAATTCACAAATTTTTCTTATGCGTGCAATATCTATCTGATTGGTTTTTTCTATATAATCTTTTAAACTTGGATCTACGTGTGCATCTATAGAAACAGCAAACGTGTCTGTATCGTCGTCATGGTACAAATGTAGCATTTGTCTTCCAAAATCTTTATTTACTTCGTCAATCATACCTTTCACGTTATATTTTTCTGTAGGATGATTTAGTAATCGATTTAGATGATCTTTAATGCTAAAAATAGTAACATTTTGATACATGTCATTCGCATCAGAATAAGATCCATCGTTTGTAACGGCTTTTAGCTGATTCGGTTTAAATGATATGTATATATTAGACATATACACATTCTATCCAGTATAGCTATCTTCTCCTTCGTGGAAATATTCGTAAGCTATATCTCTGTCTGTGACAGGATAATCTGGACTGGTTACATGTTCGTTAGGCCCATGGTCTACTATTTGTTCGAATATTACTCCGTCATATCCATTATCTTTCGCATATCTAGCAATGTCTCTCGTTTTCCATTGTTTACCTTGAAAGTAAATTTCATTCCAGTTAAACGCACCTCCGTACTCTCCGCGCTGATTATCAAGTACCAATGGATTTTTTATATTTTCAAACAACCCATATACCTTAGTATCAAACATTATAGAATCAATAAGATCGTTTACATCTCCTTCAAATACTATACTAGTATCGCGAAACCTTTCATTATCTCCTCGATCGTAATCGTGTATTCTTATCGAATCGTATTCTGGTTTATTTCTCCATGTTATTTCCGGATGATGTTTTATTTTTGCATCATACGTATAGTATGGAGCATCTTCTATTTTAGAAAGCTGATCGTAGAGCGCATATACATCGTCCTATGTTAAATTTGACTAATTTAGTTGTTCATAAATCTACTAAACTTCATGCGACATCCACGATTCTTCGTCATAACGAATACTATGATGCCTATTGATTGTGTTTTTTATAATATCTACAACTTTGTCAAACTATTTGTTTTTTATAAGTTCTATTGCGTTGTTGTCAATAAGACTCTATCTAAGAACTTTATTATTTAATTCTGTATGTTTTGTATAAGTACTAGCAATATATCTAGAACTGCTAGAGAACAAACTTATTTTGTCATCTGCTTTTAGTGGATCAAATTCTCTGAACCCATAATTATCACTACCGTGATAAACCATCAACGGTTCGCCATTATAATCAACAACTTTTGATACTTCGTCTACACGTATACCGTTATCGTCATAAACAGAATTTGCTCCAACCCAATCGCCAAACCAATCCATGAAAGGTTTGCCAAACAAAGAAGCTTTTACTCTTATTGCTATTTTTCTATCTCCTTTAAAATGCTTTAGAAGATCATTAAATAGCTTAGACTAGGCCCCGTTAGGGGCCTTATCTATAGCATATCCATTATTAAGCGACCATATAGCATATGCCGCCTTCTCACTCGTTGCTTCTACTAGTTCATTAAAGTCCCTAGCAACATCGGGATTACTAAAATTTGGACATATTATACTCATATCGCTTAACTTTTACAATGATTCATAGCATCGTCAGAGAACTAAGAATCGTCAAAATTATTATTTTGTTTGTTTTTTATATCCTGAATAGACACGCCAGTTCCTTGCTCTTGTTCTTTATTCCAAGCTCTATTGAGACCTTCTACAATAGAAGCATATATAGGTTCTGAACGTTTAACAAGATTAATATGACTTGCAATATCTGAAGCCTGGTATGTTTTGCTCAAAACTTCTTCATTTATAGTATACTCCGGAGTATTCATATTATCGCTTCTACCGTACTCTGTAATCATAAAGCCTCCAGATATCTGATTTCCTCTAGGATTAACCTTTATGTACACAGGATACTTAACTCCATTATTACCTATTGCAATCTTATGCATCTTATATATAGTGTATCTACGCTGGCTATTTTCTGCATTTCTGTCTTGACGTCTAGGTATCTTAATATACAACGGAGCTGTTTCTGGATCAATATAAGGAACCCAATTGTTACCATCCTTCTTAAGGGCAGCAAGTATTGTTGGGAACCCGTAAGGTACTCCATTAACCTTTGTCTTATACTACATGAAGTTAGAAGTCTTGCTCTTCTTATCTATAAGATAATGAGTAGGAACAATCTCATTATCGTACCAGTTGTTCAATATTACATCAGACACATCTATATCTGTCTATGTACCAACTTGATACTGCAATAGTTTATTATAAATAAACTGACCGTAGCCAGACTCTTCTCTCCAAGAAGTAGGAACATACTTGAACATCTTGGTAAAGCCGCCTCTGTCTCCAGAAGTAATAAACGCATATACAATGAGATCTCTAGCAAATTCTCTGATAGTTTTTTCTGCTTCTGGGTGAGCTGGATCTGTATAAGAAAGAAGTTCCTCCCATCCATCTATTATATAGTTTGCGGTATTACCACTATCTTCTACAAAATTAAACAACTTAATAAACTTGGACGTTTCATACGTATCTGGAGTTTCTCCAACAACGTATGCGGGTTTATATTCTGTAGTCGTACCTGGTACAATCATAGAAAGTAATCTATTGTTTACGTCTCCTGACTCAGATCTAAGTTGAGCATAATCAGGATTGTTTGCTATATCTGTCTGCAACTTCATAAACCTATCATATATAGTATTTCTACCATTCTTTAACAATATCTTACCAGATATCTTAGATATAGGCTTGTCGATAGTGATCGTCTTAGCATTGTTATCTGCAGCCTTTATCTAAACAGGGTAAGGTTTACCTTGATAGAAGATATAAGATGTTCCTTGACAATACGATGTAAGATCGTGTACTATGTTTCCATTGAGTTTTATAACATAGCCTTGTTGATCTACACTAAAGTCTAAGTATTCCTGACTTTCACTAACAAGATCGTGCATATAGTTAGGATTGGTTGTTATCTGAGGAACATATTCGTCTACAAAGAACTTAGATTTAATAGCAGCACTCAGCGCGTTACAAACCTTAGTCACAAGAGTAGTAGACAATGATTCTGTTCTACCTATAGCTTCGAGTATTATGTCTATGCTACCTTGGAACGCAGGAGTGCTCTAAATGAACTGACTAGAAAGAATGTCTCTTACACTGCCTATAGCATTGCTTGTTTTAGTAGCAATATAAGAATCGTGTTGCATTGCATCAAGACCAACCGGCTCAAACAGGTTATCTTCTCGTCCTGTATCGAACGTTTTTGCATAACCTTTTTCGTAGATCATTTGTTCTACTATATTTTTACCATGCTTCTTAGTGTCAATTTTACTATACTTAACAAGGTTTGATAAAGCATTTGCGTATTTATCGAACTGTAAGTAAGCCAAATATACTAAAAGCTGGTCTTGCATAGAATAATCGTTTGATTTAGCAGCCTTTTCTAGCCTACCACTTTCAAACAATTCACGAATCTACTTATTTACGTCCTCTCTAACCTTAGCGTTCTTTACACCACCTTCTTTTACCGCTTTAATTTGATTCTAAGCGTCTTCTCCAAGGTCTTTGAACCATTTATCAGCAGTCTCATCGATCGCCTCCTGTTGAAGCTTAAATTTGCCTTTATGAGGATCTGACATATACAATGACCCGGCTTTTATATAAGCATCTGCAAGAGCTCTCATTATAGGCTGACTTGTGAAGTAGAATGTCTTCTTTCCAAGACCCGTTCTAACAAGAAGGTTTACCAGATTGTAAGTAAACGGATTGACATTGAGTCTACTAATATAAGGATCTTTAGCAATATCCACGTGAGCGTTGATAAGAGCAGATATCCAAGACATTATAGATTCTCCATCTTTATCTTCTCTATTGTCGAGACTTTCAAGACCAAGCTCTGACATAATACTAGACTCTATATGCTTGAATCTAACATGATACATCATGGTTAAGATGTGGTTGTTATTGTTCAATGCAAACGGACCAATACCAATCTTACCGGTAATATAATCGTTCTTAGATTCTGTTTGCGCACTTAAAGAATAGAAAGCATAAGGCTCTTCTACATTTGCAGGTTTTCCTCTTTCTATATCCTTTATGATATCCTTAAGAAGCTTCGTATCATTATCGATAGATCTGTGTAGAATATTAGTAGTTCTAGGTTTCTTCTCATCTATAGACTTCCAGTCTAATAGAAGTGCTAAATAGTCTTTAATAAGCTTGTTCTGATAATAAGCAGAAGTAGATTCGCTAAATGCATCAGATACGGTTTGATGGAACTTACCATCTTCGCCTTCTTCTCTACTAACTTTGTATTGTATAGAAGACAAGAACAGTTTATCAATATCGAAGTCAGAACCAGTAATCTTGGTAAACTCTGCCGGAAGTATAACAGTATCGTTTACTACAGGAAGTATATCTACGCATCGCAAAGCGTGTATAGAAGACTCTGCCTGAGTAGGAATACGATAACCGATTATATTTGCGGTAGCGTTTGGACCAATTATACCTCTATTCATCAACCAGTTTCTAGTTTCGTCAAACGACATTTCTCTGGTTCTTATCTTTCTCTTATATACAGGTTTTCCGTCCTTATCTACTACAGGATTGCCGTCCTTATCTTTCTTCTATTTGTATACGATCTTACCATTCTCATCGAGCTTAACTTTTCCATTCTTGTCTGTTTCTGGAATAAGATCCCATATAAGATTTCTATTCTTATCTCTAATAGGAACTACTGGAAGCTCTCCTTTAAACATTTTCTTAAAGAAGTCAAGACTGAGCACACAGTCCATAGATCCCTCCTCGTTGATCATTTGGAGACGATTACCTCCGTTTATCCACTGTGGAAGATCTGTATCGCCTTGTATAGAAGTCTTACTATACATAGTAGATCCTTCCATAGCCCATACAGATCTCTGAATAAATGCAGCACCTGGAGTTTCTATGTCAACAACTTTCTTGTTTATAGAAGATACAAGTACGCTCTCCATCCAAGTAGAGTTAGATATTGCATTAAGAGGCAATCTTAAATGTTTAGAAGTTGTACCATCGTTGTTCTTCTATTCTACTATCTCAAGAGCATCTATGACGTTTCTGTCAGGATCCTTGGTTTGCATCATGTTTCTAACTTCTTTTGCAAACTTAACTTCATCAAGAATCTTATATCTAGAATCGTCTGGAACTATATTTCCATCCTTATCTACAACATTTCCTTTTGAATCAGTCTTAAAGAATCTGGTGACAATATTATGATAACCTCTATCAGATAGTGTGTTGATAGCGTTCATAATGTCGTTTCTCAACTCGCTACCTTTCATAGTAGAACCGTCTTGCATTACATAATCACGCCCATCAAATAAACATGACATTACAACCTTTGTCATCTGAGTACCCATACTCATCATAGATTCTTCTTTAGGATCAGTATTAAGCTGTTTCCTAAGATATAGGAATTTTTGTTCATATGTATTAAACTCAAACGATTCGTCAAACGATGGTTTCGTAGAATATTCTTCTTGGTTTTGTGCATAAGTATTCCACTCAATGGGTTTAGATCCCTGGCTACCTACTTTTACAGCAGAATTAACCATCAGCATGTCTATGCCTTGCGACTTCATCTTATTGAATACATTTTGCATTTTACCAGTAGCGATACATTTGAACAATGGGAACAACGCCATCTTATTATAATAAGTAACTTGTACGCCCGTACCTTTATGCAATCTTCTACCAAACGCGGTATATTTTTGAGAACCTATTACGCTAGTGACAACTTGTTGATATGCCTAATGTTTCTACATCAGATTAGAAGTAACTTCTTCTCTAAGTATCTTAAACGCATTCTGTATTTCAGTACTATAATTACCATTCATACGCAAAAGCATTTCTGCCATTGTATCTGTAATATAAGCACCACCATCAGCAACATCAATACCGTCGTCAATCTTACCGTTCTTATATTTAAGACGATAGCTATCAGTTGCCTCTTTAGCTTTACGTTCAGCAATTTGAAGAGCTTTAGGACTGAGTATCTGTTTCATTTCGTCAACAGACATCGCGTCTATTTTAGAAGAAACTTCTTCCCTTATTTCCTATTCGTCTATCTTCGGATTAGAGTTCTCCAAGAATTCTCTATCCTCTTCATCAAGCTCAGAACCTTTATTATACTCCTACAGCAAAGCGGTTCTTCTATCTCTATATTCTTTTATAGCTTTCTCTTCTTCTTGCAGATAAGTAGCAACAGATATCTCGCCATAAGTCATCTGTTCCTCTATATCCTCAATCTAAGGAGATTCTATAAGTTCGTTATCAACTTCAGCTGCAACATATGTTCCTTTAAAGTTACCGTTTTCGTCAAGATATTTCGAAGGAATGTCTTTAAGCTCTGTAAAGTTATTATTACCAGTAGAAACAAGACCACCTAAACGTTTAAGTTCATCTACAGTACGATCTACAAGGTTGCCATCGCTGTCATATTTCCATTTATAGAACGCAGGATTTCCAGAGAATACTCTTTCTACTTCTTGTCCAGACATAATAGACTTGTTTGATATATCATTCAGGTATATCATTACAGCAAGAGACTTATATCTTTGAGTAGCGATACCGTCTTTTGGTTGTCCATTCTTAAGAACAATAGATTTGTAGATTATATCAATCGCTTGGTTATTAAGACCTACGTTTTCGTAGTCTCCAAAAACACTGTTTGAGTTTTCTACGCGTTTTATCAAGCCGAGTTTTTCACACGTATCTATTTCCTTTAGGAGTCTCTTGTGTAGAAGTCTAGATATCAATGCTCTCTAAATATCACGAGGTTGTTTGAAGAAGTAATCCTCTGCATCTTTAATATTATCCTTTCTTGTCCTACCGTTTTTCTTATTATTAAACGATATAAACTTCTCGCCAGATACAATAGGTTGGCCATTAGCATCGTTCTTATACGTAGGAACCCATACTCCAAGTAGAGAACTGAACATTGCACCCTGCTCCTTATTGTAGTAGTTAGCAACTTCTTCGCCTTTTATCCCGTTGGCTTCCATCTTATCGAGATCTCTATCTGCCTTTTTGACAGATTGATATTCAGACATCGCATAAGAAATAAATCTATCTACAACATCTTCTTTCTGAGACAGCACTTCGTCAAGCTGAGACATTGGATCTGCACTAATTACAAACTAGTCTCCGAGTGTCTCTGCAGCCATCGCTACCGTGTTACCAGCATCGTCTACCGTACCAGAATAATCGAGTCCAGGAAGCTTTATTCCGTCTACATATACCCAAGTCTTTTTATCAGAAAGAGTAGGCATTATAATACCTCCTTGTTCAAGAATCGTAGCTTTAGATACGTAATCTTCTTGTTTACTTATCTCGAAATAGTCAGAGCCGTAATCACCACGTTTATCTGTCTTAAAACCAACAAAGTTTCTAAGAGTTATAAAAGCATCCGGATTCTCAGTAATCTCTTTCAGTATTAAAGAACCGTATACCGGTTTTACACCAGTAATATCAGCTTCACCTTCATAGAAAACATATGGATCGTTTTTAAGTTCTTCGAATTCAGGAGATCTTTTATTTATATATCTGGTAACATCCGAAATGTAGTTGTTATCTGATATCTCATAGAACTTATTGTTTCCTGTAGCAAGTACTGTCAACTGATCGTGTGCATGTCTATATGCGTACTTCCAGTTAGCAAGTTCTCTAATAAATGCAAGTTTTGAATATGCGTTTTCTATTTTTACTTTTTTACCTCTTATGTATACTTCCTGGTTAAGCTTTCCGTTAGACGCGGCATCTCTTAAGAATTGCAAGAATGACGTCATAGAATCCTGGAAGGATGTAGAAGAGAACATTCTAGATAACGCTTCGTAATCAGTAGATCCGTATTTATGACGCAACATATAGTTGAACTCGTCACCACTAAACTGAATACCGATCATATTCAAAGCTTGTACGATCTTATCTTTTACAACTTCTAATTGTTCTGGATTTTTAGGATTGTTGTAATAAGCAGACTTTCCGTTTATCTTAAGCTTCAAGTATTTATTGAATTCTCCACCAACTACAGCATTGGAAAGCCATTCTTTAATACCTACATCGGTGTAGCTAGATCCATTTTCAGCAGTTTTAATTTGCGCTCCGTGCGAGAATAAGTCTGATATTCTCTAGAACGTAAATTCTACTCCTTTTATGGCTGGATTAAATCTTAGAGACCCGTCTTGAGATACCTTTATGACAGGAGTACCTCCATTTACAAGCATTTGGTTCCATTGAGTAGGATAGAACGTCGCATTATAATCAGCATCAGTAGTTTGTATATTTATTCTCTATAAGCCATTTCCATTGTTATATGAAGTAGATCTTGCTATATCAAAATTATGCTTATTAGATCTGATAATATTCATCAGCTGTACAAGTAAAGCTTCCTGATCTGAGTTTCTTGTCATTACACCGTCTTTTACTGTATAAACAGATTTATCAATCTTATCTATGGCTTTATAAAGACGACTGTAAAGAGGATCTTCTTTTGCAAGATATTCAAGTCTTGCTTTAAGTTCTGATATAGTATCAATATCGTGGAAGAAGTTTAAGAACTCGTTAAATACAACTCCAACAGGTGCATACTACGGCAAACCAAGTTCATTTAATGCTAGAACTTCTTTTTGCTTTACAACGGGTTTACCGTCTTGACCAATTTCTTTTACTTTTTCGTATTTAGTATCTGGTATGGTGGCGAAGAAGAATCGCACTCTACTAGAAGTCTTACTAAACCTGCTGAATTCGTATGAACTTCTTGTGTGTTCACCTATGCTTGCATTTGTTACATCGTCTGATTGAGCATCTTCTGTAGAATCTTCTTCTATTTGCTTAACAAAGTCAGTAGACAACACGGAGATGTCGTTCGCAATGTCATCACGCAAAACTTCATTGTCGAAGTTGTCGTATATCTCTTTCATTGCAAGCTGTCCAACAGTAGGAATATCAGTAGTATCTCCAAAGATGTCTATATTACCCTTCTTCAGTTTTTCTACACCTGCCAAGAATGTTTCTTTGTCTATATGCTTTCCTATTTCTTGGATATTTCTACCAGAAGGATCTACATTTTGACCATATAATATACAGAACATGACATTCTGACGGAGTTTATCGTACATAGGACGATTTACTATATGCTCAAAATCAATTCCGTGTATCTGACAATAAAGCTCATTATACAATCTATTAAAACGTTCTATAGCTTTCTTAGACGGTATAGCATTCTTATATTTGCCGTCATTTACTTTAATGAACGTCTTATATAAATCTCTATCGCTCCAATGCCACAGCATAGAAACCCAATCGTGAATCTTATTGTATATCTTAGTTAAGAACGGTATCTTTAAATCAGTCATATGATGCTGCATATGTTCCATGTAATGATCTGCAGCATATTCAGCAACTTCTCTAAAGGCTTGTTTATTTTCTTTTCCGTCTTGATATAATTCGACTCCGATGCGCTTTGCTATCTTCTTATATATAGCATCTCTTTCATGAGATGGCAATAACAATTCGAATACTCTATGAAATGCTTCGTGATATTCTACACCAGGCCAAGCATAACTAGAAAGAACAATAGCATCTGCTTTACAGTTACCTACAACATGAGCTGCTCCACTTGCTACTTTGATAAATGTAGATTGGAATTCTACAGGAACGTGTTCTCCAAGAATCTCGGCGATATGTTTACGAGCTTTCTCTTCCGATATAGGTTTGGTCTTCTTAGAAGGATCTGCTATTTTAAACAGGTCGTCTATACTACTTGTATCTATAACTGTCGATACACTTCCAATGGGAGTAGATTCCGGCATATTTGGCACAGATTGCACACCATTTGCACTAACATCTACTGGTTGTCCTCTGTCAATCATTGCATCTTTTATCTCAACATTAGCTCCACCCATATTCGCATATTGGGTACGAAGCATTCCATGCTTAAGATAGTATGCAAAACCGTTTACACCTTGTCTGGTAACACCTGATGGAGACTTAACTACTTTAAAGTCTTCAAGATCAAATTTAATGGCATCTGTTATATCAAGCGAAGTTATAGCACCGTTTTGTTCAACAAAGAACTGTCTTATACCACCAAAAGGAAGTGCTCCTGCTGCAGAGTTAAAAGAACCTAGTCTACTCATTAAGACGTCGTGTCTTTCTGCAATAGACATAGATTGTAGTTCTGCTTTAAGTCTAGCAACATCTGCATCGACAGAAAGATCAAATCTGCCTCTTCCTGTAGTATTTGCAGCCAAATCTTGCCTCTTCATGATATAAACAACATTCTGATTGTTTGGATCTCGTATTATAGAGTCAAAATTACCAAGACGTTGAGGATCGTCGACAATAGGAATCATCAGATTGATAATCTGTCTAGGAGTAGCGTGCAGATTATAAGAAGTGCCATTTATTTCCTTAAAGTATGTTCTATCAAGTTGTGTAGGATTCTTTAGAGCTTCTACTATAAAGTCTGCATCGTTTGGAGACATTTTTACTCTGTCAATAGCCACATATACTTCGGAGTTGCTTCTTTCATTTTTAGGCATACGCTTTTTGTAGATAAGCGTACCCTGCTAAGAAGCCATCTTTATATTAGACCATTGTCCGATTGGCTTTCTATCAGTTTCGCTAGTATCGAATGTAACTATTTGCCCATTGTTGTCTACAAATCCAAGAGAACCGTATGCGGCAGAAAACTCTATGTCGTATATATTCTAACCCGCAAACAAATCAGTATTTCTTACATCGTTGTAAGTAAGTTTACCGTCTTTATCTACAGCAAGATTTATTCTGCCATTAGTTCTATACATTGTCGCCTTTACCGGTACAATTTTTTCTCCAGGTTTTGCTTCAGATTGAAGTTGTTTTATTGTATCATACAACTTCTTTCCGTTTGGCATCCATGTGTTATTGTACTTAGAATCAATCAGCACTCTTTGCCAAGTCTTACCTTCAAACGAAATGTCGCAGTATATATCGTCTCCGTCTATATACAGCGTAATATCTGCGTCATCTATAAAGTTTGGAGCTATAGTAGCAAGTGCTAATTCTCTATCTCCGTTTATTCTTTGATAGTTTAGGTTAGTGTGACTAACATTACCTTGACTATCTCTTTTATTTGGTGCCTGTACAGTACCTACGGCAGGACCTGCTTGTTGTTCTCTTTTCTTTTGTAGATCGCGTTTAGCTTCATTTTCAGCCTATTGAGTAGCTTTCAGTCTAGCCTGACTATAATCTGCTCTAAGATCTCTTAAGAATTGATCAAATTCTTCCAGCAATTTATCAGCTTCTGACAACTGCGAACGATATACGTCAATATCGTCTTTAAAGTTTTGGTTGTAGAGAGTCTGATTTACTTCTGCAACAATATTATTTACACGAGTAACAAAATCAGAATAAAGAAGCTTGCCTTGTTCGGACAATTCATTGAATACATCATCTGTTATCTTTTCTTCTAGTTGTGACAATTTGTAGTCAATATGTCCTATTGAATTGTGTAAATCTTCTTTTATGTTCTATAAAGCCTAATCGTCTCTAGATTCAATGCCGTCGAGAATACTTAACATCTTGCTACTAAAAGTAAGAAACACTCTAGGTTCTAATGTAGCACTATTTAGCCCTTTACCGGCTTCAGTAAACTCGTAATCGTACTGAACCTTAATTGGAAGTATTTCTATAGAAGCTACATCAAATCCTTCTGCTTTAAGCATTTCTGCATAAGCTGTAAGCTGATTGCTATAGTCTTCATACGAAGATAACTGTTGTCCATATTGTGCATTAGGAAGACTTACAAAAGGTCTTATTTTGTTTACAACAACAGCTCGACCGTTTTGCCACTCCAAATCTATTTTTGCGTTTTTATTATCGTCTTTGATAGCACGAAGAACGTTTCTGGCTTTTCTACTCAATCTACCAGAATCAGTATAAAAATCATCTTCTGTAAGTATGCCTAAATCGCTTTGATAAATAGATGTTAGCTGTATGTTTGGTGGATACGCATTCCAGAATGTGTACTTAGAAGTTTTAAAGTCTATGATATGAATCTTTCCTTCTTTATCTACACCAATCATGTCAGTCTGACCAGCAACCCATCCAAGCTCATTGAACTTAGCTCTCCATGTAAACGGAAGGGTACTTAACTTCCACCCTAATGTTTTAGTGTAATAATCATATTGATTCTGTAAATCGTGTATAAGATTTTTAAAGGCTTCTATATTACCTTTAAAAATTTCTTTATATGTACGACCGTCTGATTCAGTAGTCCACTCGTTGAATATCTTTTCTATACCTTCTTCTGTTTGAGTATAGTCTGCAAATTCAAAAGAGCCAAAGAAGTTTCTTAAAAGTTCATCTATGACATTACCGACGTTAACAGATATTCCAGCTTTATGTTGATTATTTACTATTGCTTGAGAAAGATTTCTTATTGTTGTTTGATATTCCTTTATTGAATCACCAGTAGAATTATCAAAGAACGCATTCTAGTTATCCTAAATGTATTGACGATATACGCGAATCTCTTTAAACTCGTCAGAATTTGGATTGACATATTCTGTTATTATATCTTCTACGTCCTTTAACGATTTAGCTTCTTTAAGTCGATTGTATATATCCTCTATCTGTTTATTTTGATCTGGATGATTATACGATTCTGGCTTTACATTGTGCACACGAGAAGCTCTTACTATTTTTCCATCATTTTCGATAAAATAGTCTTGACTTGTGGTATTGTATCCGTCAGGATCGTTTTGTACAACTTTTTTATCCTCTTCATACTTTGCTTCCAGCATATCAAGAACATCCTGCTGAGGATCGTCATTGTGTACAATAGGTGGAGTAGGAGGAGTTGGTGGAGTAGACGGAGGAACAAGTCTATTTCTTCTTTCATAATAAGACTCAACCAAACTCTTATAATCAGTTCTCTTTTCTGGTTCTGGAGCTGGTTCAGGCCATCCGTTCTTTCTAGCTTCTTCGAATAAAGTTCTCTGACGACGCTCTATCATGCCTTCGGGAGTGAGCGGAAGTTGAGTGCCTGTAATATTAGCCCAAGCATCTCTAAACGCTCTACGGTCTTGTTCTGCGTTTCCTGCAGGAGTAATAGCGCCTCTATCTATTCTATTCAAAGGATCATCTGGATTACCATCTTCGTATCTCCAGAGATAACCCATGTCATCTATAGTCTCATTATCTGCCAGACGTCTGTTTACATATCCCTGTTCGTTAAACGTTACTTGTATCTATTCTCCTTTTGAGTTTAATACAGCTGTTTTCTTTCTTGGATTAATATCGCCAGACTACCATGCGTTTTCTTCGTCAAGATGTTCCGCTTTAAGATTTTCCTAGAATACTTGCTCTACTGCATATTCAAATGCGTCGTCTTTGTCTTTTACATTATCTATTTCAGATAAGACATCTTTGGCGTGGCCATCTTTATATCTAGTATTTCCGTTTTCATCTGTATAGGATTTCCCTATAAGATTTTCAAAGGATTCTTGTGCAGATTCTAATTCGTTTGCCCATTTTAAATATTCAAGATACGCCTCTCTTAATTCTTCATGCTCCTCTTCGTTGTATGCCAAATGGTCTTCTACATCAGATAATGTTTTTAATGTTTGTTTAGAGTTTATATTGTTTTGTAAAGCTGTTTGAGGAATGTATTGAACAGGAGTAACTCCGTCCAACTCATTTTCTTCAAACTAAACATTTCCACCAGATTTTCCTTGTACAGTAAATCCAAATCCGTGAAGTAGATCTTTCTCGTTTTCTTTTATAAAAGAGTCAATTTGCGCATTTAATTTTTTTAATTGTGTTTTTAATCCTCTACGAACTCTAGCAAACTCATTATTTTCTTGAAGTTTTAACCCTTGTTCTATCTGATCCCTATATTTTAGCATTGCTGCAAGATAGGCAACTTGCTATGTATATTTAAGATTAGTATTTCCTTCTTCTATTTGAGCTTGTACATCGGCATCTTGTCTATCTATAAATTCTACTGTTTCTCCCCAACCTATCTGTTCTGCTAAATTTCTTTGTAATTTATCTTCTGTTGCTGTCAATTTCATAGCAACGTTATGTACAGAATTTTGAAGATTGGTCGCAGCTTCGTCAACGTTTTCTTTTATTTCGTCAAGTCTATCCATTGCTACAGCTACTGTAGCGACGTAATCATGATATTTAGAGTTTGATTTCCACGTAAGAGGATTGTTTTTTGTTCTTACGTTAATTCCTTGGTCTTCTGCAGATTGGCGTATTAGAGGATTCTTTGCTAAGCTTATTATACGTTCATATTTCTACTGAGCTTCGTCTATTTGTTGTGGAGCTATACCTACCTATCCGTTTGTCTATTGATATTCTTCGTTTATTTTACGAAGTCTATCAAACGAATTGAGCATATCTTGATGCCCGGGCTTAAACAATCCTTTGCTTAACCATTGTCTGTATTGATCTCTCTGTGCAGTAGAAGACAGCTTATTGTTAAATATTTGTTCTGTAATAATATCAGCAGCTTTCTGCTGGCTAATATAAGGAACAATATTTTGAGCAACGTTTACCATTGCGGTTTGTCCCCAACCACCGAGCATACCTCCTTTTATTTCTTGCAAAAGATCTTGGTCTTTTATATTTATTACCCCAAGTCCGTCCAAAGGAATACCAAGCACATACGAACCCATTGTAAGTCCGTTTAATGCGTCTGTAAGAGCTATATCAAGCGTATTGTTTAATTCCGGGTTATTCTAATAAGAATTCTTGTAAGCTTCTGCATTAGCATGCTGTTTACCTTCTTCAATACCTTCTGCAATAGTAGACTTAATAACCTTTCCGGTTATATCCTTCATATACTACGCTCTAAGTCCTTTTTTTGCTGCTTGGTGCGCTGCTATTTTATCTAAATTCAACGCCTTTGCTGTTTTGCCAAGTAAAGACATCTCTTTAGCCATATCGTGTGCAAGAGCTCCATACAATGTATGATCTGCAGCTCTTACTATAATATCCTTGTGTATTTTTGCTAAAGTTTTTACATATCTACCTACAGTAGCGTTTGCAGCTGCTGCGCCAGCACCTACTAAAGGACTAGCTAAACTACCAGCTTCCCAACCTTTTACTACATCTTCTCCAAACTTACTACGGAGAATCTTCTTCATTGTTGGGTTTGTTACAGCTTTTCTCCATGCCTTCGTGCCACGTACAAATCTATTCATCTTTGCAATAGCACCTACTGGTACTGCACCAAGAGCTGCATCTATAGCAGCATCCCATGTAGTAGCGGCCATGTCTTGATTGAACAGATTTTCTACATCTCTTATATTTTCTGTTATAGCACGAAGCTTCTTGGGGTCATCTAGTTTACCTGCAACAAGTTTGTCTATATCTTCATCCGTAAGATCGGTCTTCGCTTTTATTTTCTCTTTAGTAGCTAAGGCAACTTCTGCGTTGTTTTCAGAAACACCTGCTGCACGATTCATTGCAAAAGATCCTGCTGCGCCAAGAGCAGTAGCAAGTAATGCTCCACCACCTGTGGCAACATTGGCTGCAGCATAGCCTAAGATAGAAGAAAGCATGGCAGGAACCTACTTCATATAAGAACTAGAAGAACCACCGATAATGCCAGGCATTTTAAACAGATAGGTGTCTGGATCTGTAAAGTTTATACTAGTTCTATCTGCTCTTGCTTGGAACCAGTTAGATATCTTGTCTTTATGATACTTAGCATCACGCTCATTCTCTTCTATTACAGCATTCCATCCTTCGTTGAGATTATCATACTCCTGAAGAGCTCTATTAAGCATCTGACGTGTTTCTTTTCTATTTCTTGTACCTTTTCCAAGATCATATAAAAATCTACGCGCATCGTTAAGTTCATCGTGAGCTGCAGTAACTTTACCTGCTGGATTTGCCCAATTACCACCAAATATACCATTACCGGACATTAAATCGTCCCAAGCAGCACCAACGCCAGATTGATTTACTGTATCTTCGAGTAGTTTTCTACTTGGAGCAAGACTCTAGTATTCAGCCAGTAAAGCATTCTTCTGTTGAATAAGAGAAGTAGCCCTACCTCTTAAAGACTATCTATCTTCTGTAGATAAACCACCTTGTCCAAGAGCGTTGTTTATTTGTTCTAACTCTCCATCAATACTATCAATATCGTCTAAGGTGTCTAACGAATGTAAATAGTCTCCTATTAAAGCTTTATCGTTCTATGAACGAACCTGATAACCTTTGGCGTCTTCTGCTTGAAGAGTATTCATTTCGCCAAAGAATGAGTTCCATTGATCTTTTAAAAGATCAGATACATCGTAATCTGCAGGTTGATTTGGTAAATCTCTGTTTTTAATGTGCTCATAAGCTTTTGCCATTCCCTGAGCACTGTTTCCAGATAACGCCAACGGCGTCCACGGACCAACAGATTGTATTGCATGATCAACGTTTTCACTTGCTTCAGCTCTATCTTCCTGCTTTTTTCTTTCCCATTCAAGCTCTTCGGCATTCTGACGCCAATATTCTGCTGAGTCAGAATCAATCGAACCAGCTCTAGTTCGATCGTGCGATTGTATCGCTGTACCAATGTCCGAAATAGAATCAAGGTTACGCAAGATTGCGTAACCCTATTCTAATTCAGGATCATACGAGTACCTAGCTTTTTTTGTACTCGATTTCCTTGTTCTTTTGGCCATAATAAACTTTATTTATTATTTTATACGTTTAATAAGAGACTCTGCTAGTCTACTTGGTCGTTGTCTAACGGTTTCAGAACCTTTAAGACGTTCGTCTGTTGCACTATTAACGTTTGCGTGAGTATAGCTTCCAGTAGAATATTTAGTTATTATTGGAACTATATAACTATTTTCGCTTTTTACTATTCCCGCTCTTTTCTTTTCTTCGTCGCTCCATCCGTCTAACTCGTTTACAACATCAGAATCAGAGAATATAACTTTTTGTGTTATTATGTTGTATTTAGTTTTATCTATAACGCCACTTCCGTATTCTCTGCCACTTTCTGTTTCGGAAGTCACTTTATAATTCTTGCCACGAAGCAGCCTATTCAGCTTGCTTATTTTACTATTGTGTCTATAAGATCTAGTTCCTGTAAAATCTGCTTCTGACACAGGTGCGAATTCCGTTCCTCTTGTAACAGTGCCAACCTTGCTTCCGTCATCAGGATTTTCAACTATTCCCAATACGCGATTCATATCCTCTCTTGCGCCAGAATCCAAAGGACTGCTCAATATATTCTACCTATAAAACGCTTCACGAGCTTTATTCATAAGAGTTTCTTCTGACTATATTTTTCCCCACGGAGTATTTTCTCCGATAGAAGAACTGTATCTGTCCCAAGCAGAGCTGTCTGTAGATTTATTGTATGCATCCATCCACGTTCTTAACTCTGGAGATGGATTCTGTTCGAATTTCTGTATAGTTTGTTTGGCTATTCGTTTATCTCTTTCTGACGATTTTGGATCTTTTAATGTTAAACTTGCGCGTTTGTATCTATCAGCTCTAGCTTTATCGCCAATCCTGAGTTTCAAATCTCCACCGAGCTTAGAGAATGCAGCAGCTTCTTTATCTTTCAGATCCTTTTCAAATTCTTCTCTCACGGCCATATATTGTCTATCTTGATCCGAAGCTACCATTGTAGACGTTCCTTTGGTAGGTAAGTTATTAGAACCATATGAACCTGATCCGCTGCCGTTTCCACCTGCGCCAGGAAGAGGATTGCCGTTTTCATCTACGTTATATTGCATCATGTCCATCAACATATCCCAGTTAGCTTTACGCTCTCTGAGAGCCTGATCTCGCTTACTTAATTTAAGCTGTTCAGATTTATAGAAATTATCGTCGTAATCGCTCTTCTCATATATTCTTCTGCGCTGACCATCGACTACAGCATTATTAAACATGTTGCGTGCTTCAGCGAGATCTCCTCCAGCCAAATCTGTATAATATTTATACATAAGCTGACCTTGTGGAGTACTTACGAGCTCATTAAAGTGTGCATCAGCTATCGTTCTAAGATCGTTTTCGTCAATCTTTTCTACGCTATATTCAATGCCGTTTTTACTTTCTCTGCGTACATTAGGCTTCATTCCTTCAAAATAAGGATTGCCAAATGTAGCCATATCAGTAATACGAGTAGGACTCATCTTATTCCACACACCAGATCCAGAAACAACGTTTCCGTTTTCATCAAGCCTATCTAGAGTACTGTACGTTTTTATATCTGGACCATCATACTTAGCCAACAGAGGATTATATAAACCTTGAGCTTCGAGTTGTTTACGAGCCTTTAAGAATTCTTCAGCATTCTTAGCACTGCTTCTAAGCATGTTTACGGAACCTACATCTATACTGTTTATGAGCTATGATATAGCAGCTCTACCTTGAACACTTCTTGTAGGATCTATACCAGCTTCATACATTCTTTGTATAGTACCTCTAACCTTGTCTATAACATTCTTGTTATACCACTCTTGGTCAGCTAATATAGGAGTGACAAAGTTTCCGTATTCTTTGTTGAACTCCTTCATATCTTCCAACCCCCTTACATAGTCTCGATATAGCGCATCAGCGTACTGATTCTACGCCTATAAGACCATGCCGGCGGTTGTTGGATCGAATATCTACTGTCTTCCATATTCGATCGGTTTTTCAAGCCCTAAGAATACCATTATCTCCAAGTATTAAGTGTGTAAGTAGGCATCCAAGTGTTTTTCGGCTTATATGTAAAAGGATCGTCTAATTTAAGCTTTGGAGCACCCCTCTACCAAGATGGCAAAAGACTTATGTAGCCGGCTGGAGATTTTGTAGTCGTATTAGTTTCTCCACCATTATCTTTTAACCACTATTGAATGTCTAACCATTGTCGGTTTTCATACAACTTCATCAGTCTTTCTTTATAATCCTGTGCACGATCGTATCGTGTCGTTTTGAATATGTCTGCAAATCCTCCACCAATAGCGTCCAACATATTTTTACGATCCGTTCTCATAGCAAGATCTCTAGCAGCATTTGCTTGCTGCCATGCCTGATGCCTATTCCAAGCATTTTGATTATTTACATCAACTTCGTGACTGTTTACATTTGCTAGAATTTGTCTTCCCGCGTTACGTTGACCTCTGTTAGCCTCTTCTACAGCAAGTCTTGTTTTAGCATCTTGAGCAAGCTTACTCTTAAACAAAGAAGTAGAACCAAGTAGACGTCCGCCGAGGCCGAGACCGGGATTTCTTTGCATGTCCCACAAAGCCTGTTTATAGGCTCTAAAAGATTGATCTAAATATGGACGCACACTTTCCTAATCTCCAATCATCTGACTGGCTATCTGTTTTGCTCCAGAATAATCTGCACTTATATCCGGTACAACCACAGCAGCATTTCTGTCAGTGTTATACTATTGCATACTATCGAGGAACTATCCGAAATGAGGAAGAGTAGCCAAAGCGTAATCCCCAAGTCCGAGTTTAAATCCAGGCAACTTGCCGTTCTTATATTTATTCTTATACTGTTTCATTAATACATCTTGCATGTTTAATGCTCCCTCTATATCTCCTGTTGTAGCAGCATAATCAGATAAACCGAACTTGTTGCTTATTACAAAATCACTAGGCCTGAGGGCAGCTAGTTTAGTATCTTTATTGTTGGGT